>OFFK01002270.1_pt1 | contig 11967 bp, 9 predicted proteins | sample 1521361 | NCBI WGS metagenome assembly OFFK01 (sample SAMEA3504096, study PRJEB24116) | mouse gut metagenome | biome: mouse gut; feature: mouse-associated habitat; material: faeces | place: Denmark | collected 2011
AGAGGTTGAGACAATCAAGATGGTGGAACGCGCACTACATGTATTAGATCTGCTAAGAACCTCCAGATGCCGTCTTGGTGTAAATGATATTGCAAAAAAATGCGAACTGACTCCTTCAACTGCTTTTCGCATCCTAAAAACTCTAGAAAAGTCGGGTTGGGTATTCCAGTTAACTGACGATCGCTATATTACCGGCCAGAAGATCAGCTTTGTCACAGAAAAGACAAATCTATATCTTGCCCTGCAGGATATTTCGAATTTTATTATGCAGCAATTCACCCAAAAATATGACAAAGCAATGAATCTAATGGTGCGCGAGGGCACTCACGTCGTCATCTTACAGCAGTCCCGCACGAACAGTTTCGTCGACTATGTACCGCCTCTGCACTCAAAACTGCCGATCTACGCCTGTTCAGGCGGAAAAGTGATCCTTTCCGACCTGCCGATCAGCCACGCAGAACAGATCATAGAAGCCTGCGAGCTTAGGCCTCTGACGAGCCGCACGATCACGAATCCTGAGGAATTTTGGAAGGAATTAAGATTGACCGCCAAACGTGGATATGCATTTGACGACAGAGAATCTACCGAGAACGGAAGCTGCATTGCGGTTCCTGTCCGCGATCCGGAAGGAAATGTTATTGCCGCACTTTCGTTCAGCGGATTTATCAGTTTAGAAAATGTAGAAGAGCTCATCCAATATCTTCCCCCGCTAAAAGAGGCGGCAGAGAAGATATCGAAGAATCTCTATGTAGTTGGAAATGATTTTCTTCCCTTGGGAAGCAGCGTATAGCTTTTGTCGGAAAATCTGCTATTTTACATCAGTCTCTTTCTGCGTATCGCAGAGAAACGGATTCCTCCGGACCGCCGCAAGCAGTTCTGCCGTCATCACGCACCATATCATGGGTTCACACATGATAACCGCCATATAGTGCAGTTTCGGGATCAAGATCATCGTAAAGATGATCTTGCCGATCAGTTCGATCACACTTGACAAGACTGACAGGCGCTTCTCCCCGATCGCCAACAGCGCCGTCCGGCTGGTGTAGAGTACTCCCAGCACAGAGTAAAACGGCATCACCACCCGCAGATACAGCGTACCATTTCGCAGAACCAGCTGTTCGTCGGAATCTGAGATCCACCGGATCATGCCCGGCGCAATATCCCAGACCAGAACCGTTATGATAACTGCCATCACGATCGAATACAGGTACGCGTACTTTACTGCTTTACGTATCCGTTCCGGCTTATGCGCCCCATAATTCTGCGAGACGAATGTATTGATCGTCTGTGTCATCGCGACAAACGGGATCATACAGAACTGATACAGTCTCCTTGCTGCAGTATGCGCCGCAATATACAGATAGCCAAGTCCGTTGATCCCTGACTGGAGAATCACGCTTCCCGCCGAGACCAGACAGCTCATAACTCCCATGGACAAGCCCTGTGCTGTCATCTCTTTATAGAGCGAGGGATTCACCTTAAAATTCTCTCTTTCCGGTATCAGCATCGGCGCCGCCTTTGCTATATAGATCAGACAGAGCACGACCGAGATCCCCTGCGCGATCACCGTCGCCTCAGCCGCGCCTCCAAGGCCTCTTCTCAACATTGCGATGAATACGTAGTCAAGCAGTATATTCACAAGAGATGAAATGACCAGAAACACCAGAGGCATGACGCTGTTTCCCACCGCCCGGAGTATTCCTGCGCACAGATTATACGCAAACATCACCACCGTGAATACGGTGATGATCGAAATATAGCGATAAGCCTCTCCTATGATCTCAGACGGCGTGTGCAGCAGACGAAGCAGCGGCATCATGATGATCTGTGCCAGAATGGTCAGCACGACCACAACCGCGGATCCGATCACAATGGACGCCGCAACAGAATTCTTCAGCATCCGTCTGTCATCGGCTCCGTAACACCTTGCCGTTATGATGGATAAACCATTGCCGAATCCCAGTGCAAATCCGATCAACAGATCATAGACTGGCACGACAGCGCCGATTGCCGCCAGAGAAGTTTCTCCCAAGGTATGCCCGACGATCAGAGTATCCACCGTATTATACAACTGCTGAAACAGTACCGAGAATAGAATCGGGACCGTAAAGCGCAGCATCGGCAAAAAGATCTTTCCATTCAAAAAGTCCGTTCCCGGCGCGCGGCTTTCTGCTTTCAATATGATTGCTTTTTGTGCCATTAACGCATATCCTTCTTTCATCAGACGTTATACTTCGTCTTAATATTGATATCCGTATACTGGAATTCTTCTTCTACCTTCTTCCCCTTCTGCAGGATTCCCCCAGTTCAGCCTAACATTTGCTGTGGATCTCTGAATCTGTTTCCATCAGTTGGGTTGTACATAAGCCTCCTGATCAATGAGAAAGTCCGCCACATCATCCGCAAGCGCTTTCCGGTTATTCGGCGTCAGGTCATAGATCACGGTAAAGGGACGCCGCTCAAGCTTCAGCTTCTCATAGGCTCTCGCGATCCCCTCCTGCCCTCCTGATGCCGCAAAGATCCCGTTGATCCCCGGCACATTCAGAAGTGTATTCACAACGATCCGCTCCACCTCATCCCGGTCGTCAAAGCTCCCCTGTACGCCCGCAAGTTCAAGATCCGGAAAGGAATTCTTAAGTTCCTCCACGAAGCCGTCCACCCTTTCATTATTCACATGATTGCTGAAAAATCCCGTGATCACAAGGATCTTTCCCGTCCCTCCGGTCAGCATCCCCAGAAGCCCCGCCGCAGTACGTCCGCTCTTACGGTTATCCATCCCCACATAACAGCTCCGCTTCGTCCCCACGATATCCGAATTAAAGGTCACGACCGGTATCTTCTTTTCCTCGATCAGCCAGTTCAGCTTCATGCGGATACTCTCACAGTCTACCGGCATCACCGCTATGCCATGGATCCCCTCCTTCACCAGTGCGTCAATGGCGACAAGCTGTTCCTCCTCGTCCACGGAAAGCCCCTCTCTTACCAGAAGTTCAATTCCCTTTTCCTCAAGCTCCTTTGCCGCCTGTCTGATCCCGCGGTTCACCTCCAGCATGAAAGAAGACCTGGCAAGCTGTGTGACAACGCCGATCCGGATCTGCCCCTTCTGAGCGGCAGACCTTTTTCTGTTCTTAGAGACATATCCCATCTCCTCTGCGATCTGTTTGATCCGATCTGCCACCTCCGGATTAATACGTCCGCGGTTATTCAGCGCCCTGTCCACGGTTCCTCTGGATACGCCCGCAGCTTCCGCGATCTGCTGTATTGTTACTGCCATGACTGTTTCTCCTTACTCTTAACACTTTATAGAATCACATTTATATTATCGTACCACAAAACGAAAAAGCACGCAATATTCTGCGTGCTTTTATTCTACAAAACCATTGGTAACCTCAGATTGCGCACATGCAAAGCAAGGTTGGTAGCTTTCTTTTACAAAGCGTAGTATAATCGAATCAAATGTGCATGTAAGCATGCCCGCTTGGCTCGTTGCTCGCGGGAATAAATCCACATCAGACAGGAGGTAACATACTATGAGTTTTGGAGATAATCTCCGTACAATCAGAAAACAGAAAAATATATCACAGGAAGACCTGGCAAGCCGGCTGAACGTCAGCCGCCAGGGGCTAAGAAGAATGAGGCTTATCCAACAATGCTTAGAGGGGGGAAAATGCAAAGATCACAAACAGGAAAGAACAGTTTTAGGTCAAGGAAATATAGTAAAGAAAGAGGAAGAAAGCAGACAGAAAATAGAGGAAAATAACGACGGCAGAACCATAACCTCATCCGGACGGATCCTGATAAAAAGCCAGGATGGGAAGCAACTCGCCAATTGTCATAAGGTACTGTCCTTTCGCATATCCCCCTTTAAAAAATCAACTGATAGACCAGATCCTACATGCCATCGAAGACGGCGCCGTCTCCTATAAGTTGAAATATGCCGTCCCGGAACCGAAGCTGTCCCTGGGCAGGAAGCTTGCGAATCTTCTGAAGCTTGAGTAAAAATGAAGGAACCTGAACAAAGAAATTGACCGGATCTCCATATACGGATATAATAAGAGAAAATCACGACGGAGGTATCAAGAATGGGAAACTATCTGAATCCCGGCAACAGCGGGTTTGAAGCGATCCGAAGAGGACCGTATGTAGACAAGACCGGTCTGATCAGCCTGATCAACCGCACCATCGGTACAAAGCAGAATCTGACCTGTATCAGCAGGCCCCGGCGTTTCGGCAAATCCTTCGCCGCACAGATGCTCTGCGCCTATTACGACAAAACCTGTGATTCATCCGCATTATTTGATGACCTCACCATTGCCAAAGATCCGCATTATACCAGACATCTGAATCAATACGACGTCATTTACCTGGATATGACCGGTGTGATCGGCGAAGCTTCCACAGCAGACATCATCCCTTACATTAAGCGAAATATTATCCGTGAACTGACAATGGCTTATCCTGAATTAGAAGCACAGGAAAGCTTCACGTCCACACTGATTCATGCCGTCGCACTCACCGGGAACCGTTTCGTCATGATCATCGACGAATGGGACGCGCCCATCCGGGAATTCAAAAATAATCCTCTGGCAAAGCAGAATTACCTTGAATTCCTGCGAATGCTGTTCAAAAACAGCGGGGCTACCTCCCAGATCTTTGCGGCAGCATATATGACCGGAATCCTGCCGATCAGAAAAGACGGCTCTCAGTCCGCCATTTCTGATTTCCGGGAATTCTCCATCCTTGATCCCGGAGAATACGCTATATTTACAGGTTTTACAGAAGATGAAGTCCACACCTTATGCGATACCTATCACATGGAGTTTGAGAATGCCAAGAGATGGTATGACGGATACTCCTTTGATACCGTGCATTCTGTATACAACCCTTATTCTATCATGAGCGCCATGCTGACCGGCAAATTCAAATCCTACTGGAAGAAGACGTCCGTTTCCGAGGCTCTTCTCACCTATATAGATATGGACGAGGACGGACTGCAAGATGAGATCGCCAGACTGATCAGCGGAGAAGAGATTGAAATTGACACGGAAGGATTTGAAAATGACTTTGAAACCTTTAAAAGCAAAGACGATGTGTTAACGCTTATGATCCACCTTGGATATCTGGCGTACACCGAAGAAGAACACGGAAGCGGGACTGTCCGGATACCCAATATGGAGGTTCGTCTCGAATTCAACAAGATACTCCGAAAAGGCACACATACAGAACTGCTCCGCCTGATCCGCGAATCCGACCTTCTCCTTGAACAGACACTGCAAGGAGATTCTGAAGCTGTCGCACAGGCAGTCGCACGGATACATGACTCTAATTGTGCACCGCAATTCTATAATAATGAACAGGCATTACGGGCAACGGTCAGATACGCATATATCACATGCATCGACCAATACAGTAAGATTGAAGAACTTCCGTCCGGGCACGGATATGCAGACATCGTATATATTCCCCAAAAGCGCTCTTCATTGCCGGCAATGATCATTGAATTAAAATGGAACAAAACAGCTGATGGGGCTATCGCCCAGATCAAGGACCGGAACTACCCTGCCGTACTTCAGGATCTCAGCACTGAACTGCTGTTAGTGGGCTTGAATTACGATGAAAAGACGAAACTGCACTCCTGCGTTATCGAAGAATTCTAATAAATACCGTTTGAAAAAGAGGCAAATGAAACATACAAATATAAGACAGAAAAAAGCAAGAAAAGACGAGAAATCCACCGCCCACAATGCTATACTGTACTCGAACGTTCAAACTACGATCGGAGGCTTATAAGCATGGAATGGATGACGATCATCAAAGAAGCTGTTGACTACATGGAAGCGCATATCACGGAACGCATCACTATAGATGACGTGGCAGGGCATGTCCATATCTCACCGTTTTATTTCCACAAAGGATTCCATATGCTGTGTGGATACTCCCTCATGGAATATGTCAGAAACCGCAGGCTGTCACTTGCAGGCAGGGAGTTGATCTCCGGTGATCTGACGGTCACGGAGCTTGCAATGAAGTACGGTTATGATTCTCCCGACAGCTTCTCGAAAGCATTCACACGGTTTCACGGCTTCACACCTTCGGCAGTGCGCAGAGAGAATGCCCTGCTCAAGATTTTCGCGCCGCTGAAGCTTACTATATCATTGAAAGGTGGTTATCTTATGGATTACAGAATTACAAAAAAAGAGAGCTTTACCGTTCTCTGTTCTTCAAGAAAATTTACATATGAACAGGCAAAAGAAAGTATCCCTGCATTCTGGCAGGAGCACCAGGCTTCCGGGAACGGACAGTATGTCTGCGGAATGTTCGGAATCAACATAGATCCCAGGATGGGAAATGAAACCTTCGAATATCTGATCGCGGACGTCTATCATCCTGCCGCAGATATTCCGGAAGGGCTTGAGACCAGAACGATTCCTGCATTTACCTGGGCAGTCTTCCCATGCAGGGGCGCGCTGCCGGATTCCATGCAGGACGTAAATGTCAATATCTTCTCCGAATGGCTTCCTGCCTTAATGGATTACGAGTTCGCGGCAGGATATTGTGTTGAGATGTACGATTCCCCCGATAAATACCCGAACGGCGTACAGGATGATAACTATTATGCGGAGATATGGATCCCGGTAAAGAAGAAGTAACAAATAGTACAGCATTGCGTAATTAACAGTGAATTCTGCACTCGCTATCTGTGCCAGATGCACGTCTGACACAGATAGCAAGCACATTATCCACCATTATTTATGCAATGCTTTACTAGTCCACAATATCAGGCTCTGGCAGGAGCACAAACATCGCATCATTTATAAATCTCATCTCCGACTCCGGGTCTCTCTCGCCAGTTCCTTCATCTCAACAGCGCTTTGCACTACCGTATCGGTAATCTTCGCACCTCCAAGGATCCTTGCAAGCTCCCTGACAGACGCATCATCGTCAAGCTTTCGGATATCCGTCCTGGTATCTCCGTTCTTCACAGCCTTCTCGATCAGATAATGATGGGCTGCCATTGCGGCGATCTGCGCCAGATGCGTGATGCAGATCACCTGGTGGTTATTTCCGATCACCGCCATCTTCTCCGACACCTTCTGCGCCGTCCTTCCGCTGATCCCCACATCAATCTCATCAAAAATCAGTGTCTCAATGTCGTCCCTACTAGCCATGACCGTCTTAATGGCGAGCATGATCCTGGATAATTCACCGCCTGATGCAACACTGGCAAGGGATTTCAGCGGCTGTCCGGGATTCAGGGAGATCATAAACTCCACATCGTCTATCCCTTCCGCCGTATAATCCCTGGCTGTCTCAAACCGGATCTCGAACTGTACATTCTCAAAATTCAGGTCTTTGAGCCCATCCTCAATGGCTTTCTCAAGGATCTTCGCCTGCTTTTGCCGAAGGGATGACAGTTTCTGTGCCTGCTTCTTTAGCTGCGCTTCCGATTCTGCCGCTCTTTGCTGAAGTTCTTCTATGTACTGGTCATAGTCATTCAGGGCTTCCAGGCGCTTCTCTTGTCCGGAACAATATTCCAGGATCTCCTGGATCGTATTTCCGTACTTCGTCTTCAGACGATTGATCTCATTCAGACGGCTCTCCGTATCGTGGAATTCTTCGTCCGAGAACTCACATTCCTCTGCATAATCCGCCAACTCCCGGTTAAAGTCATTCAGGAGGCTGTCAATCTCGACCAACTGGTCATACAACCCCGACGCTTTCTCATCATATTCCGCGATCTCAGAGATCGCCCGGATCGCCCGGCTTAATTCCTCGCTCGCATTCTCATTTCCTTCACTGGTATAGAGATATGCCTCGCTGACGCACTCGGCGATCCTCTTGCTGTTCGCCATTCGGCGGAAGAGTTCCTCCAGATCCTCATCCTCTCCCGGCTGCAGGCAGGCACTGCGGATCTCTTCCACCTCAAACTGCAGGAAAGAGATCTCCTTCGCCCGCTGAGACACATCCGTTACATTCTCTTTTAATTCTTTTTCACACGCCTTATAAATTCTGTATGCTTCTGAGACCTTCTGCTTTACGGCGCCTGCCTTCTCTCTTGCAAATGTATCGACGATGCCCAGATGGTTCTTCTTATACAGTAACGACTGGTGTTCGTGCTGGCCATGGATATCGATCAGTACAGAAGCCGCCTCCTTAAGAAGGGCGATCTGCACCGTCTCGCCGTTGATCCTGCTGACGCTCCTTTTCTCCATTAACCGGCGGCTCAATACTACGGTCCCTTCCTCCGGATAGATATCAAGTTCTTTCAACCGTCGGATCTGCCGTTCATTCTCTATCTGAAATGTCAGTTCCACAAGTCCATATTCCGCACCCTGCCTTAAGATATCCTTCGTATATCTTCCTCCGAGAGCAAGATTAACGGAACCCAGGATGATCGACTTCCCCGCTCCGGTCTCACCGGTCAGGATATTAAGTCCGTCTCCGAATTCCACCTCGATCTCATCGATCAATGCCAGATTCTTCACATGTAAATTCTGTAACATTCTACCTCCTACAGCAATTCTGCTTCAACCCATTCTGTCTGCAGCACATTCCTGTCTACAATACAATTTTCCCAATCTTGTCCATCACTTTTGCAGTATCTTCTACACTCCGGATCGCACACATGATCGTATCATCGCCGGCAATACTTCCCACTACTTCCTTCCACTTCATGGCGTCGATCGCAGCGCACACAGCCATCGCCATCCCGGACACGGTCTTGATGACCAGGATATTCTGCGCCATGTCCATCGACACATACCCATCCTTCAAGACACGGATATACTTCTCGCTCATGCCGCTCTCATCCCCCGGATGCAGGGCGTAACGCTGCTTTCCATTCTCATCAGGGATCTTCGTAAGCTTCAGATCCCTGATATCCCTGGATACCGTCGCCTGCGTCACCCGGAATCCTTCCTGATTCAGTTGTTCTGCCAGTTCTTCCTGTGTCTCTATGTGATTCTTCCTGATCAGCTCAATGATCTTCGCATGCCTGTTTCCCTTCATGTTGTTACTTTCCTTTCATCTTTCTGCGCAGGGTCTCTAAGAAACTGACCTTGCTCAACTTCATAAATATGGTGGACGCTTCTGACTTCTTCACCGTTACTCTGTCCCCTGTCCGCAAAGTGACCGTATCCGCACCGTCAAAAGTAACATAGACCTCTTCCCGCGATCCATTTCTTCCCAGTCCAATCTCTATCTCTATCTCATCTTCAGATGAAAGAACAATACTCCTTGAATTCAATGCATGGGAACAGATCGGCGTAACTACGATCAGAGACGCCGTCGGCTCCACGATCGGCCCTCCTGCCGACAGATTATACGCCGTCGATCCCGTAGGCGTAGACAGGACTACTCCGTCCGCCTCATAATCATTCAGGAGTTCCCCATTGACATATAACCGAAAATGTATGATATGCAGCTCGCCTTTTCTGGACACAACGATGTCGTTAAGAGATACGTCCGCCTTCCCGTCCCGGAAGATTCCTTTCAGCATCATCCGCTTCTCCAGCACAAAGTCACCTTCCAGTATCTGCGAAACCGCCTCTTCAATATGCCCCACTTCTACTTCTGTAAGATAACCGAGGGTTCCCATGTTGATACCCAGGATCGGAATATCCTTTCCCCAGAACAATCTTGCCACTTCGATCAGGCTGCCGTCTCCCCCGATCACGATCACACAGTCGAATTCTTCCGGCACAAATTCACGGATGATCTTCTTATGTTCATCTTTCTTACATAAGATGCATTCTCTTCCCGCCGACTCCAAAAGCCCCGTCACCTGCCTGGTAACCGTATATTCCGTGTCCTTCCCGTCGTTTGTAACAATCAAAAATCTATTCATATCCCATTCGTTCCTTTTAATTTTTTGCCAGAGTACCGAATGCCTGTTCCACCGTTTCCCGGATGTCTATGTCCCCGTTTATCCCGCCTCTTTCACTGCATTTTTCCAGGTGGACAAGATACTCGATATTCCCTTCCGGTCCCCTGATCGGCGAAAATTCCAGATCCAGCACCGCAAACCCTGCTGAAACCGCATATCCTGTCACAGCTTCGATCACTTCGATATGTGTGCTTTTCTCCCGTACCACACCTTTCTTTCCAACCTTCTCTCTGCCTGCCTCAAACTGCGGCTTGATCAAGGCGACGACCTCGCCTCGTTCCCTCAGATAACCGTGTATCGCTGGAAGCACCTTAGAAAGAGAGATGAAAGAAACATCAACAGAAGAGAAATCCACAGGCTCCCCGATATCTTCCGGCGTTACATACCTGATATTCGTCTTCTCCATACAGACCACTCTCTCGTCCTGCCTGAGCTTCCAGTCTAACTGCCCTCTTCCCACATCAATAGCATAGACCTTCGCCGCTCCGTTCTTAAGCATACAGTCCGTAAATCCTCCGGTGGAAGCGCCTACATCCGTACATACCTTCCCCTCCACCGTCACGTCAAAGTTCGCAAGCGCCTTTTCAAGCTTCAAGCCTCCCCGGCTGACGTAAGGAAGCGTATGTCCCCTCACTTCAATCTGAACCTCTTCCGGGAAAGAAGAGCCCGCTTTATCTTCTCTCTGTCCATCCACGAACACGCTGCCGGACATAATGATCGCTTTCGCCTTCTCACGCGACGGAGCCAGATTCCTTTTCACCAATAATATATCCAAACGTTCCTTCATAGCAACTCCTACAGTAATCTCTCTGATACGATATGGCAATACAGTCCCCGGATCTTTTCCGCCATGGACGCCGCGTCAAGCCCAGTCTCTTTCCGGAGGGCAAGGATACTTCCGTGTTCCACATAATCATCCGGAAGCGCCAGAGGCAGAACCTCTGCCGGATATCTTTTTTTACAGACGTATTCCATCACATGTTCTCCGTAGCCGCCGGTCTGTACATTCTCTTCAATGGTCGCGATCAGCCTGTGCGTACGGCAAAGCCCGTCGATCATCTCTTCGTCGATCGGCTTCACGAATCTTGCATTTACAAGAGTACAGGCATATCCCTGTTCTTTTAATAATCTGCGGACTTCAAGAGCCGTCTCGAACATATGTCCCACACACAGGACCGCGATCTTTGACTCCTGATACAACATCTCGCTTTTTCCGTATTCGACAGGGGCGCGGAATTCCTCATATCGGTCGAATGCCTCTCCTCTGGGATACCGCACGGCAACCGGTCCCCGGCATTCCAGCGCAAAGCGGAGCATATCCGCCAGCTCCCACTTGTGCTTCGGCGACATGACCGTCATATTGGGAATGCTGCTCAGATAAGACAGATCGAAAATCCCCTGATGCGTCTCCCCGTCGCTTCCTACCAAGCCTGCCCTGTCAACCGCTAAGACTACCGGCAGATTCTGGAGCGCCACGTCATGGATCAGCTGGTCATATGCCCGCTGCAGGAACGAAGAATAGACGGCGAATACCGGACGGATGCCGCCCGCCGCAAGCCCTGCCGCAAATGTAACCCCATGCGCCTCGGCGATCCCTACGTCAAAAAACCTCCCGGGATACAGCTGCCGGAACTTCCCAAGGCCTGTCCCATCCGCCATCGCAGCCGTGATCGCCACGACCTGTGGATGCTTCTTTGCTTCGTCACATAACACTTTTCCAAATACATCGGTATAAGTATCTTTCTTCTTCGGCGTCTCCGGTTCGCCGGTCTCGATCCGAAACGGTCCGATCCCATGGAATTTGTCCGGTCTCTTCTCGGCAGGCTCATATCCTTTCCCCTTCTCCGTTATGACATGAAGAAGAACCGGTCCTTCTACCTTGCGCGCTTCCCGCAGCGCGCGGCACAGCACGGCTATATTATGCCCGGGGATCGGTCCGAAATAAGTAATTCCCATATCTTCAAAGAACATTCCCGGCACCATCAGCTGTTTGATGCTGCTCTTTGTCTTACGTATCTGTTCGATCAGGCTGTCGCCTACGACGGGTACCCGGTGCAGGGCGTAAGTAACTCCTTTCTTAA
>OFFK01002284.1_pt1 | contig 11920 bp, 13 predicted proteins | sample 1521361 | NCBI WGS metagenome assembly OFFK01 (sample SAMEA3504096, study PRJEB24116) | mouse gut metagenome | biome: mouse gut; feature: mouse-associated habitat; material: faeces | place: Denmark | collected 2011
ACTTCACTAAAGCGCAGTTCTCTTTAGCTGGTTAAAGCGTTACTTTTGCGCTTTATTGCGTGAACAAGGCCGTCAGGACAGGTCAAGGAGCGCAGGAGGTCTTTCAGGCTGAGGCGGGGGAGGAGAGGTCTTCGAGAGAGCGAGAGTCAGGGAGATAAAATCTTTGAGGTGCGGCCGGAGCAGGACAGGAGAGGTCATCGAGGTCTGATCCCAAGAAGGGGTGCTTCTCGGGGTGAGGTGAAGTCCCTCCATTCGGCTGGGGGCAAGAGAGAAGTTCTCCAGGGTAAGCTATGGCAGAGAAGATTGGTTTCGCCAGGGCATTAGAGGAGCTCTTTCTGATGCAGCCGGGCGGAACAGGAAAAGTCTTCTGGGCCAGATTGGGGAGAGCCCCAGTTTCTCTGGACACGGCCGGGCAAGCTCATTCGGCAGAAGAGAGCAGCCCACCTGCCTCGCTTTCAAAATCAGCTGTTTTGCATAATATATACCGTAGACCCCAATGAATAGAAGACAAGGAAGTGGTCCATCATGCAAGCCATCGCCAGAGACGGAACCTATGTCACCACATTTGGCAGAAGCACTATCACGACTTCCGCAGGAGAGACATATCAGATGTCGGGCAGCTTCCTGACCGGCCCCGGCGGAATCCTCAGCTCCAACTGTAAGTCCATCAATGAGGCGTTTGACACCATCCTTGGCCTGCACGGTGGCCGCCGCATCTAAAACAGAGAGGAGAAACAAAACCAGTCAATAACCCCACGGCTAAAGCCGGGGGCTTGCGGAGGTAACTTCGCGGGCCCTGATTGACTACCCTCAGTGGCCTCGGCAAGTCTACGGATACTACCGGGAGCCCACTACGTTACCCAAGAATGGGAGCAATCCCAAATAGGCACCGGCGGACGTTCGCCCGAATCCGCCGCTCTGCGGTGTATGGTTAAACAGTCCTGGGAGGTAGGGACAGTGCTGTACACAACAAACCTTGGGATAACATTGGGGACGGGTACCTAACACCTGGCGGGCAGTCTTTCGAGACACCTGTCAGGTGAGCGGCTGACCATTAGCCGCATCATTTTGCAGAGAGGAGGGCATCCAGGGATGCAGGTATATGTACTCAATAAGCATGGGCAGCCTCTGATGCCCTGCTCGCCGGCGAAGACCCGACGGCTGCTTGAAGCCGGCAAAGCGAAAGTAATCAAGCGTACCCCTTTTACCATCCAGCTGCTCTACGGCAGCACTGGATACAAGCAGACAATCATTCACGGCGTGGACGCTGGCAGCAAAACCATTGGGATGTCCGCATCCACAAAGTCAGCGGAGCTGTTCGCGGGGGAGGTAACTCCTCGCAATGACGTGGTAAAAAACATGTCTACTCGCCGGGAGTTCCGGCGGGCCCGGCGGAACCGGAAGACTCGGTATCGCAAGCCTCGCTTCAACAACCGGGTCCGCAGTAAGCACAAGGGCTGGCTGGCCCCGTCCGTGGAGGTCAAAATCCAGGAGCACATCACCGCAATCCAGAAGGTCTGCTCCATTCTGCCTATCAGTAAAGTGGTTGTTGAGACTGCAGAGTTCGATCTCCAGCTCTTGAAAGCCATCGCTGATGGGAAGCCTGTCCCCGAGGGAGAGGACTACCAGAAGGGCGAAATGCTTGGCCAGTACAACGTTCGCCAGTATGTGTTGTGGAGAGATGGCTATACATGCCAGTGCTGTGGTGCCCATGGGGATGGAGTCAAGCTGCATGTCCACCATAAAGAGAGCCGCAAGGTCGGTGGGAATGCCCCTGACAACCTGGTTACCCTGTGCGACAAGTGCCACAAAGGATTCCACGAGGGGATTATCTCCCTGGGACAGCTGGGCAAGCGTGACAGGAAGGCTACTCGGGATGCCGCTTTTATGGGGATCATGCGCAAAACACTCATGGAACGACTGAGGGCGGCTCTCCCTGTTCCGGTGGTTGAAACCAAGGGATACATCACCAAGGGCACCAGGGTCGAGTTGCTGAAGCTCCCTAAGAGTCACATCAACGATGCCCTGGCTATCGTCCAGGGAAAGCACGGTTTTGGGATCACTGAGCCCACTACGATTACCCGTGCAGACAGGCAGTATACCGTAAAACCGGTACGGCACCACAACCGGCAGCTGCATAAGGCGGCCATCCTGAAAGGCGGTATCCGGAAGAGTAACCAGGCGGCCAAATACGTCAAAGGGTTCAGACTGTTTGACAAAGTGCTCTATCAGGCCCAAGAGTGCTTCATCTGGGGCCGACGTACCAGCGGCAGCTTCTTGCTCCGAACGCTTGATGGCGCCAAAGTCAAGGACGGAGTAGGAGCCAAGTATTTGAAGCTGCTTGAGCGGAGTTCAAATTACTTAATTGCCTGAGTGGCTGCTTCCTCCCCATGCCTAAAGGCAGGGGTATCCGCAGCCAAAATTCGATGATGCCTGATTGTTACTGACAACATTGGGGCGGAGTAGCCTAGGCAGACACAGCAAAAGCTCCTTCGTCCACATTTTCTTGTATTAACCCCACTCCAAAGGGAAGAATATTATAGTCTTTTGGAACCCTCGGCTTTGCCGGGGGCTTTCTTTTTACAAAAAAATGCCCACCTTGAAAAGGTGAGCAATAACATAGTCAGCATATATGCGGAGAACAGCATTCATTCTAATGCTATAGCTTCCAGCAGCTTGTCTATGATGTCTTTTACCACCCGGAATTTGTTGGCGGGCAATCTGGAAAGCTTGGAGGACAGTGCTTGAAGCTCAGAAGCGCGGCTTTGACGTTCAGACTCATCAGGAGGGCCAAACAACAACATATCGGCGGGGACGGACAAGGCTATACTTATGCGCCGCAGCGTAGGCAGAGAAAGACCAACCGCACCGCATTCGATTGCCGAAACATGCTTGACTCCCAAGCCGATCAGCTCTGCAAAAGCCTCCTGCGTCATGCCTGCCTCCTCCCGGCATTGCTTAACGTATCGTCCGATTTCAATATTGATTGGTTTCTTTTCTTTCATACCAACACCACCTCTATTTGTTAGTTTAGCTAACAGTGGCGTTGACTAAAACCGTTCATTTTTGTTATAATAACTATCAAGTTTATTATTACATTAAATCCGGACCAGCTGGTAGTGCAGGCACCTTACAGGCTGAAACATCAGCAGTGGCCTGGGAAGGTATATCCCAAACCACCGCTTGCAGATTTTATCATGCCGTGGGCAAGAAGACCCTGGCCTTTAGGCCTGGGGAGGATCAATTCAACGTAAGCTACCTACTTCATATTGCCAATCACGCATAAAATCAACCTTTTTTGTTCTTCATTCAACAATGCCCACTTATCCAGCAGCTCCCGCTGTTCATTGGTCAATGGTACAAACTCACCTTCAGCGAAGAACTCCCCCAGAGTAATACCAAATCCCTTACAGACAATTTCCAGCGTAGAAATTGTTGGCTCTGATCCGTTGCTGAAAATGTGAGCAATGGTTGATTGCGCCAGGCCAGATTCCTTGCACAGCCGATATGCACTCCAGCCTCGCTGCTCCATTAGCTGCGTAATTCGTCCCAGCACATCCATATTGACCATCCTTTCTCGCAATTATTTTACAGTCGAGTATGGCTAGAAATATAGAGCGAGTAAAGGCTTTATTTTACTACGGTATAAGGCTATAATAGCATGTACAGCTTGGTATGAATTATTCACAAGGGGGTATCCAGTAAGTATGGAAATGGGAAAGAAGCGAATGCAGACCTGTTGTTTCACAGGTCACCGGCAGATACCTCCGATGGAGCGACCAGGTCTGACGGCCAAATTGGAGCGGTCTGTTATAGAGTTGTACCGCAGGGGTATTTTGTATTACGGGGCGGGAGGTGCAATCGGATTCGACTGCCTTGCTGCCCAGACGGTGCTGCGGCTGCGGGAGAGTTGCCCAGATATGAAACTGATTCTCGTTTTGCCCTGCCTGAATCAGACACGGGGATGGCGGGCGGAGGATGTGGCGGAGTATGAGCGTATCAAAGAGCAGGCAGACAAAGTAACATATATATCCCAGCAGTATACTCGGGATTGTATGTTCAGGCGCAACCGGCACCTGGTGGACAACAGCGGATTCTGTATCTGCTATTTGACAAAAAACAACGGTGGGACAGCGTACACCGCGGACTATGCAAAGAGGCAGGGGCTTACGGTGGTCAATCTGGCGAAACTGGAGAGTGAATGCAAAGAATGATATAATGACTTGGCGAGGAGGGGACTCGCAATGAAAATTATCAGCTGGAACGTGAATGGACTCGTTGCCTGCAAGCGCAAAGGCTTTTTGGGTATCCTGGCCTCTATGAAGCCTGATATCATGTGCTGTCAAGAGATCAAAACCAAGTGCCCACTCAATACCCCGGGCTATACCCAGCTCTGGAATCCCGCCCAGCGGCCAGGCTACTCCGGCACCCTCGTTCTGGTCAAGCAGCCTCCCCTCTCATGGTCTACCGGCTTCGGCATCGACAAGCTGGACACTGAGGGCCGCATCATCACCCTGGAGTACCGGGACTACTACATCATCAACGTATATGTACCAAGTATCCATCCTCATAATACTGCTGACCGTCCGGATTACCGTTTGGAGTGGGACGCCGCCCTCCGGAAGCACATCCTTCACCTGGATAAACCTGTGGTTCTGTGTGGGGATTTTAATGCCACTGTGGCATTCATCGACAGCTATCCGGACAATGGCAAAAATGCCCCAGATGATTTGATATTTCAAACAGAGGAGCGGGCCAGCATGGAGCGGCTCCTGGCTCTCGGCCTATCCGACACTTTCCGTGTGCTGAATCCAAACAAGGCGGGCGCTTATACCTGGTGGGGCCCAAAGAACAATGACCGTTCCCAGAACCGTGGATCCAGACTCGACTACTTCTTGGTGTCAGGGGAGCTACTCCCATTTGTGCGAGAGGTTCAGATCCATGACCAGATTGTGGCTTCAGACCACTGTCCTATTTCTATGATTTTTTGCCCAATCAAACCCAGACGGGAACTGGATGACGACGATATGACGGCGATTTGGCAGTCCATTGACTGGGATCGACTGCGGGAATCTCTTCTGTCTTTGCAGCAGGACCTCGCCTATGCCGCCTACAGCCTGGAATGGGATAAAGTAGCGGAATTACAAAATCGGGTTGTCAACTCATGGGCTGCCCGGGCACTTGCCGTCAGATTCGTCTCCGACCGGGACGCTGCGCCAGGAGTGGATGGCGTGCGCTGGGAGACGGCAGCTCAGAAGGCGAGAGCAGCAATGTACCTGACCGCCCGGGGATATCAGCCTCTCCCTTATTTGTATCGGGAACTTGAGGAGAAGGGGAAAAAACGGGTCAATCTGCTGCCAGCTGCCAGGGACAAAGCAATGCAGGTTCTGTATTCCTATGCCCTCGATCCCGTGGCGGAATCCACAGCGGACAAGCAGTCTTTTTTCGCCCGGAAGTGTCGCTCCTCGCTAGATGCCCACGCTTACCTGTGCATGGAACTGAGCGGGGAGGATGCCCCTGGCTGGGTCGTAGTCACCGATGTTCAGACCTTCTACGGCACCGTTGCGCACGACTGGATGATCCGCAACATTCCCTTGGACAAGGTGGTGCTGCGGAAATTCCTGAAGGCCGGAATGATAAAAGAAAGCGAGATGTTCCCCACAGAGAAGGGTATGTCTATGGCAACCAGCCTTTCCCCTATTCTGGGCAATATGATGCTGGATGGACTCCAAACCTACATATATGACCGACTATACCCTCACGGCGGGGTGGATTACCTGAATGGCAGCATCACTCGGCTGTGTGACGACATCCTGGTGAAGGCACGGACCAAAATGGACGCGGAGATGATTGTCCAGATACTCTGTGAGTTTCTGGCGGAGCGTGGGCTGAAGCTACACCCGGATAAGACTCATATCGTCGATGTCCGGGACGGGTTCGACTTCATCGGCCGGCATTACCAGCGGGTAGGCGGAGTGCTGAAAGTGCGGCCATCTGATACCTCTATCAAGGCAGTTGAGCAAAAGCTAAAGGGCATCGTTGAAAGCTTTACAGGCACACAGCGTGACCTGATTAAGCAAATCAACTGGGAGCTAGCCGGATGGGGCAACTACCACCGGGTTGAAGATGCCTATATGGTATTCCGCCACATTGACGCTCTGGTGGAGGCGCTACTGGTCAAGAAGATGTGCGACAAATACCCCCGCTGGCACCGGGAAACTGTGCTCCGCAAATTCTGGATCAATGAGGGGCCCTACAAGGTCTTTGCCTTGCCCTCTGACCAGACAGTACGGGTGACCCGCCTGGCCTCCCTGCCCATTGCTCACCACAAACCAGTGCGGTTGAAGTTCAATTACTATCTCGACCAGGATTATCACAATTATCTGCGGCACATGCGGGATGTCCAGAAGAACAATGGCCGGTACCGAGGTATTTGGATGCGGCAGAGTGGACGGTGTGCCTACTGTGGAGAGCGCATGCTGCCCGATCAGACCGTTCGATTGATGGAAAAGATACTGGGTCAGGGTTGGATACCCAGAAACCTGCAGTACGTCCACCAGAAGTGCGCTTACAACGTCTCCTTTGGCGCTGAGAACATCGTTGCTGATAACATCGACTTGTTTGAGATGCTGGAAGGATTCACGGAGGATGCTCCGGCGGATGAGTCGCCCTATACAGAGCTAACGGAATTCTTCAGGCTGAGCAAACATTCAGTTGTTCATATGGGGTTTGAAGAAATAGAGCACATCCTGGGAGCCCGCCTGCCCTGGGAGGCGTATTGTTTTGAGGCCTTCTGGTATGACGATGCCCTGGAGCAGCCCTCCACGATGTGGCGAGATGAGGGGTTCCCTTTTGGCACATTTCAACTCTCCCAACCCAATTATAAAATCGCTCATTCCTGGACCAGCCAAGGCTACAAAATTAAATCGCTGGATCTGGTATCCAGCGAGGTAACATTTCGTATAGAAGACAAGAATACTTCCGGCATTGTATTGCCCAGGGCACTCACCAGTCAACGGTTGCCGGATGATGTTGTCTACGACCTGAATAAGTTGCTGAAGCACTTTGTTCAAAGCCATGGACTCTAAGGAGGGGCCGGCGTGAGGGATACCATATTGATCATTGAGGACAACCGGAAGGTGCAAGACATCCTTGCCTTTGCCCTGGGCCGGGAGGGCTACCAGGTGATACGATCCAGCGATGGATTAGATGGGATGCGGCTGGCGGAGGGGTTGCAGCCAGGCCTAATCTTGGTGGATACAGCGCAGTCTGTCCCCAAGACCTTTGACGTCTGCCGAGGACTGCGAGAGGAGGGGGTCAGCGTCCCACTTCTGGCGCTTACCACACAATCTGCCCAGGAGGACGATTACGCTGTTCTGGATGCAGCCATCATTCGGAAACCATTTCCCATGCAGGATTTGCTGATGAGGATAAAAGCAAGTACATGGGAGCGGGAGTTCCAGGGGGAGGGGCAGGCGGTATTGACGTTCAACCGTCTGGTCTTCGACCCAGAGAAACTGTTGGTATTGAAAGACGGTCAACCTGTCAACCTGGTGCGGCAGGAGTATGACCTTCTGTACCATATGGCACGGAGTCCAGGAAAGGTATTCTCCCGGGAGGAGTTGTTGGAGCAGGTATGGGGCTACTCCTATATAGGAAATTCCCGTATCGTGGATGCAGCAATCCGGCGGCTGCGGGTAAAACTGGAGGATGACCCTGCACATCCGGAGTTCGTCAAAACCTGGCTGAGGAGGGGCTACTCATTCTCTGGAGGCTGACTTCTTTGTTTGACAAAAATATGTCACATTTTTCTGCGTTGCCTGCAATGCGGTTATCTACCCATGCGACACCCCAAACTGAGGGACTGTTGCCATCCGTTGCTGTATATGGTAAGATATACAAAAAAGGGGGATTAGCCATGGAGCTGAAAGAAAAACTGAAAGAATATCAGAGAAGCAGCATCGTCTTAGACATAGTGGAACCTGCGAAATACGAGCGGGGAGGAAGCCGCTTTGGCGGTCATCCAGATGTCCCACCCGATTTCGTCTGGCCGGTATACAAAGGCCAACCCCTGGCTTTCCTGGCTCAGTTCGACTGCGCGGCCCTTGTCCGCCATGATTTCGAACACCTCCTGCCCGACCACGGGGTGCTGTCCTTCTTCTACGAACTTGAGTCTCAGAGATGGGGATTTGATCCAGCAGACAAGGGTTGCTGCCGGGTATATTGGTTTGAGGATGCATCTGTCCTGGCCCCCGCAGAATTCCCTTCAGACCTGGCAAAGGATTATCAGCTCCCAATGCTGGGCGTCTACTGTTTTCAGAAAAAATCTTTTCCCGGCGAGTCAGACTTCTTCGACCTCTGCCCAAACACTGATTTTGGAGAGAATTTCAATGCGGTATGGGAGATGCTGGAAGTGGAAAAAGAAGAGCACAAGCTGCTTGGCTGGCCCGATGTGATTCAGGGCAGCATGTCCGTCGAATGCGACTTAACCTCTCAAGGATACTGGATGGGCGGGGGCGGCGGCCTAGGCATTCCTATCCCAGATGAGACACTGGAGCGGGCCCAAGAATCCGCAAAGGATCGGTGGATGCTGCTACTCCAACTGGGGTATGTCAGCTCCAGGGACTTCAAACTCATGTTTGGCGATATGGGAAGAATATATTTCTATATCCAAAAAGAGGATCTGGCGGCCAGGCGGTTCGACCGGGTATGGCTCATCCTGCAATGCTGTTAGGGCAACAGAGCCTTCGTAGTTGGAAACGCCAATACAAGAAAAATAGAGGGTAGGGATACTATGGCGCATGACCAGATCAATGCCGCCCCGGATGAATTGGGGGTTAAGAGAGCCAAATATCTCGGCTGGGCGGACGATATGACCCCTGCGCAGCTGACCCGCGCCGTAACAGCTCTGGAAACAATTATTGACTATGAAGGGCAGCGAATGACCAAACGGCAGTTCATCATTCAAATGGTGCGTGCTGGCTGGGCCCCCAGGAAAGAGGAGGGTATCCCCTCATGGGTCAAGCGTAACGGGCAATACCAGGAGGGGCGATCCCGCACGGAGTACCAAATCCACAGGGACGGGAAATACTACAAAATTACGAGGACTGAGTATGAGTTCGCCAGCTATCTGGCGGAGCAGGAAAGCCAGCCCTGATTCCTTTTCGCTCCCGGAGGCTGCTCTTTGACATCTTCAAGAGATTTTTGGCAACCATGAGGAGGCGTTTTTCTGCCAAGGCCCGCTTTTGGGGGTTGATACAAAGAAAAGGGGCTCCGAGAAAGATTGCGGGCTGTTGTGGCAGACTCCGCCCGAGCTTCCTCTCTAATGTTGGCAGCAACGTCGACGGTTGCCAAAGGAGACGGTCTTTGGTATACTATATCATGTTTCCCTAGGAGGTGTTTCCTCTGAGCAAGAAGAAATACGACCCCTGCGGTCGCTGGGTGATGTTTGGTCGGATAACCTATCATTATGCCTGGAAGGATGGAGGCCCCATTGGCGTCTGCAAGCGGTTCTTCCGCGACCTGAAGAACTGCAGGCAGCGAATCAGCCAAGGCTACTGCGACGAAGATCTGTTCAGCATTTATGATTGGTTTCTGTCGGTCGTGCCCGCTATGCTGCAGCAGTACAAGGACACCCGGCACGGCAGTCCCGGCATCCTGGGCGAAAACTACACCAACGAGGCCGGTATCGCCGTGAATGATACCTGCCACGCCGAGTGGGACGCTATCCTGGAGAAGATGATTTTCCTCTTCCGGGAGGCAAACGAAGAGACCTGCCAGCGGAAAAATCCCTATGAGGACGAGCACATGCGGATCTTCGCGGAGTTCACCGCGAAGTACGGCATCCTGGGCGAGAAGCTGGAGACGGAGGAGGAGAAGGCGGTCGCAGCCAAGACTGGCGGGCACACTGCCCATTTCGCGTCCGAGCTGCCGGAGTACGCCGAGGCGGAGGAGAAATACATGGCGGCGGAGCGGGAGCTGGAGCAGTACCGGGAGCAGTGCAAGAATGAGGCCTTCGAGCTGTTTTCCAAATGGTTCTACCATCTCTGGGATTGAGTCTCGGCGTTGTTAGCAACATTGAGCGGATTGCCGGGAAACAAGGGCCGCCAATTCCGCATATGGATTTTGTTGTTTTCGCATACAACGAAAACAGAAAGGAGTGATTGGCATGTTCAGACTTTTGGGTACGCTGATCTCCGGCGCAATTGTCGGCTGGATTGCCGGGCAGATCATGGGCACGAAGAGCAGCCTGCTGCGGAACATCGTTGTAGGCATCATCGGATCTTTCGTGGGCAGTTTCCTGTCTGGCATTTTAGGGATCTGGGCGTACGGGTGGCTTGCGAGCACTATCGTCTCCGTCATCGGCGCCTGCATTTTCCTGTGGCTGGGCCAGCGGCTGTTCCGCTAGGCCGGGGCGAATATTACATCAGCCCCTGCACAAACTACATTCCGGATTTGGGACATCCTCTTTCCGGGAAGACAGAAAAAACGAACCCCCTGGCTGAGCTGGCCAGGGGGTCTTGCTATGCCCATGGAGGGGAGGGCACACAAAGCGCAGCTGGGGCAGTAGCCCAGGAGGACGCCGCCGGGGAGACCCCCGACCCATACCCGGCCACCTTTTCTTTGTATCAACCCAAAATAATATACAGAAACACGCATACAATATATACGCGGATGGAAAGAAGCACAAAATCATCAACCCAAAAAAGGAGGCACGCATATGAGAGGAATCCTCAAAGACGACTTTTCCACAACAGACGCGCAGATACTCATTCTCAGTGGCATCATCGCTGCCATCCTGGGCAGCGTCATTGGTGTGTGGAAGTTTGGCCTGTTTGCCGGCTTCACTCTCGAATCAGCCGCCACATACGCTCTTGCCCGCCTTGGTTGGAAACTCATTCGCTGAAACGCACGAAAGGAGAAAAAGATACATGAAAAAGAAGATACTTACAGCCGCCATACTTGCGGCTTTCGCTCTCTCCCTTGCCGCCTGCGGAGCCGGGCAAAGCACTCCCGCTCCCGACAGTAGCTCCACCTCCACCGGCCCCCAAGTGTATCTTCAGACCTTCCATGATGCCACCGTGGCCAAGTATGATTTTGGCTCTATGCACCAGGCGGACGCCGATCTGACAGACACACTGTACGACGGTCTCAACGCTATTGGCACAACCCAGCAGCTGGTATACACTCCGGAGGCCCGGCAGAACAGCGGCGACTTCTGCCTGGTGCAAGTCGAGAACCCCGAGGATGTTGCAGCCGTAGAAGACATCTTCCAGAACCGTGTGGACATCATGGCCGGCGGCGGGGCCTGGTACGACAACCTGATCGAACAGTGGGACAGCAACTCCCGCATTGTCTCCAACGGAACCTGCGTCATGCTTGTCGTCAACGAAGACTGTGACGGCATCGTAGAAGATTTTAACGCTCTTTTCTGAACGGGCCGGGAACTTCTTCCAAGCTAAGCCATCTAACAGGAAAGATCAACCAGAAAGGAGATCAAAAAAAGAAGAAGAAAAAACTCATCATCGCGGTCACGGCCGCGGCCCTCATCATTTCCCTCACCGGCTGCGGGGCCAAGCCCAACGGATCCGCTCCCGGCGGCAGTTCCACCAGCGTCTCCACCTCCGCCAGCCCCCCAGGTAGACCTCCAGGCGTTCTACGACGACATCACCGGCAAGTACGAGTTCGGCGATCTCAACCTGGCGGACAAGGAAATCCTGGACATGTTGTACCCCGGCATGTCCGACATCGACGCCGAGCAGATGCAGGTATACTACTGCTCCATCAGCATGAACAATGGCGAGTTCGGCCTGGTCCAGGTGAAGGACAGCAAGGACGTGGACGCAGTGATGGATATCTTCCAGGCCCGTGTTGACTACATGGTGGGCGACGGCAACGGCCCCGGGGGGGCGCAGTACCC
>OFFK01002286.1_pt1 | contig 11919 bp, 9 predicted proteins | sample 1521361 | NCBI WGS metagenome assembly OFFK01 (sample SAMEA3504096, study PRJEB24116) | mouse gut metagenome | biome: mouse gut; feature: mouse-associated habitat; material: faeces | place: Denmark | collected 2011
CCCGTCCAGCCTCTGAAGGTTCCGGGGCTGTGATATTTAATCTGCCTATCGAATCTTATCCCACATCCGGCTCATCCTTCAGGGCAATGAATCCGGGCGCCTTCCCCTCCGTCTCGAAGAGGATGATTTCGTTCTCTCCCTTCCGAAGCAGGGGCCCGGGGATATAGAGCCTCCTCTGAGGGCCTATCTCCCAGAACCTCCCTATGTTGAAGCCGTTCACGAAGGCGCATCCCTTTCCCCAGCCCTCGAAGTCCAGGAAGGTGTCCCCTGTCTCCTCCGCCTGGAAGCGGAATCGATGGAACGCCGGCGTACCGGGCAGATAGTCCCCGCTGAAGTCCACCTTCTCCACATTGTCCAGAGGCAGCGGATACTGCTCCCAGCCATTGTGCATATGCCCGTTGATCTGGACGCAATGGTCTATGCCCTTGCGCTGCAGCTCCATGTAAGGGCCGAAGTTCACCCGCCCCATGTTCTCCATGAGGATGTCCAGCCGCTCCCCTTTCCTGGTAGGGAGATTCAGCTCCCGCTCCTCCAGCAGCTCCCTGTCGTACAGGGTCAGCACCAGCTTGTCCCCCAGCAGGATGTCCGCCCTGTCATTTGCTTTCCAGAGCCTGATCTTCCCCAGGCTCTCCTCGGTGTCCAGGCGGGTGCGGTACAGGGTGTAGCCATAGTTCTGTCCCAGGCGCTCCATGGACTGGGGCCATACGCTGAACACGCTTTTGCTGATGGAGTCCAGCGTGGAGATCAGGCTCACCTTTTCGCAGGATTCCAGCCTGCCGTACGCTTTTCTCCGTATTTCCGTTGAGAGCTTCATCTCCGGCAGGGGCGCGTACTTTCCGATGACCTCCCGGTAACGGCGGTACTTCTCCGTAATCTGGCCGTCCTCCGTGAGCACCGCGTCATAATCGTAGGAGGTCACGTCCGGGGTCAGCTCGTCGTAATAGTTGGAGCCGTTCATGAAGCCGAAATTGGTGCCGCCCTCGAACATGTAGATGTTCACATGCCCCATCTCCAGCATCTTGTCCAAGTCCCTCACGCTCTCCTCCAGATTGCCCTTCATGTGGCCGCCGTTGCCCCAATGGTCGAACCAGCCCACCCAGAATTCCGTGCACATCAGGGGACCGTCCGTGTATTCCCGCAGCGTCCGGAACCGCTCCTCGGTCCTGGAGCCGAAATTCCCCGTAGGCAGCGCCCCCGGTATCCTGCCTGCGTTCAGGCTCTCCGGGAAGGGGCCGTCCGACGTCACCAGGGGCACCTCCACGCCGTTCTCTGTCATCAGGCGCCTGATTGCCTCCAGGTACCCCTTGTCATTGGCATAGTAGCCGTACTCGTTCTCCACCTGCATCAGGATGACAGGGCCTCCTTTGGTGCACTGCCAGGGCGCCAGCTTAGGCAGCAGCACCCTGTAATATTCCTCCACATGGCGCAGGAAAGGGGCGTAGCTTACCCGCAGCTTCATGCCCTCCTCCCGCAGAAGCCACGCGGGCAGGCCGCCGAACTCCCACTCCGCGCAGATGTAGGGCGAGGGACGCAGAATCACATACAGCCCCAGCTTCTGAGCCAGCCGGATGAACCGCTCAATGTCCAGGATTCCTTCGAACCGGAACTGTCCCTTCTCCTGCTCGTGCATGTTCCAGGGGATGTAGGTCTCCACCGTGTTGCATCCCAGGTTCTTCAGCTTTTCCAACCTGTCCTGCCAGTATTCCGGAACCACCCTGAAATAGTGGATTGCCCCTGAAATGATCTGAACAGGCTCTCCGTCCATATAAAACTTGTCCTTTATCTCGAAATGTCCCATCTTTCCCTCCTATTCCGCCAGGCGGCAGCTCCCCCTTCCTCCCACCGGCTTTATCAGTATCATAGGAAATTTGGGTCAGCTTGTCAAGCTTGATCTTCACCGGTTCTCCTGAATCAGTATCTGTACCCTGTTCTGTATGATTCTGTATGATTTTCGCAGTCTCTTCCGCCGTCTTTCCTCCGCTGAAGAACGCTTCCGATTCCTCCGCCACAATCGACGCAATTACATTTTCCAGACTGCTTCCAGACGTAAAATCGATTATCTCCAGATATTTGTATAAGGTGTGGGCCGACTCCTGGTTCAAGGGAGAAACCTCCAATGTGCTTCCGTGGTATACGCCTCCGGCACATCGGCCAGGTAATTCTCTTTTCTGATATCGCTATCCTTAGGAATTGTCGGAAAATAACTGATGCAACTTGTTCAGGAAAAAGCCCGGAAATACAAGGAAAACAGCTATAAACCCGCATCAGTTATTTGCAGACAATTCCTTACGAGCCCATCTTATCGCTGATACAAGGAAGCCTACGCCATCTCCTCCAGCGCCGTCTCTGTCTCCAGCATGCGCTCCAGCAGAGACTCCTGGCTGCTTTCCTCCGCGTCCAGCTGCTCCTGCAGCTCCATCAGCTTCTCGTAATCGGATGCCAGGGCGGGATCCATCATCTGGAGCTTGAGCCCGGCGGCCCGCTCCTCGCTGTCCGCCAGCTGCTTTTCATATTTCTCCAGCTGTCTGGTCAGGCGGGACTTTATCTTCCCGGGGCTATAGTAGGACTTCTTGTCAAAGACATCGGACAGGGTGGCTGCCCCGCCGCCGGAGCCGCATCCGCCGCTGCCGTCTCTGCTCCCGGTGTCCGCTTTCGCCCTGGCTCCAGTAGTGGAGCCTGCTCCCAAACCAGAGCCGCTGCCCCCTTTCGTCCCGGCTCCAGTAGTGGAGCCTGCTCCAGCAGTGGAGCCTGCTCCCGTAGTGGAGCCTGCGCCTGGAAGCGCCAGACGCTTTTCTTTCTCATGGAGGTAGTCCTCGTAGGCGTAAGGGTACTGCACCGCCTTCTTCTCCTCGAATTCCAATATCCCCGTGGCAATCTGCCGGATGAAGTATCTGTCATGGGACACGAACAGGACAGTCCCCGTGAAAGCCCGGAGCATCTGTTCCAAAGCCTCCTTGCCCACGATGTCCATATGGTTGGTGGGCTCGTCCAGGATCAGCAGGTTCGGCCTGGTCTGGAACATCTTGCACAGGGCCAGGCGCACCCGCTCCCCGCCGGAGAGCTGCCCCATTTTCTTCTCCACGTCCTCCCCGGAGAACAGAAAGCTCCCCAGGGCGCTGCGGACCTGTTCCCGCTGGAGCCTGGGATACTCCTCCCAGAAATTCTCCAGCACCGTCTGCTCCGGGTTCATGAAATCTGCCACCGCCGCCTGCTGGTCGAAATAGCCCCACTCCACGTTGGGCCCAAAGGAAAAGCTTCCGCCCAACTGCCGCACCGAACCGGTGAGGGTCTTCAGCAAAGTGGACTTGCCGATGCCGTTCTCTCCGATGATGGCCAGCCGCTCCCCTTTGCGCAGGGTGAAAGTCACCTGGGACAGCTCCGACTCATAACCGATGCGCAGATTTTTGGCCGCCACCACCTCCGTATAGCTTTCGATCCGGGGCTGGAACAGGGCGTGGAAAGCTTTCGTGTCGAAGCGCCTGGGCTTCTCTATCTTCACCATGTGCTCGATCGCCATGCGCTTGGATCTGGTGGCCGCCACCTTAGAGGGCGTGTTCTTCCATTTCTCAATCCACTCCGTCAGCCGCTGGATTTCTTTCTGCTGGGCTTCATAGTCCTTCTCCTGTTTGGCCTGGGCCGCTTTCTTCTGCTCCAGGAAAGCGGTATAATTGCCGGGATAGCGCCGGATATGATGGTACTCGATTTCATAGGTCACGTCTATGATCCTGTCCAGGAACATCCTGTCGTGGGACACTATGACTACGGATTTGTCGTAACTTCTCAAGTATCCCTCCAGCCACTCTATGGTGGGGAGATCCAGATGGTTGGTGGGCTCGTCCAGCAGCATGATGTCCGGCCTGCTCAGGAGCAGCTTGATGAAAGCCACCTTGGTCTGCTGGCCGCCGGAGAAGCTGCCGATGGGCCGCTCCAGATCTCCCAGGGCGAATCCGAATTTCTGGAACATGATCTCCATATCCTGTCTCCAGGTATATCCGCGCAGGGCCTCCATCTGCTTTTGCAGACCATCGTACTCGCGCAGCAGGGCGCTGTCCTGGCCTGTCTGCAGCAGTTCCTCGATTTCTTTCATCCTGGCTTCACAGGCAAAAACGGGCGCGAAGGCTTTCCCGATTTCCTCCTCCACCGAGGTCTCCCCCTCCGGGAAGCTGATCTGGTGCAGAAAACCGATGCGCTGCTTTCCCGCCATGGTGATGCCGCATTCCTCATCGCTGTCCAGATTGTTCATGTGAATGTCCCCGTTAATCAGCTTCAGCAGCGTGGTCTTGCCGCAGCCGTTCCGTCCCACCACAGCAATCTTCTCATTGTCCCGAATCTCGAAATCCACGTTTTCCAATATAGTGTCCGCGCCGTACTGCACCAGCGCGTGTCTAATCTGATATCTCATGACTTAGTCCTCTCTTCTCCGTCCCGCAGACTTCTTTGTCCTGGGCATTATCCGCAGATACTCATCTGTGCTCTACAGGCCCCTTTATCCGAGACAACACCCAGGGATATCCAGCCGTGCTCCATTGACCCCTTTGTTCGGGACAGCGCCTGCGGATGCTTCCATCGCCACAAAAAGCCGCAGCGAACCGGCTGCGGCTTTTTCATGCGTCATTTTATCCTGTTCCGATTATACTCTACTCTAAATGCCTTTCAGCAGTATACTGTTGAATCTATCCCTGATGAACGATGTCATATGCTCTCCTCTTTCCCGGCTCTCCGTCCGCTCCCTGCCTTAAATAAGTTCATTGTACCATATCCCCTGAAAACCCGCAACCGGAAAATGCGAAAGTTTGTCTCCCGCAAACCGTTAAAAAGGCAGATAAACCTTGACGGAAAGGGAGCGATTGTATATAATTTTGTACAATAGCAATAATGACAGGGTTTACAGGAATCCCCATGGAGAGATACAGATGAGAGAATATCAGGCAATGGCGTACGCCAAAATCAATCTGGGCCTGGATGTGGTACGTCGGCTGGAGAACGGCTATCACCAGGTGAAAATGGTCATGCAGAGCATCGGCCTGGGAGACCAGCTGACGCTGGAAATGGCAGGCTGCGGCATAACCATCACCACCGATGCCCCGGGGCTCCCCACGGACAGGAGCAATCTGATCCATAAGGCCGCCAGCCTGATGTTCGAAACATACGGCATCCATTCCGGCATCCGCGTCCATCTCCGGAAGGAGATTCCCATGGCCGCCGGCATGGCGGGCGGGAGCACCGATGCCGCCGCGGTCATGAAAGGCATCAACGAACTGTTCCGGCTGGGCCTCCCGCTGTCCCGGCTGATGGAGGACGGCGTGGCCATCGGCGCGGACGTGCCCTACTGCATCCTGGGAGGAACCGCGCTGGCCGAGGGCATCGGCGAGCGGCTGACAGCACTTCCGCCCATGCCCGATTGCCATATCCTGGTGGCGAAGCCCCGGGCGGAGGTGTCCACCAAATATGTCTACGAGCACCTGGACGCCCAGGGCCTCACGGCCCACCCTGACATCGACGGCATGGTGCAGGCCATCCGCCAGGGCGACCTGCAGGGCATCACAGGGCGCATGGAAAACGTGCTGGAGACCGTCACTGTCCCGGCCCATCCTGTCATAGCAGACCTGAAAGGGCGCATGCTGGAGTCAGGCGCGGAGAACAGCCTGATGAGCGGCAGCGGCCCCACGGTGTTCGGCATCTTTTCCGAGGAGGAGAAAGCCCGGGCGGCTTATGCGCGGCTCAGGGAAGAGAACCTGGCAGACCGGCTGTTCCTGACGGAACCTTGCCGCAATGCCGATTGAACACGGAGCGGCCGCTTGGCAGGAGAGGCAGGCGGCCGGAACCGGTTTTCACAAGGGAGGATCGATATGCAGAGTTCTTTTGACTCGGATCTACCGCTCAGGGATGTGGTTTTCAATACTTTGCGCCAGGCCATCCTCATCGGCGAGCTGAAGCCCGGCGAGCGCCTGATGGAGCTCCACCTGGCAGATAGGCTGGGAGTCAGCCGCACGCCGGTGCGGGAGGCCATCCGCCGCCTGGAACTGGAGGGGCTGGTGACCATGATTCCGAGAAAAGGCGCGGAAGTGGCCCGGATCACGGAAAAGAGCATGAGCGATGTGCTGGAAGTCCGCCGGACGCTGGACGCGCTCTGCGCGGAGCTTGCCTGCGACCGCATCACCCCTGAGAGCCTAGCCGCCCTGAAAAAGGCCTGCGACCATTTCGAACAGTGCATCGGCACCCATGATGCCAAGAAAATCGCCGAGGCGGACGTGTCTCTGCACGACATCATCGTGGAAGCCACCGGGAACCAGCGCCTGATCCAAATGGTGCACAACCTCTCCGAACAGATGTACCGCTACCGTTTTGAATACATCAAGGACAGCAGCCAGCATGATACCCTGGTGAAGGAGCATAGAATTATCTATCAGAGCATCGTGGACAAGGACAAGGACACTGCGGCTGCGGCTGCCAGGCTCCATATCGACAATCAGAAGAAAGCCATCATCCGCCAGATCCGCCTGGAAAGCCGGGCGGGGCGCTGAGCCGCAGGGTTCCCCTGTAAATTTGCGAAAAGCGGAATAACCCCGGGAAATCAAGGCAATACTCCTCCAAAACAGGAAAGAGGGAGATTGCATGAAGAAGAAACGCCTGGGAATCCGCATTACGATAGGGCTGTGCGCCGCCTTGGGGTGGTGGGGCCTGTTATATCCGGAGCTTGTGCTGACTCCGGACACCGTGAGAGTCGTCCAGGAGGACGGGGACCAGGAGGCTGGCACCCTGGAGTGGAGCTTTGGCAGCAGCCTGTTCCTGGACCTTCTGAACGCGGGCCGGGACAAGATCACGCCCCGCAGCAAGCTGCTCACAGACATCAGTTCATTTTGGGAGGCTTTTCATGACAGGGACAGCGTTAAGTGAAAACGCGGACTCCGCTACGGATTCCGCCATATGCCGGGGCCAGCGGACAGACTACAGGACAAGCGGCCTGTCCCAGACCCACAGGAACGCCCCCATCGGCGTGTTCGATTCCGGTGTGGGCGGCCTGACTGTGGTGCGGGAAATCATACGGCAGCTCCCCAACGAGGAGATCATCTATTTCGGCGACACGGCCCGGGTGCCCTATGGGAACAAGTCCCAGGAGACCGTCACCCGGTTCTCGGAACAGATCGTCCGCTTTCTGCGCACCTTCCGGGTGAAGACCATCGTGGTGGCCTGCAACACTGCCAGCGCCTATGCCATGGAGGCCCTGGAGCGGGACATCGATGTCCCCATCATCGGGGTGGTGAAGCCGGGGGCGAAAGCTGCCGCTGGGACCACAAGAAATGGACGGATAGGCGTCATCGCCACGGAGGCCACCATCGGCAGCCAAATCTACGCCAAGTACATACAGGAGCTGAACCGGGACGTGACCATCTACGGCAAGGCCTGCCCGCTCTTCGTCCCTCTGGTGGAGGAAGGGCTGCTGGAGGATCCTGTCACCGATGAAATCGCCCGCCGGTATCTGGCCGAGCTAATCGACATCGATATCGACACCCTGATCCTGGGCTGCACCCACTATCCCCTGATTCGTTCCACCCTGGGCCGCATCATGGGGGAGGGCGTGACGCTGGTGAATCCTGCCTACGAGACCACCAGGGAGCTCCACGGAATGCTGGCCAGCCTGAATCTGCTGCGCCGGGAATCCCCGGGGCTCGGCAGCAACCGCTACCAGTTCTATGTCAGCGACAAAGCGGAGAAATTCGTCCGGTTCGCCAATTCCATCATCAAGTATGGGATTCTGTCGGCCAAGACGATCAATATCGAAGATTATTAGAACACAGGAGAACTCCTTATGGCAGAGAAAGCGATGCTCACGCTGGAGGGGCGGCAGCGGGACGAGTCCGGCGAGGAGACTGTCACCAGGCTCCGCACCCAGGCAGATTATTCCATCAGAAACGGCTGCCATTATATCCTCTATGAGGAAAAACTGCCCGATTCTGAAGCTGTCGTCAAGAACCTCATCAAGCTGAAGGGTTCCGTACTGGAGATGACCAAGCGCGGCCCCGTCAGTTCCCGCATGGTATTTGAGGCGGGGCAGAGCCATCGCACGGATTACGTCACGCCCTACGGAATCCTCCCGCTGGAAGTCTGCACGCAGGAGCTGGAAGTCTGCGCCGGGGAACCGGACGGCAGGCCCGCAGGCCCGGAAAGCAATTTCCAGGAAAACAGGCTGGAAATCCGTCTGTCCTATCGATTGGCTTCCGGGGAACAGTTCCTCTCCCACTGCGCCATCACTATCTCCCTGGCGCTCCTGCGCGGCACAAGTTGACCCCCGGAACACATCTCACCGCTTTCCTGGTCGCGCCCCGCCGCCCTCTGGCTCAAGCCTTTTTCTTACGGTTTCTTTGTGCGCCAGCGCTTCGAAACCCAGCTAAAGCCAAGGCAGATACCAGCAGATCTGTAGAGCGCTTTCAAAAGATATGTTCCCAATCTTTCCAGGAATTGTCACAAATCCTTCGTTTGAACTAAACATTTCCTTTCCGACTGCCGAAATAACTGATAGAAGACATATATAGGCAATGGAGTCTGCGCCAGGCGCGGGGACTATTGTCAAAATCATGGATGATGCTATCTATTTCGTCAGAAGGAGGATACTATGAGTGTAAATGGAATTACATCAAGCCAGGCTACGGCTGCCTACAGCTATTCCGCTACGGAAAACGTAAAAGCCGATACCACAGCTTCAACCGCGACAGAATCTTCCAAGAAAGAAGACTCTGCTGCCGACAAGGGCGTCGTATATGTGCCCAGCGCGGACAGCACTGCTGCCACCAAGACCTATACGCCCGACACGAATATGATCAACAAGCTGAAAGCGGACGCGGACGCCCGCACCGCCCAGCTGCGCAGCCTGGTAGAGAAGATGATGACCGGCCAGGCCACCGCTTATGGCAAGGCCAACGATATCTGGTCCTTCCTGAGAGAGGGGAACTTCACCGTAGACGCCGCCACCAAGAAGCAGGCACAGGCCGACATCGCCGAGGACGGCTACTGGGGCGTGAACCAGACCTCCGACAGGATCATCGATTTCGCCAAGGCGCTGACCGGCGGCGACCCTGACAAGATCGAGGACATGCGCGCCGCCTTCGAGAAGGGCTTCAAGAAGGCCGGCAAGACCTGGGGCGGCAATCTCCCCGACATCTCCCAGCGCACCTATGAGGCCGTCATGGAGAAGTTCGACAAGATGGCTGAGGAGGCCAAGAAGACCAGCTCTACTCCGGTGGACACCGAGGGCTAAGTCCGTCAGCCCCTTAAGATTGTAGCTGCAAGGAAGAAATCCCTGCCAAGACCAGTCCCTTTTACGGCATCTGGTTCTCGGCAGGGATTTTTTGCCGACTTTTCCTGTATGGAGGCAACAGGCATCCGCACAGGAAATCCCCGGTCGGCACCGCGCGCCTTCCGGGGATTCCGTCATAGCCGATTCTCTGGGCGGCTCCTGTCTCTTGTCCGCCGCTTTCCGCGTCCTCAGCCGCCTTTTACGATCAGCAGCTTCTGTCCTGCCTTCAGTTCGTCGCTCTCCAGGGCGTTCAGCTCCCTGAGGGATTCCACGGGGACATAATAGCGCTTGCCGATGTTCCACAGGTTGTCGCCGTTTTTCACCATGTAGACCACCATGCCCGGCAGGCTGCTCATCTTGCCGGTGTCAAGGTCCGAGACATTGACGCCGCTTATGAGCTCCACAGGAACGCTCTTGAAGACCACCGTGGAGAAGCTGAGCACTGCCTTCACGTCCATCTCCTCCCCGTCCAGCATGGTCACCTGGAGCTGTTCCACCTCCGCCCGGACCTTGCCCATGTCCTCCGGCGCGATGTCCGGCACCTCCAGGGTGTACTGGTAGGGCAGAAAGGCCTGGGTGCTGCCATAGGGAGATTCGTCCTCCCCGGTGATGTACATGATCTTCACCTGGACGCTGCCCTGCAGCTGGATGCCGTTCTCCACGGTGGTCTGCTGCTCCAGGGTCACGATGCCCTCGCTGTGCAGCAGCTGCAGAACGGTTCCGTTGGTCACATGGACATGGTCCGTGACCTTGGTCTTGCCGGTCACCTTCGACAGGAGCTTGCGCAGATCCGCCCTGTGGGTCACGGTGCTGATTTCCTTGGACACGCCGTAAAGGTCGGAGATGATCTCCAGCCGCTCCTCCTCGTAGATCCGGATGGCGATGTCCAGGACCAGTTCCAGTCCTACATTGCGCTCCTCCCCATCGAAATCAGGCCGCACCGACAGCTCCTGCTGCCCCAGATGGCAGCGGATGTCCGGCAGCATCCCCTCCCTGCAGCCATGGCATTCCAGCACGCCGCTGAAGGGGACGGTGGTCTCAAAGCAGCGGCAGGGATGGTCCTCCCCCTCGCCCTCGTACAGAACGAAGAGATGGATGTCCCCTGAAATGGCGATTTTCTCCTCCATGACCTTGAATTCCATGTCCCCCAGGGAGAGGTTGCTCCAGAGAATCTGGAAGATATTGGGGTAGTTGGAGGGCAGCGCCACCTCCTCCTTCAGGCGGAAGATATCGTTCTTGCAGATGGCTATCTGGGCCAGGTCCAAAGGCATGCGCCGGTACTCCACCTTCTCGTCCCCGTGGACGGCGATGGGGGCTTCCTCGTCATATAGCTCCTCCACCTGCGCCGTCAGGGTGATCAGGGACTGGGTGCCCAGCTTGCGGGAATTGATCAGGTTCATGGAGATGTCCTCCACCTCCCCGTCCACAGTCACGGCGTCCGCAGGCATCACCCCCTGCATGTTGATCCGCTCCTCAAAGGGAATCTTCCCCTCCACCACCACCAGGTTGCTCCCCTCTTCCATGGTGTGGTAGAGAACCATCAGCTTAAGCCTGCCGCGGACAGTGACGTAGTCCGCGGACGGCTTGATTTCATCGATGACAAGCTCCCCCTTCTCCAGATTCAGCGCGGCTACGTCCGGCTTGTTCTCCGGGATGTTCATGTCGTCTTCCAGGGTGAACTGGGTGACGGCCTGGACCCTCACGCGGTCCATATGTATATTCCTCTTTAACAGCTCCACGAAAAATACCTCCATATATACTCGTATAAGGATATATATGAAGGTATTCCGCAGGATATGACTGGAACCATGCCCCTGCCCGGCGTTCTTCCGGGCAAATCCGGATCTGTCTCATGCGGCGGACGCGTCCCCCTACGGGGGCAGAGCATCACTCTTGCACTGCACCAATCAGATCCGTCACGTTCTCTATATGATATTGCTCCATGTAGCGCTCTATGCCCTCCGCTACCTCAGCGCAGGCACAAGGGTTCACGAAGTTCATGGCACCGACGCTGACGGCGGCTCCCGCCAGCAGGAATTCGATGGCGTCCTCCCCATTGGCGATGCCGCCCATGCCGATGATGGGAATCTTCACCGCCTGGGCCGCCTGGTACACCATGCGCACCGCGATTGGCTTGACGGCGGGGCCGCTCATGCCGCCGGTCTTGTTGGCCAGGGCGAATCTGCGCCGGTGGATGTCGATTTTCATGCCAGTGATGGTGTTGATCAGGGACAGCGCGTCCGCGCCTGCCGCCTCCGCCGCTTTGGCCATCTCGGCGATGTCCGTCACGTTGGGGCTCAGCTTCATGATGACGGGCTGTTTGGCGTGCCGCTTCACTTCCTTCGTGATATCGTACAGCGCGTCCGCTTTCTGGCCGAAGGCGATTGCGCCTTCCTTGACGTTGGGGCAGGATACGTTGATCTCCAGCATGGAGACGGCCTGCTCCTCCCCCAGTTTTTCCACTACTTCTATATAGTCTTCCACGGTCTTGCCGCAGACATTGACGATGACCTTGGTGTCATACTGCTTCAGGAAAGGGATGTCCCGCTCCAGGAGCACGTCGACGCCGGGGTTCTGGAGGCCGATGGCATTGAGCATGCCGCCGTAGACCTCCGCCACCCTGG
>OFFK01002299.1_pt1 | contig 11853 bp, 10 predicted proteins | sample 1521361 | NCBI WGS metagenome assembly OFFK01 (sample SAMEA3504096, study PRJEB24116) | mouse gut metagenome | biome: mouse gut; feature: mouse-associated habitat; material: faeces | place: Denmark | collected 2011
ATTCAGAATCGGAAACTGACACACAGGGCAGTTCTGCCGGGAACGCGCAGTCAGAATCAGAAGCCGGCGGGCAATTGGATTTGCCAATATCCTCCGAAAGCATTTCAGAAGAAGCGCTTCCCCTTGCGGAGCAGCTTGCAAAAATACTTCCGGCTTTAAAGGGAATCTGGGCAGCAGGCTTCCTGGCCTGCGCAATCTTTTTCGGGTGGATGTATTTCCGGTGTTACCGGGAATTTCGGATGTCGCTGCCTTTCGAAGACCATTTCCTGGATATCTGGCATAGCAGCCATCCTTTGTGGAGAAAGCTGTCCATACGCCAGTCAGACCAGATCGTGTCCCCGCTGTCATACGGAGTCTGGCATCCCGTCATTTTACTGCCGAAGTCCGCAAAATGCGGAGACAGATTCCGGCTCCGCTACGTGCTGGAACACGAATACGTGCATATCCGGTATTTTGACGCGGCGGTAAAGCTGCTGATGGCGGCGGTTCTGTGCATACACTGGTTCAATCCATGCGTGTACCTGATGTATAGATTCTTCAACCGGGATCTGGAATTAGCCTGCGACGAAGCCGTTGTACACCGATTCGGCGAAGAGCAGAAATCCGCATACGCCATGGCCCTGATCGAGATGGAAGAGGAAAAGAGCGGCCTGCTCCCCCTGGGAAACAGTTTCAGCAAAAACGCAATCGAAGAAAGGATTGGTGCGATTATGAAAATGAAAAAAACTCCGCCCTTTGTCCATGGACTGTCGGCGGCGCTGGTTTGCGGCATTATCCTGCTCTTTGCAACCTCCTGCGGTTCCTACGGAGAGGCGGAAAAAAGCAGGGAAACGACACTCCAGGCGGAGGCGGTGGATACAGAGGAAACGAACGCGGATAACCGTGTCGTTACGAAATCCCTTTCCGCCGCATTGAAAGAGTCACAACAGAGCGGCGCGGCCATTCACGAGTCTGCACTGGATCTGACAGAGGAAAGCAAAGAAAGCACCGCTAAAAACGAGGAGGAAAATGTGAACAAACTGGTTCAGGATACTTCCGCGATGGATGAAAGCGCACTGAGTTACAGCAGGAAAGAGCTTGCGGACCGGATTGCAGATCTGGATCAGTCCATAGAAGAAATAGAAAACGAACTGGACAGACTGGATTATCTGCATACAGATATCCTGGTATACAAGGCGATGTTAGATCAAACCACAGAACGGAATCAGGAGATTCAGGATATCAAGGCGAATGCAGGACAGAACACGGATCAGGAGAAGCTGCGCCGGGAACAGGAAGAGAACACAAAGCAGATCGAGACGTTGAAAAGGATGATTGAAGAAAATGAAAAGAAAATGGAACAGTTCCGAAGCAATGCAGACGACCTTACCCGGGAGATCGAGCAGATGCAGGAGGAGAGAGAACGCCTGCTGCAGATCGAATCAGACCTGGAGCTGGAGACCTTTTTTGAGGAGCATTACGGAAAATACGGAATCAGCTTCAGCCAGTCCGAAGGCAGGCTTTATAAGGGAAAGACTCCGGTCCGCTTTTTCATAGACGAGAAAGAAGGCGGCGTACTGTGGGCCGACAATGATGGTGAGGTCGTGGTCCGGGCTGTCTACGATAAAGAAGGAAAGGTCAGCGGGGTATCCGTGAGAGAAGCAGACGAGGATAAGATCGGAGTGCATTTTGCGGAGGACACGGAAGAAACCGCGGCGAAAACCTACGCCGGCAATCAAGAAACCGACACCGGGGACAATTCATACCGCAGCGCAGCCTACGTCATTTCCAAGGGAGAGGAATTTGAGGAATATAAGAAATTCGGCCTGTCCTACGACAAAAAAACGGATTTCCTGATGTATAAGAACCAGACCGTAGGATATTTTAAAGATGAGACAAAGCCAAACGTTTATACAAGGCTGGCAGAGGGTTCCGGAAAACTGGGGATCACCGTGAACCGGGACAAAAACGGGAAGATCACCGACTTTTCCGTATTTCCGTTCGATGAAAGCAGCGTGCCGGATTCGTCTGTAAGCGAAGGCGTCGATGTCAAAGAAGGCTCCGGCCTTATCAGGTGGGACGACTCAGGGAATATAGTCAGCGTGGTCACATTTCCCGCCGCGGAACGGGGCGATTTGGAAGCGTATGCCGCGGAAGAGGGTGACACAGATAAGGCGGAAGGGGAAGCCACATCTGGCGAAGTCGCCTATTCCGAGGGAGACCCGAATGAAACAGAAACCAGCCTGCCAAAGGAATATGAAAAGCTGGGCATAAAGGCTTCCAAGGAAAAAAACAGCGGATGGATCTACCAGGGCAAAGGGGTCGCCGTCATCTACGACAAGGATCACTGGATCTATACAAATGACACCATCCCGGAAAAGAAAGCGGTCTACCTTGAAGTGGTGCGGGACAAAAAAGACCGCGTGACCGAACTGAAAGAAGTCTCGAAAAAGGAAATGCAGAAGCTGATAGATGAGAAGTAAGGGGCCGTGCAGACATACCCCGCAAGGGAAATGTTTACTCGACCAAGTAAGGAGCAGCATGTTCACCGCAAAAAAGATGTTTATAAATATCGCAAGAAACAAAGCCAGGAGCCTGATCCTGGCTGCGTTTTCCTTCCTGGCGGTTCTGTTTGCCGGGATCTGTTTTGGAAATCTGGAACAGAATGAAAGCCTGCTGGCTGCGCTGGGGGAAAAGATCCCTGTGACGGCAGCCATTGCAAATTCCACCGGAGACAGGCTGACAGGGCTTGACATTACGGAAAAACGAATCGAATTGTTTCTGGATCTGGGGCTGGAAGACTATGCGGTCACGGCAGAAAGCTACGGAAACATCGGATTCGGCCCGGAAAATACGGAGCAGAGGGCCAGCGTCCATCTGATGGGAACCAATACAGTATCGGCCATGGATGCATGGAAGCCGGAATTTTCCATGGAACAGACGCAGGCCGGGGCGATCCTTTCGGGAGAGGAAGGCTTAAGTCTGCTGTCCGTGCAGGAGCAGGATGCAGGCCGCATCGGCCTTTGCCTGGTGAACGAAAGCTTCATTCAGGAGCGGGGGCTTTCCTGGCAGGCGGGGGATGTGCTTGACATCAACCTGTACCGCGCCCTGTATGATGAATTTGACGGAGTTTCCGGATTCGTAGAAATCACCTCCGCAGAACTGGAGATTGCCGGATTTTACCGGACTGCGCCGGAAAGCGCTCTGGAAGCGGCGGATCTTGTGTGCTCCCTGTCCTGGCTGGCCGCGCAATACCGGCAGGCCGGCAATCCCCTCCTGTATTCCTCGGCAAAAGGAATTGTGGCAAACCCTCTGGAGCTCAATGCGCTGAAAACCAAAGCAGAAACAGCAAAATTTCTGCAGATTGATCTGCAGTCACCGGGAGGGCGTCCGGGAAATGCGCTGGTCATCGACGACCGTTTTTTCATACAGGCCGCGTCCCAATTGAAAAGCAGCATCCATTTACTGAGACTGTTCATGGCGCCGCTGTTTTTGCTTGTTACTGGAATCTCTGCCTTAGTCTCTTTCTTCGCCATGTGCCACCGGAAACGGGAAATCTACCTGGAACGCTGTATGGGCAGAGAAAAGGCCGCGATCGTGACAGTGCTGGTGGGAGAAAATGCGGTTTTGTCCCTGCTGGGCGGTGCGGCGGGGCTGCCGTTTACAGGAGGAACTCATGGAATCGGCATTCTGGCGGCATTTTTGGTGATTCGCATCGTGACGACGCTGGCGCCTGCGATCCGGTTCACTCTGGAAAACCCGATGAAGATTTTTCACAGCTAAGGGGAACGTTATGGACGAAATTATTAAGAACGAGATTTTAAAAGCCGAGCACGTAAGCTACACATATCAGGGCAAATATCAGAAGGTTCATGCACTGCAGGACGTGAGCTGTACATTTTCTTATGGAAAATTTTATGCGGTGACAGGCCGTTCCGGAAGCGGAAAAACCACCCTGCTTTCCCTGCTGGCCGGGCTGGACCGCCCCACGCAGGGAGAGATTTTCTACGAAGGGAAGCCTTATGCCACGCTGGACACCGCCAGGCTGCGCAGGGAAAAGCTTTCCATTGTGTTTCAGAATTTTCAGCTTTTCCCGCTGCTGACTGTGGAGGAAAATATCATGTACCCCATGGAGCTGTCCAAAGTAAAGGCTGCGGCGGCAAAGGAGCGGGCCGGGCGTCTGCTGGAAGAGGTGGGGCTGTCCGGGGAACTCAGGAAAAAATACCCCGCCATGCTGAGCGGAGGAGAGCAGCAGCGGGTCGCCATTGCAAGGGCACTTGCTGCCGGGGCAAAGCTGCTTCTCGCCGACGAACCGACTGGAAATCTGGACTTTGAAAACGGAGAAAACATCATCCGCATTCTAAAAAATCTGGTGGATCAGGAAAATTACTGCGTCATCCTCGTCACCCATGACCGGGGAATCGCGGAGCAGGCGGATATCGTATACCACGTACAGGACGGAAGAATCCGCCCCGCAGCATCGGCAGACGGCTCTGCCGGCTGTTTTTGTGCATGTGAGTGAAATAACTGTGAATCGCGGCGATTGAGGAATTTTATGATGAAAAACAGCTTGAAACAACTATTTCGGACACCCGTAAAAACGGGACTTTTTTGTATCATCTTTTTATGCGGCACGATGCTCTTTACAGTGGGCCTGAACCTGTGGCTTGAGATTGCGGAGAAAATAAAGGCAGCGGACGAAACCTTTGTCACCATCGGCATGGCGGAGCAAAAGGAGCAGAGTACCGTCATGGAGCAGTGGTGGGATGCCGGATTGAAGGATTATATGTATCAGGAAACCAGAGGATACGGAGAATATCTGACGCCGGACATTCTGGAAAGCCTGGATATCGAATACATCAGTCCGCCGCGGCAGCGCCCGTATTTCGGTGCGGTTTCCCCGGGAAATCGAACCGGTGGGGAGCTGAAGGAGGAGAGCATTACCGGCGTATCCCTGGCAGAGATCCGCCCGCTGGAGGACTGTGTGCCGGACCGTCCGGTTCCTGTGGAGGTGGTACGTGTACTCTGGGGTACCAGATCCCTTCTGGGAAAAAAGATTTACTTCTGCGACCACAGGACAGAGCAGCCGGATTCCCTGAAAGCCGGAACCACCTATATCACATACATGGGTATGAATCCCGTAAATGCAGATAGACATGAAGGCTTTGAAGGAATCGAATATATGCCCCTGCGGATTTATGAAAACCAGACACGGCTCTGGTATGAGGCAGGCGACGGCTTCTATGATACCGCGGAAGGCGCAGTCTGGGAACGCATTGCCGAAATGTTGGAAACCTGCAAGGAGAAAATGATGCCCGTGACGCCGGTCAGCGACCTGCAGCTTCTGCGGCCATTTCATGACGGGGAGGCGGCGCTTGCAGAGGGACGCAGGATCACCCCGGAGGAATATGAAAAGGGCGGCAGGGTGTGCCTGATCCCGCAGACATTTGCGCAGAAAAACGATCTGCAGGTAGGGGATACGCTCCCGCTGCAGTTTTATTTCGCTGATTATAAATATCCCCTGTGCCAGGTGGCCTTCGTCACGGGAGGGATGGATATGGAGGCAATAGACGCCGACGGAAATATTCTGAATCCGTTTTGGGAAGGAGGATATGAGATCGTCGGTATCTACTCCTATTCGGTTACCCTGACAAATGATCCTCACGCATTTGCAGAGAACCAGATCTTTGTCCCGGAACGCTCCGTTTCGGAAGATTTCAAAGACCATGTGACGGCTCGCGGGCCGATGCAGGCATACAACACTTCCTTCCGCATCAAAAACGGCTCTATCGGCAGATTCATGGAAGAATTTTCGAAGCTTCCCGAAAGCAGTCTCCTGGAGATCGAATTTGACGACGGCGGATATGAAACATTTGCTTCCAAATTGAAAAATACCCGCATCGTGGCAGCCGCCCTCTTTTTCGCGGGACTCGCGCTGCTGCTTGCGACCATTGCGTTTCTCATGTACTTTATGATCCTCAAACAGAGACGGCGAACCGCTGTCGAGCAGGCTCTTGGCATGACAAAACGGCAGTGCGTCATATCCCTGCTGGGCGGAATCCTGGTGCTGACGGCAGTCTGCTCCGCAGCCGGCGCGGCCGCCGGAATGCAGATGAGCCAGGCGGTGCGGGAAGCGGCGGAGAGCAAGAATGAAGGATTCAGCACGGCTTATACAAAGGGGATGCCGGACAGCCGCGGGGAAGATGGGACCTCGCCGGATGATGCGGGCGGGGTGAAGAACGAGGACGGAGTAGAAAACGAAGCCATATCGGAGAATCCCAGTGTGGATCAGCGGATACTGGTCTGCCTGACTGCCCTGTGTGAAACCGGGGTTGTCAGCCTTCTGTCGCTCTTTTTTATCAGCCGGAATCTGTGCGCGGCGCCGATATTGGTGCTGTCTGAGAAGGAGTAAAAACATGGCGGGATTACGGATGTGAAAGCTGCCGCGGTATATCATGAGGTGACTTTTTTCACACAAATTGGTAACGTTCCAGCATATAAATCGGCAGAGTTTCAATTTTACCATCAATGCCGCCCTTCGTATCTCCCTTTAGATAAAGCAGTTTATGTGCTTTCCCCTGTTCCAGCGCTTTCAATGCGGTGGCAGCCGTTCCTTTGCCGGATTTTACTTCTACCAGATAGCGGGTAGATGAATGGACGCTCTGCGCAATGAAATCAATCTCGCCGCCCCGGTATGTGGCAAATGCCGGTGTTTCAAAAACAATCTCTTCCGGAAAATCCTGCCTTTTTTTCAGGTTGATGTAAACATAGTTTTCATTCAGCGTACCTGAGATGGACCTGGAATCTATACCAGTCCGGGACAGATAATAGTTTGCCAGTCCGGGGTCCATAAAATAGCAGCGGCTTGCCGGTTTGAAATCAAGGACATCCATTTCCGTGATCTTGGCGCAGAAACCAATGATGCCTGAGAAATACAGCCAGCTGATCGCCCGGTTGCAGGCAGCTTTTGAAAGATTACTGGAATAATCCCTGGTTACCAGCTTCTGCAGTTCTTCGCTGATACTGCCCTCTGCCAGTCCCCTGCTCTCCCGGCATAAAATACGGCAGACAGAAAGAAAAATCTGGGTAAACACCCTGGTATCCAGGATATCCGTAAAATACCGGGTAGATTCATTCGTGAAGGTATCAATGATATTTACAAGAGCGCCCCTGGCTTTTTCAATATCCTTTGTTTCCAGATAGGTTTTGACTACATTTGGATATCCGCCGATCTGAAGATAGATGTCATATGCCGTTTTTAACAGCTCGTATACATCGCTATCCTGCGGAGAATCTGACTTCAGACTGAGATATTGTGTATACAGGTTCCCGTCAAATGCCTGGAGGAACTCACCGAATGACAGGGTATAAATGGAAATCCGCGTCATATCCCCGCTGGAATATCGAAATTCCGGCTCTAAAATCTGTCCCAGGTAGCTTCCGGTTACAATATAATGCGCCTGAAAGTGTCGGGTAAATTCCCGGATGCAGTTATAGATTTCGGCAGACTCCTGTATTTCGTCAATAATGATTACGGTATCGTCAGAATCAGCAAAGTCAGGTTCGAAGAGCCGGAATGCGTCATGAAGGGGATGTTCCGGACGTTTTGTGCCGGGTATCCATGATGTAGCCTGTTTGTAGCATTCCAGGAACTGTTTTCCGCTTTGTTCAAAAAAGTTGATATAAATTTTATGCTTAAAATGTTCATCTGCAAATTTATTGATGATATATGTTTTTCCCACCTGCCTGGCACCGTTTACTTCTAAAGTGCTTCGGTTTTGTTCATTTTTCCATTCCAAAAGTTTATCATAAACGGTTCGTTTGAGATACATTGTCTGGCTCCTTTCATAATAAGGTTTGTCCGGATATTGAATTACCAGCCTTGCCCAAAATGCACGGCTGGTAATCATATGGATTGTTTCCTTTTCTATTTTATCATGCTTTTTATAGTTACTCAATTCTTATTCAAATTATTTTATTCCTGTGAACAGTTCACACGGTCCCGGTTTAAAATGGCAGATAGACGAAAAGGAAGGAGTGTGATATATTAGTTTATATAGCCTGGAAGCAATGATTTTTTGGAAGGAAATATGACATGTATTTATCAAATATTCATATTGAGAATTTTAAAGGTATAAAAAATGCGGATTTTGATTTTGACAGAACAGTCAATATTATAATTGGAGATAACGGAACAGGAAAGACATCTGTCCTTGAAGCAATTGTAGTTGCTCTGGGCGGTTTTCTTTCCGGGATTGACGGTGTAAATACAATTCATTTTTCAAAAGATGAAATCAGGCGGGAAAATCAGCTTACAGGAAGAGGTTCTAATAACATTGTGTATAAAACGCCGATCCGGGTAGATGTTTGCCTCGAGTTGTGTGTTCATAATCATGGGAAGACGGAACTTCATCCATTCAAATTTACCAGACAGAAGAAGAGTATCAAAAGCGCACGTTCCACAGTAGAGCCCAGGGACATTTGCAGAGAAGCTCAGTGGATGGCAGAAGACAGGCAGGCCGTACTGCCGGTCATCAGCTACCAGAGCTTTTCCAGAGTATCGAATCAGAAGAAGGATAAATGGGAAAATCCATTTTCAAAGGAGGACTATTCCAGGGCGGTGGGGTATGTAGACTGCCTGGAAGAGGCGGCGAACGAGAAAATGCTTGCCAACTGGTGCAAAAAAATGGAACAAGTCGCATGGCAGCAGGAAGAAACGATTCCGGAATATGAGATTGTAAAAATGACAGTATCAAAATTTATGCAGCTTATGCAGGAGGATGGACGCATCCGGGTTTATTATGACAAACGTACGGAAGAATTGGTATACACAAATGAAGAAGAAATTCTGCCGGTACGTATGTTGAGCTCAGGTTTCAGGAATTTGCTCGGGATGGTATTTGACATTGCTTACAGAATGGCAGTTTTAAATCCGGATTTATTGGAAAATGTTGTGGAGATGACCCCGGGAATCGTTCTGATTGATGAAATAGACCTGCATCTGCATCCCAGGTGGCAGTGGAAGATAATAGATGCTTTAAAAAATACATTTCCCAGGGTACAGTTCATCGTCACTACCCATTCGCCGGTGATTATTGCTTCGTGTAAGGAGGAAAAACTGATCACGCTGCAATTGGAGGATATTTTTTTAGACAAACCGTCGGAGATCATGCATGGAAAAACCGTAAAGGGCTGGATGGTGGACCGGGTTTTGACAGAGCATATGCGCACAGAAAACCGCGACCCGGAAACTACTGAAAAATTAAAGCATTTATCACTGCTTGCCAAAAAGAAAATTTCAGGATACATGTCGGATGGGGAAAAAGAAGAGTACAGAAGGCTGATCCGGGAGCTGAGCAGTTTACTGCCGGAAGACGATATTGCAGTGGAAGAGGCTGCTTTTATGTCGGTGGATGAGATATTGGGGAACAAAGAATGAGTTTGTTAAGACTAAGATTACTTGCAGATGTATTCAACAGGCTCGGATATATGGAGCGAAAAGACAGCGGATTTGGAAAGATTATCAGTGGATATGAATTTCAAATCAATTATAATGAGAGCAAAACACCATCATTCCGTTCGGACAGATATCAGTTTACTGTGGTGATGCCGAACCTGAATTATAATGTCCCTTAAGGTGTCCCCCAAGATGTCCCTCAAGGTGTCCCTCAAGACAAACTGGATGCCCAGATTATGGATTTGATTCGTAAGGACAGCAAAATTAGTACAGAGAAAATGGCGATTGCGTTAGGCGTAAGTTCTATCATAGAAAAGATATTTTACCGATACGGTTTTTGGATGAGGAGTGACCCTTTAAATAGGAGGAAATAATGATGTTGAAATGGAAACGGGCGTTGATATTTTCCCAATCGTAAAGAATGAGGAGCATTATATGTATTGGGCGGATACACTGCCTTTTTATAAAAATATTAAAGATGAAGGGGTACTGATTGGTGAATAAAAAAGAAAGAGATTTGTGTATTTATAGATACCGTGATGCGATGGAGACATTTGAAGCAGCAAGCCTTTGTTTTCGAAATAATCATTTTAAGGATGCCATTAATAGAAGTGATTATGATGCATTTTATATTGCTTCAAGAGAGGAGGCGCAAGAACAAATATGCGCTGCACACGCTGAAAAGACAATTATAAATGGTGGTAAGGTAAATCCTTGCCACCATTGTACTATTATCTGCTGGCAGGTATATTCCTAAAAAATTCTTCGTATTCTACATTAAAGATTTCTTTCAATCCGACCAAATCGCTAATATAGATATTCCCTCTGCCAAGCTCAATCAATGAATATGTGCTGCGACTCAATGGCGACCCTAAAACCTGTAGTTTGGCAACGGTCTGTTCCTGGGTTAACTGACAGGAATTACGGATGCGCTGTAGATTTTGTCCAAATAATTCATTACATAATATCTTCATGGCTATAAATCACCTTTCTAATTTCAATGGAGTTGAAATTTGTCGTTAAGGTTTTTCCATGCCGTATTTATTTATAGGTTTGCCAATAAGTACAAGCAATAAACTGTACTATATCAAACAACAAAAAGAAAAATGCTTATAGATATAAGCGAAAACAAATAAAAACTTCCCTTGCTATCTTGATACAGAAATATCTTTAAAAAAATCGGAATAATTCGTTTTAAAAATTTGTTTTAGACCAACTAAGTCACTAACAAAAATATTTCCACGTCCCAGTTCAATTAAAGAGTATGTACTACGACTAAGAGGCGAACCAAGCAGCTGTAGTTTAGCAACAGTCTGTTCTTGTGAGAAATTGCATGAAAGACGAATCTGCTGCAGGTTACGTCCAAATGTTTCATTGCATAATAATTTCAAGACTATGCCCCCCTTTTTTTGCTTATATCTGTAAGCTATATCTTGATTTTACCAATATAAAAAGCTATAATTGCTTATAGATATAAGCGAAATAAATATTGAAAAATGGAGGTACAAATATAAGAAAGATAATAGCTAGTTAAGTGAAAAGTGGAGGTGTTAGAGATAAGAGGATTGTGGAAAAAAATAAGGATAAAATGGGATGATTTCTGGATAGGGGATGAACACGATGATTCTAAGAAGCATTTAAGCCATTCAGATAAGCGTTCCCTTTTATATGGCTATTTTATAATAGGAACTCTTACGGTTGCCTTCGTGATATTCCTTATCAAAATGAATGACTTTCGGATAAACCGCCGGAATGACGCTGCTATGGAAGAACTTCTAAACATGGTTATATCTTACGTGGAATCTGCCACACAAGATGAATATGATGAGATTGCTCAGACCATAAGGAATGACTTAGTATTTCGCAAATATGAAAAGGATATAGAGAAATACATCCGGTATATTCCGAACACATCTGAGAAATGTCGTGCCTGTAAGGGGAGTTATCCAGCCCAGGCAGTTCTTATCAGCTTAAATACCGGAGAATCTTATTCGTTGGACTTGTTTGAACGAGGAATAGATCCAGAGGATTATCAGGGAAATACGCTGTTGACATTTGGTTATGATGAAATAAGCCAGACAAGTATTCACATTTCCAAAAGTCCGGGTGAAAACAAAGGTCTGGCAGAAATAGAGCGAGGAAACGGGATTGTCAGCATCCACAGGATGAAAAAATTATTTTGTGATGACTGTATCAAAGCGATGTTGGATACAGTTGAGAATCAGATTATAGGAGAAGTTGTCATTTGTGATACGAAAACGAATACTTTTTATCCCTTGGAAGATGAAAGCAAGGCGCAGATTGAAGATTATGCATTAGAAACAGAATATAAAGATGGAAATTACGAGATAGCAGTTAAGTCTGTCAATGAAACGGAGTGATTCAGGAATTGAGAACAGGAAGGAGAGCAAAGTAAT
>OFFK01002303.1_pt1 | contig 11833 bp, 13 predicted proteins | sample 1521361 | NCBI WGS metagenome assembly OFFK01 (sample SAMEA3504096, study PRJEB24116) | mouse gut metagenome | biome: mouse gut; feature: mouse-associated habitat; material: faeces | place: Denmark | collected 2011
CCCGCCGGTACAGATGCCGTTACGGTATAGAATCGGTATAAAAACATCTGGTGTAAATGCAATATAACACTTTAAAAAATGAATGTCAATAATAATTTATTGTAATTCAATAAATTATTATTGCGAATCGATATTTATTAAGATTTTGTTAAGATGGAAATTTTATAAAATTTTTTAGAAAACATAAAAAAATCTGTGCTATAATTAATTTATAAATTGATTTTATGCAGAAAGTCTGCAAGTCTTAAAACGGAAAGGCGTTCGATATCATTGCATTTCAGTCGTTCAAAATTAAAAGAAAAGTTTAATGAAACCTTAAAAGCAGTTCTTCCCATACTGGCAATCGTTCTGATTTTATGCTTTACGATTGTGCCGATACCGCCCAGCATTCTGATGGCGTTTCTTATTGGCGCGGTATTATTGATTGTGGGAATGCTGCTTTTTAATGTTGGAGTGGAACTGTCCATGACGCCTATGGGCGAGCGGGTAGGTACGATTATGACGAAATCCAAAAAGCTGTGGGTTATTATTCTCATCAGCTTTATTATGGGATTTGTCATAACCATATCGGAGCCGGATTTACAGGTGCTTGCCAGCCAGGTGCCTTCCATACCGAATTTGACGCTGATACTGGCAGTAGCGGCAGGCGTTGGCGCGTTTCTGGTTATTGCGCTGATGAGAATGTTATTTAAGGTTGCGCTTTCCCATCTTCTGGTAGTGTTTTATGCGATAGCGTTTATTCTTACATTCTTTATACCGAAGGATTTTCTTGCGGTGGCTTTCGACTCCGGCGGCGTGACCACGGGCCCCATGACGGTGCCCTTTATCATGGCGTTTGGTATTGGTATTGCGGCAATCCGAAGCGATACCCACGCGTCGGACGACAGCTTCGGTCTTGTATCGCTGTGTTCTATCGGCCCGATTCTTGCCGTCATTATTTTAGGAATGATTTATCATCCGGGACAGGCGGAGACGGTTTCGGAGACGATACCTGTAATCGACAACACGGTGGATTTGTGGAGAATGTTTACCCACAGCATTCCCACTTACATAAAAGAAATGGCGTTATCTCTGTTCCCGATTGTATTTTTCTTCGGTCTCTTCCAGGCGATTGCCAGGGACATCAACAAAAAGACGCTGATTAAAATAGGAATCGGCCTGGTGTATACTTACGTGGGGCTTGTGCTTTTCCTTACAGGCGTGAACGTAGGCTTTATGCCGGCGGGAAATTATCTGGGGCAGACCCTTGCGGGACTTCCCTATGCCTGGATTATCGTTCCCATCGGCATGATTATCGGTTATTTTATCGTTCTTGCGGAGCCGGCGGTGTTTGTGCTTACAAAGCAGGTAGAGGAGATGACGTCGGGCGCAATATCGGCAAAGGCAATGGGAACCAGCCTTTCCGTGGGCGTATCCCTTTCCGTGGGAATCGCCATGCTCAGGGTGCTTACCGGGATATCCGTTATGTGGTTTCTGGTGCCCGGCTACGCGGTGGCGCTTATACTGACATTTTTCGTGCCGAAGATATTTACGGCGATTGCGTTTGACTCCGGCGGCGTGGCCTCCGGCCCCATGACGGCGACCTTTTTGCTGCCACTGGCTATGGGAGCCTGTCAGACTCTTGGAGGAAATATCATTACGGATGCGTTTGGCATTATTGCCATGGTAGCCATGACGCCGCTGATTACCATTCAGGTCATGGGTATGGCGGTGAAGGTAAAAGAAAGCCATCTTCACAAAAAGGCAGTGGGCCGGAAAGTTTATGTGCCGCTTGAAGACTTTGGAGATATGGAAATTATTGAATTATAGGAATGAGACGGCTTATGGGTAAATTATATTTAATGACGACAATTGTGGATAGAAAAACGGCCAGAAAGTACCAGGAGCTTTACAGGGAAAGCGGGCAGAATGTGATGTTTTCCAGCCTGGGATTCGGCACGGCGGCCAGCGAGGTATTGAATTATCTGGGGCTTGAGGCCACGGAAAAGGCGGTGCTCTTTTCGGTTCAGGAGGAAGAACACTGGCAGACGGTGAAAAAGCAGCTACAGAAAAAGCTGCGTATTGACGCGCCCGGAGGCGGAATTGCTTTTATTATTCCCTTAAGCAGTATCGGCGGGAAAAAAGTTCTGCAGTTTCTTCTGGAAAAAGAGGACTATCAAAAGGAGGAGGAATCGACCTTGAAAGATACGGTACATGAGCTTATTATTGTGATTGCGAATCAGGGAAATATAGAGCTGGTGATGGACGCGGCAAGAGGGGCCGGCGCGTACGGCGGCACGGTAATCCATGCTAGGGGAACCGGAATGGAGATTGCCGAAAAATTTATGGGAGTATCCATAGCCGCTGAGAAGGAAATGATTTTTATCGTGGCAAAGACGGAGCAGAAAAACGGTATTATGAAAGCAATCATGGAAAAGGCGGGAGCGGACAGCAAGGCAAAATCCATTGTGTTTTCGCTTCCGGTTGCGGATACGGCGGGACTTAGGCTGATAGAAGACTGACATATGTGTCAGAACGCGTTAATCTTTAAATTTACTGCAAAAAATCCCGGATGGCCGAAAGCAGCCAGACCGGGATGTTTGTATGCCGCAAATGCAGATTAGAGGGCAAGCGTAAGCCCCACGGGGCAGTGGTCGGAGCCCATAATATCTTTGTAGATACACGCGTCTTTTAAAGAATCTTTCAGGGAGTCTGAGACGACAAAGTAATCGATACGCCACCCGGCGTTTTTCTCCCTTGCCTTAAAGCGGTAGGACCACCAGGAATAAGCCCCTTCCGTATCGGGATAAAAGTGGCGGAAAGTATCCGTAAAACCGGCGTTTAACAGGGCGGTGAATTTTTCCCGTTCCTGGTCAGTGAATCCGGCGTTTTTGCGGTTGGTTTTCGGATTTTTCAAATCAATTTCCTTATGCGCCACATTCATATCTCCACACACAACGACGGGTTTTTTATTTTCAAGGTTTTTCAGATACCGGAGAAAATCGTCCTCCCACTTCATCCGGTAATCCAGCCGTTTTAATTCCTCCTGAGAATTGGGGGTATAGACCGTTATCAGATAAAAATTATCAAATTCCAGAGTGATAACGCGTCCTTCATGGTCGTGTTCCTCTATTCCGATTCCGCGGGAAACGGACAAAGGCTCCTGCTTCGTAAAAACAGCGGTGCCCGAATACCCTTTTTTCTCCGCGTAGTTCCAGTATTGGTGGAACCCCGGCAAATCCAGGGAAATCTGTCCTTCTTGCAGCTTCGTCTCCTGCAGGCAGAAAACGTCCGCGTCCACATCCTCAAAAAAACCGGAAAACCCTTTTTCCACACAGGCCCGCAGTCCGTTTACATTCCATGATACCAATTTCTTCATAGATTTTATCCTTTCGCCAATAAATGTAATTTACATAAATTCTGTAGAATTACATTATACTAGAATCCGGTCCCGAATAACAGATAAAATTTATGCGCTTCATACTGCCCGCGCGGATAAATTTTGCGTGCTGCCTGCGTTGCATCATTTTGCCTCCAGAATCTCCTTTTCAATAATATCCAGCGCCCGCTCGTTTTCATGCAGGCAGTGGGAAATCATTTCATCGCTGCCCCGGGCCTCCAGATTGGAAATGTTAGCGCCTAACTGCACGTAGCATACATAATTTCCGATGGTTTCTATCCGGGAGGCAAATACCTTGGAATTGTTCTGGGGCTGCTGCTCATAGATTTTGAGAAGAGTCTCCCGGTAGTCGTTGAGATAGTTTTCCACAAGGGCAACCTCGTTTTCCCTGGCTTTGATTAGTATCATCATGTCGATGCCGGCCTCGGTGTGCTGATATTCCGCCAGAAAATCCTCGTACATGTTTTCCGATATTCCGGTGCGTTCGGCAAGCTCTTCGGCGCTTAAGAGGGTATCGGGCCAGTAATTTTCTCCTAAAAGACCGGACACGGCGTCTTTTAAATCGTCCATAGGACCCGTAATCCGATACCGTCCTCCAACCTGGATGGTATTGACCGCTTCCTCCTCTTCATCGTTGGTGTAAGCCTGATTACTCTCAGAGCCGTCGCCGCTTCCGGTACAGCCGGTAAGGAAAAAGCAGGCGGCGGCAACGGCCGCGTAAAAAATATGTTTTTTCATTTTGCAGTTACTCCTTTGCTGAAATGCCTGTAGAATCCGGATTTATTTTTATCCGGGGGGATATAATACCTGCTATTAAGTATTTCCATATATTAGACAAAATATGTAAAGTTATGTTAAGATAAGCACATGTGCGCCGCGGGATACCGGGCGGGTAAAATTGTGACGTCCGATTGGGAAGTTATGGAGAACGATTATGCTGTTTAATTCTTATATTTTTATTTTTTTATTCCTGCCTCTGACCCTTGCGGGGTGGTATCTGTTAAACCGCCTTAAGGCATGGGAAGGCGCGAAAGTGTTCCTGGCGGGAATGTCACTGTGGTTTTACGGGTATTTTAATGTGTATTATCTGGCCATTATTGTGGCAAGCATACTGGGCAATTACCTTTTGAGCTGTTTGATGAAGTTCTCCCGCACCAGATTTACGGCGCGGCTGGGGCTTTTATGCGGTCTTTTGCTGAATCTGGGATTTTTGTTTTACTTTAAGTACTATGATTTCTTTTTTGAAAACATCAACCTGATATTCCGCGCGAATTTTACGTTGAAGCATATTCTGCTTCCGCTTGGGATAAGCTTTTTTACATTCCAGCAGCTTTCCTTTATTATTGACAGGTGCACCGGACGGGCGGAGCATTATTCTTTTATCAATTACGTGACCTTTGTGACGTTTTTTCCCCAGTTGATTGCCGGGCCTATTGTGACTTACAGGGAAATGATGCCGCAGTTTGAGGATAAGGGCAGGCGCAGCTTTCAGCCGGACAATTTTGCGAAAGGCATTGTGATTTTCACAATCGGTCTCGGGAAAAAGGTGCTGCTTGCGGATGTGCTGGCGCTTCCCGTGAATTTCGGCTTTGAGCAGACGGCTTTTCTTGACACCACCTCCACCTTACTGGTGATACTTGCCTATACATTGGAGATATATTTTGATTTCAGCGGCTACAGCGACATGGCAATCGGTCTTGGGAAAATGTTCAATATCGAACTGCCGGTGAACTTCAATTCGCCCTATAAGGCGTGCTCCGTTAAGGGGCTGTGGCAGAGATGGCATATGACCCTTTCCCGTTTTTTCATACAATATGTCTATATTCCTCTGGGCGGCAGCAGGAAGGGCAAGGTGCGCACGGTGGTGAATACCTTTCTGGTATTCTTTTTAAGCGGACTCTGGCACGGGGCGAACTGGACGTACATTGCCTGGGGAACCATGCAGGGGCTTCTGGTTATCTGGGACAACCTGGGAATCGTGGGGGTGAAAGGCAGCGACATGAAAAAACCGGTGCGATTTACCATTCCCAAATGGCTTGGATGGATTTTTACTTTCGGATTTTTCAACCTGTCCCTGTTTTTCTTCCGCAGCGATAGCATGGCGGGGGCTTTTTTGATGTTCCGGAATATTTTTGCCTTTAAGGATACCGGCTATATTTATAAAATCGCCGCGAAGCTGGACGTACCCGAGTTTTATCTCGTTAAGCAGGCGGTCAATCTTATGGCTCCGGATAGGCTGAAGTACGCATACCTTTTGGCGTTTATCCTGCTTCTTTTTGTCAGCGGGTTTATTGTTACCCGGAAAAACACGCTTGAAATAGTGCGGGAGCATCCGCTAAACGGCAGGCTTTGCGCATTTGTCACGGTGATTTTTGTCTGGTCGGTGATTTCCTTTTCGCAGGTCAGCACATTCATATACTTTAATTTTTAGGGGAGAGCGATGGAGAACAGGGCTTCAAAGAAGTTTATCAGACAGTTTTTTACGGCAGGCATTGCTTTGCTTTTGCTGTGTATATTGACGGTGGTGGTTTTTGACCCCTTTTTTCAGTACCATAAACCGTTAAAGGGCTTAAAGGCGGTGCTGACGGATAAAGAATATCAATGCGTGGGTTCTCTGAAAACCTTTGACTACGACAGTGTGATAGCGGGTTCTTCCGTGTCGGAAAACTATTACAACGACTGGTTCAACCAGGGATTTGGCTGTAATGCCATCAGGGCAATCCGCTCCTACGGAGCGACGGCGGATTTGTGCTATCTTCTGGACATTGCCTTTTCCAGACAGGACTTAAAATATGTTTTCTATAATCTGGATTCCGCCGCGCTGGTGGCCGAACCGGAGACAACCTATGAGCTGACGGGCTGTCCCATGTATCTGTATGACGACAATTATATAAACGACGTCGAATACTGGCTGAACAAGGGCGTGCTTATGGAGAAGATTCCCTATCTGATTGCCAATTCCACCATCGGCGGTTACGATGAAAACGACTCCTATAACTGGGCCCAGTGGAAGCAGTTTAATTCCGACATGATTTTAGGGCTTTACATCCGTAAGCCTTCGATTGCGGAAATGAAGCCGGCAGACTATTATGAGGAGATACTCAGGGAAAACATTGCTTTGCTGACTGACAGGATTGGCGCACACCCGGAAACGGAGTTTTATGTGTTTATTCCGCCTTATTCTATGCTCTGGTGGGACAATATTTACCGGGAAGGGGATATGGAGGCGTACCTTTACAATATGGAGCAGGCGATGGGGGCGCTTCTTTCTTTTGAGAACGTAAAGCTGTTCTATTTTCAGAACGACAGGGAGATAATTACGAATCTGGAAAATTATATGGATATCATTCACTTTTCGCCGGAGATTAACCGCTATATCTGCGAATGCCTGATTAACGGAAACAATCAGGTAAGTAAAGACAATTATCGGGAAATAATCGGTGAAATGCGGGAACTGTCCTATGAAATCGTGGAAAAACTGGTAAAGCCTTATGAAGACAGAATTAAAGTGGATATCTATGATGAATAAAGGAGAGCGGAATTATTTTATCAAACGACTTGAAATGCCTTTAAAAGTGCCCAGACGTAGGGCGCTCCAAACACGTTCAAGGATTTGGGACCGGTAATCTGAGGGTTTTCTTTCAGCTTATTGAGAGCCTGTCCAAAAGTCGCTTTTGTGATGGATTTGGAGCGTCTGTCCACAAAAAGCTCACCGCCTTTCACGACATACGTGAAGGGCAGTTTTTTCATGGTGTAAAAGGTTTCGTTCTGGTGTTCCGTTAATAACTGCCAGAGGGAGTCTGTTGAAATGTTTTCATTCATGGTTTACACATGCCTCAATCAGCTTCATAATTGTGCGGATAGAACCGAACTGGTTGCTCTTTCCCATAGAATCAATGTAAGTCTGTCTGGTAAAATAAAGTTCTATTACCTTTTCCGCCAGTAAGTCGGCATTTAAGGTATCGTCGTCAATTACCATGGAAAATCCCTGGGACTCAAAGGATTTGGCATTTAAAATCTGGTCGCCCCTGCTGCTGTTTGCGGAAAGAGGAATCAGAAGATTGGGCTTTTTCAAGGCCAGAAGTTCGCAGATAGAGTTGGCGCCCGCGCGGGAAATCACCACGTCCGCCATGGCAAATAAATCTTTCAGCTCCGCTTTCACATATTCAAACTGCACATAACCGCTTCTGTTTAGCAGCGTTTCGTCAATTTTGTCCTTGCCGCAGATGTGGACGACCTGAAAGTCGGTCAGGAGCTTTGGAAGAGCCTGACGCACGGCGTCATTTATGGACGCGGCCCCCAAACTTCCGCCGATTACCATGATTACCGGTTTATTTGCGGTAAATCCGCACATATCAAGAGCGGCAATTTTATCGCCTTTCGTAAGTTCTTCGCGGATAGGAGAGCCGGTGAGAACCGCCTTTTCTTCGGGAAGCATGGCGATTGTTTCGGGGAAATTGCAGCATATTTTTTCGGCAACGGGAATGCAGAGTTTGTTTGCAAGGCCCGGCGTCATGTCGGATTCATGGATAATACAGGGGATATGCAAAGAGGCGGCAGCCCGCACCACAGGAACGCTGACAAAGCCGCCTTTTGAGAAGACGACGTCGGGCTTTATCTGCTTTAAGGCTTTTCTGGCTTCGCCGTAGCCTTTGATTACCCGGAAAGGGTCGGTTAAATTCTTGATATCCAGATAACGCCGGAATTTACCTGTGGCAATTCCGTAGTAGGGTATATTAAAATCGGAAATCAGCTTTTTTTCGATACCGTCATAAGAGCCGATGTAGGAAATCTCATAACCGGCTTCCTCAAGATGAGGCATCAGGGCGATATTAGGTGTGACATGCCCCGCTGTTCCGCCGCCAGTGAGAACTATTTTTTTTGCTGCTTTCAAATCACCCATAAAAAAGCCTCCTTATGTCTAATTGCCGTTTTTAATCTGTTCTAAGGCATGCGCTAACTGGTCGGGACAGGAAGTCGGTTTAAAACCGCAGCGTACGCCCTTTAATTTGGAAATGGCGTCGTCCACGTCCATGCCGGTTACCAGATTTGCAATCCCTTTCAGATTGCCGTTGCATCCTCCGAAAAATTCAACGAATTTGATTTTGCCGTTTTCCACTTCCACGTCGATGGAGGTGGAACAGGTACCCTTTGTCTGATATTTCATAGTCTTCCTCCTGTTCCAGTTTTGCATCCGCCCTGCCAGCGGTTTTAAATCAGTTCTTCTCTTTGGAGTATATCAGAAAATATTGGCATATGCCAGATATATTTTAACGAAAAATGACGAGAACTTACAGCCCCCGGCTTATTGAGAGAAAAAACCCCATTTATTATAATATAGTAAAGGAAGGAGGAAATATGTTTACAATATTTTTTGAGCACAGATTACTTACGGGATTGATTTCTGCTTTTTTGCTGTTAAGTGTCATATGTCAGATAATAGCCGGACTGGTTTACCACAAATTAATCTCAGAAACGGATAATATATCGGCAACAGAAAATAAACAAATAAAGCAGTGCAAACAAAAGTATGCCAGTTATTATAAGCTCAATGGAAAGATGGTCAATACGGAAGTGTTTGTGGACAGATTTATTCAGAAAATCTGTTTTGCAAAAATACAGTTAAGCCGGTTTGTACATGCCTCGGGCCAACTGATGATGCTTTCCATTTTACTGGCAGGTATAGCAATCTGTCTTTCGCTTGCGGCGGGAAATACTTTATTTCAGATTATGCCCTATTATCTGGTTAGTATTCTGGGACTGTATCTGTATTTTTCCGTTTCAGGGATTGTTGATATACAGGAGAAGAGAAAAATTCTGAAAACGAATCTGACGGATTATCTGGAAAATTATTTCGTTCCCAGACTGGAATCCGAACGGGAGAACGCAATGAAAGAAGGCGTTAAGAAAAGAGAAAAATATGCGCTTGAATTTATGACGGATAAGGAAGGAGATGAAAAGACGACGGAAAGCTATTCCGGGGCGGAGGCCCAACCGGTTGTAAAGCACTATCAGGACGAGCTTGAAAATCTTCTTGAAGAGTTTTTCGCTTAAAAACAGTAAATTTTTTGCTAGATAATCCTTTTCTGTGATATACTGGGAAGCACGCTGATGCGTGTGCAGGTCATAAGGAAAGGATTATTTGTTATGGAAAAAATAATTGCAACCCTCAAAAAGGGAGAGGGACGCCTTTTAAAGGCAGGCGGAATGTGGATATTTGACAATGAAATAGAGCGCGTTGACGGGGATTTTACAGACGGTGATATTCTGGAGGTGTATGATTTTGACGGGTATCCTTTGGGAAAAGGGTTTATCAACCGCCATTCCAAAATCAGAATCAGAATGATGACCAGAAACGTCCGTCAGGAAATAGACAGGGACTTTCTGGTAAAAAGGGTAAAAGACGCCTGGGAATACCGGAAAAAGGTGGTGGATACCGAAAGCTGCCGGCTGATATTCGGCGAGGCGGATTTTCTTCCGGGGCTTGTAGTGGACAAGTTTGCCGACGTTCTGGTGGTGGAATCGCTGGCTCTGGGGATAGACAGGTATAAAGAGGAAATTGTGGAGATTTTAAAGGGACTTCTTGAGGAGGACGGAATTTCGGTCAGGGGAGTTTATGAGAGAAGCGAGGCCGGCGTAAGACGCAGTGAGGGCATGGAGCAGTTTCGGGGCTTTATAGGGGAGCCTTTTGACACCGGTGTTGAGATAGAGGAAAACGGCGTGAAGTTTCTGGTGGATATAAAGGAAGGGCAGAAAACCGGTTTTTTCCTGGACCAGAAATACAACCGGCTGGCGATTCGCAAGCTGTGCCGGGACGCCAGAGTGCTTGACTGCTTCACCCACACGGGTTCCTTTGCCCTGAACGCCGCTGCTGCTGGAGCCAGAGAGGTTATCGGCGTGGACTCGTCCGCCCTTGCCGTGGAGCAGGCCCGCAAAAACGCTCTGCTCAATCAGATGGAGGAAAGGGTGCGTTTTGAATGCCGGGACGTCTTTGAGCTGCTGCCGGAGCTGGAAGAGCGAAAAGAGAAGTTCGATGTGGTAATATTGGACCCGCCGGCATTTACCAAATCCCGCAATTCCGTTAAGAACGCGGTCAAAGGCTACCGGGAAATCAACCTCCGCGCCATGAAGCTTGTAAAGGACGGGGGCTTTCTGGCGACCTGTTCCTGCTCCCATTTTATGACATATGAACTGTTTACGGAGACCATTGCCCAGGCGGCAAGAAATGTCCATAAGCGCTTACGGCAGGTGGAGTTTAAGACACAGGCGCCGGACCATCCGATTTTGTGGGCGGCGGATGAGTCTTATTACTTGAAGTTTTATATTTTCCAGGTAGTGGAAGAAACATTTCATTGAGAGGAAAACCTGAAATATGAAATCAGGCGATTACCCAATGAACTTAAGGAGTGCGGAACATGATTTTTGATATTCTGTTAGATACATTGCTGGACGCGGTAAAACTGCTTCCGTTTTTGTTTATTACCTATCTGATTATGGAGAGTATTGAACACAGAACCAGCCAGAAAACCCGCCGGATAATGAAAAATTCGGGGAAATGGGGCCCGGTTTTAGGCGGAGCGCTGGGAATGTTTCCCCAGTGCGGATTTTCCGCGGCGGCATCGAATCTTTACGCCGGGCGGGTAATAACTTTGGGGACGCTGGCCGCAGTGTTTTTGTCCACATCGGATGAGATGCTTCCGATACTGATATCGGAGAAAACAGGCCCGGGCACGATTATCAGGATTCTTGCGGTGAAAGTGTTTATTGGCATCGCGGCAGGACTTCTGATTGATTTATTTCACCGCAGGAAGAAAAAGGCGGTTGATGATGAGCTTCGGATAAATCATATATGCGAGCATGAGCATTGCAACTGTGGCGAAGAAAGTATTTTTAAATCCGCCATAAAGCATACGGTTCAAATATTTTTATTTATTGTGGCGGTATCCTTTGTCCTTAACTTGCTTATACAATTTGCGGGGGAGGAACGTCTGGCGGCGCTGGTTTCCGGAAATTCCGTTTTGGGGCCGGTGATAGCGGGGCTTGTGGGCCTGATACCAAACTGCGCCTCTTCCGTGGTGCTGACGCAGCTTTATCTGGAAGGGCTTCTGGGAGCAGGCGCTATGCTTGCCGGACTGCTTGCCGGAGCGGGAGTCGGCCTGCTGGTGCTTTACCGGGTGAATGATAATGTAAAGGAAAACATTAGAATTACCGTGATGCTTTATATGACAGGGGTATTGTCGGGGATTTTGATTGAGATGTCGGGAATTGTTTTTTAAACGCCGCAAGCGCGCTGATTTTCTTCGTTAAGAAAGATATCGGGCGCTTTTGGTTTTTTTGAATAAAAAAAGCACCATCCCCAAGGCTCATATGTCCTCAAAAATGGTACTTACAATGCGCCTTCAGGGGCTCGAACCCTGGACACCCTGATTAAGAGTCAGGTGCTCTACCAACTGA
>OFFK01002307.1_pt1 | contig 11802 bp, 10 predicted proteins | sample 1521361 | NCBI WGS metagenome assembly OFFK01 (sample SAMEA3504096, study PRJEB24116) | mouse gut metagenome | biome: mouse gut; feature: mouse-associated habitat; material: faeces | place: Denmark | collected 2011
ACCCGGAGGACGAGTATTCGCCCCTGGTCCGGCGGCTGGGCGGGCAGGTGATCGATATTTCCCCCACCTCCGACCAGTACATCAACCCCATGGACATTACCCTCAACTATTCTGAGGACGATAACCCCCTGACACTGAAAAGCGACTTCATCCTCTCCCTCATGGAGCTGATCGTGGGCGGCAAGGCCGGGTTGGAGCCGGTGGAGAAAACGGTGGTGGATCGCTGTGTTCACATGGTCTACCGGGAATATCTGCAAGACCCCCGCCCGGAGAAAATGCCGGTGCTAGGGGACCTCCACGCGCTCCTGTGCCAGCAGCCGGAGCCGGAGGCCCAGCGGCTTGCCACGGCGTTGGAAATTTACGTGTCCGGTTCCCTCAACGTATTCAACCACCGCACCAACGTGAAGATCAACAGCCGGATTGTGTGCTATGTGATTAAGAAGCTGGGGAAACAGCTCAAAAAATTCGGGATGCAGGTGGTCCAAGATCAGGTGTGGGGCCGGGTCAGCGAAAACCGGGAGGCCCACAAGTCCACCCGCCTCTACATTGACGAAATGCACCTTCTCTTGCGGGAGGAACAGACCGCCGCCTACACGGTGGAGATTTGGAAGCGGTTCAGAAAATGGGGCGGTATCCCCACTGGAATTACCCAAAACGTCAAGGATTTGCTTTCTTCCCGCGAAATTGAGAACATTTTTGAAAACTCCGATTTTGTGTATATGCTCAATCAGGCGGGCGGCGACCGGCAAATCCTGGCGAAGCAGCTCAATATCTCCCCTCACCAGCTCGGCTATGTGACCAACTCCAACGCTGGCGAGGGGCTTTTGTTCTTCGGGAGCGTCATTATCCCCTTTGTGGACCATTTCCCGAAGGATACGGAGCTGTATGAAATCATGACCACCCGCTTGGAGGACCTTGCGGCGCAGTAAAGGAGGTGCTGACCCATAGACCCATTGCAGAGTAATGAGACGATTCAGCAGTTTATGAAGCTGCTGGAGGAAAACAACCGGCAGGGGCAGGCGCAGGATTTGTCTCTCCTGATGTTCTACATGGACGGCATGACCCGGCAATTCGAGGCTGTATCCCAGGAATTGCAGGAGGTCCGCCAGCAGCTTGCCCAGGCCCAGGAGTCCCCAGCGAAAAAGGCTGTTGGCCGAATGGTGGAAGCCCTGGGGCACAAGGTAGATCAGGCGCGGGAGTTTCTGGATGATCTGCGGGAGAGAATCACGGATTGCGCCAAAAATGCTGTGGAAAATTTCAAGGAGGCGGGCGTGTCGGCGCTGGACAGGGCTGTGTCCGCCATAGGCGTTAAAAATGTGCTGGAATCCTTGCAGGAGAAGATCAGCGGAATGCTTTCCGATACAAAGCAGAACATTGAAAAGGTGGAGAGCATCGGCCATGAGCTGCGGAGCGTGGGCGGTCATTTGAAGAACGCCGGACGCGCCATGACCGGCAAGGATACGCAGACGGTGGACGGCGGGCAGGAGGGGCGTTTTCAGTCCGTGGTGCTGGCCCCCATGCGGACCACACAAAAGCTGCTGTCCGGCATGAACAACGCTACCCTTGCCGCTATCGGCGGGATGGAGAGTTTGGAGCTGTCGGCGGAGGCTGCACGGGAGGCGCGGGCGGAGCGTCAGGCTGAGAAAAAGCCCTCCATCCGGCAGGCATTGGCGGAGAAACGGGCGGAAGCCGCTGCCCAGCCCGCCCCCGCGCCGGATAAAGAGCATAAGACCCCGGAGGCGGCTCTATGAGCGGCAAACGGTTCCAAGCCAGGGCGAAAACGGTGCAGAAGCTGGGCCGGGACGGTCTGGTGGAGCAGAACATGGCTACCGGCGAGGAAAAGCGGGTCAGTCAGCGCACGGCGGATATATCCTTCGGTCCGGCCCGTCCCCAGGAACAGGCGGCGGGCCACCGCGCGGTTCAGCGGAGCGGCGGCGATTCCACTTCCTCTGGCAAGAAACGGCGGAAACAGCCCCGGCCCGTCCAGCAGACGGCGGAGGAAGCGGCCTATGCCACCCCGGCCCCCACCAGCGTCCCGGAAGCCCCCATGCCGGACACTCCGTCCATGCGGATGGCGGCGGACGCGCCCATGATGGCCGCTCCCACCGGCAGCGAGGACCCGCCCCCGCCGCCAGCCTCCCGGAAGCGCCGCAAGCGGAAGAACCGTAAAAAATCCAAGCAGCGGCAGGCGGCAAAGCACACCCCGAACGCCGCCCGTTCTCTGGAAGATCAGGCTATGCGCACTGCTGGGGACGCTCCCATGCAGAACCGTCCCCCCGGCCAAGGGCGAAAGCCCTCGGTGAAACGCCCGCCCCGTCCAGTGGAGGGGGGCGGACGGCTGCAATTCAAGGCGGCAGAGGGTGAACAGCTCCCTTCTGACAGCAAGGCCCCCGCTGATGGCAGGGCGAAGATGAAGAAGCGGCAGGCACAGCGGTTTACCCCGGATTCCGCCCGTCCTGCGGACGAACCCCAGCCCTCCCGCCTGATACCTGATGGCGGCAGTCGGCTTCATTTTGAGGGTTCGGAGGTCCCGGCCCCTGACGCAGAAGCACCCGTTGATGAAAAACGGGCGGTGATGAAGCGGCAGGTCACGGACCACGCCGCCCAGCCGGAGCAGTCAGAGGGTGGGGGCGACACCCACCAGCGGGACAGTCCCCCGGCAGGATCGCCGTCCCCCGCGCCGGATGACCGGGCGTATCAGAAGCGGCAGGCGGCAAAGTTCGCTGCCCACTCCGCTGCTGGCAAGGCGGATCGGCCACGGCTGCAATTTGAGGAACCGCCCTCTGCGGCGGACAGCGCCCCCACCCCTGCGCCAAAGGAGGACTCCCAGCCGCCCAGCCGGAACTATCAAAAGGCCGTGCGCCGGGTAAAACGTGCGGAGGGTCAGGTGGAACAGGCGCGGGAGCATCTTCCCACCAAGCGCCGGTTATCCTTCCAGCCGGAGGTGGAGGTTGAGACGGGCAGGACCCGCCGCCGTCTCCACTTTGAGCAGGAGGTTTTGCCGGAGTACCGCAAGCCCTCTCTGCCCGCCCGCGCCGGTGGCATGGCGAAAACGGCGGCAGTGATGAAGCTCCACGGCAAGATACATGAATCCGAGCGGCAGAATGTGGCGGTGGAGGCCACCCACAAAAGCGAATTATTTATGGAGCAGGGTGTGGGCCGTGCCCTGCGCTGGCAGAGAAACCGCCGCCGCTCCAAGCCCTACCGCGCCCTGCGCCAAGCGGAGCAGCGGGCGGCAAAGGAAAATGTCAAACTGGCATGGCAGACTGCCCTCCGGGACAACCCGGAGCTGCGGCGCAAAAATGCCCTCGCCAAGTGGATACAGAAGCAGAAAATCAAGCGGAAGTATGCCCAGGCCGCGCATGAGGCCAAGCAGACGGCGCACTTCACCCAAAACGTGGTACACGCCACCGGGCAGATCGTCCGGGCGGTCCAGCAATACATAGCGGCACGAAAATCTCTGCTGCTGGTTGTGGCAATGCTGGCTATGGTGGTGGTGTTCTTTGCCTCTGGCATGACCTCCTGTACCGCCATGCTCTCCGGTTTCCAGTCCTCCTATATCTCCGCGTCCTATATGGCGAATGAGCAGGACATTTGCAATTCGGACCTCTACTACACGGAAATGGAAACGGATTTGCAGATGGACATTGACCAGACCGAGGAAAATTACCCCGGCTATGACGAGTACCGCTACAACATCGGGGAGATCAGCCACAACCCCTATGAGCTGATGGGCTACCTCTCCACCGTGTTCAACGCCTTCACCTTTGAACAGGTCCAGGCGGAGCTTGCGCGGCTGTTCGGGGAGCAGTACTCCCTCACGCGGGAGGTCATTGTGGAAACCCGCTATGACAGCGACGGCGACCCCTACGATTGGTATGTCCTGCAAACCACGCTGACGGTAACACCGCTGTCCACGATCATTTCCGGTACGCTGTCCCCTGGTGAGCAGACGGACCGCTACAACGTGTATCAGCAGACCCTTGGCAACCGGCAGGCGTATGGGAACCCCTTTGATTTTCCATGGCTGGGCTATGTGTCCAGCAGCTACGGCTACCGGGTCCATCCCATCAGCGGGGAGAAGAACCTGCACCGGGGTGTGGACATTGCCGTGGCGCAGGGTACGCCTATCCGGGCAATCCATGACGGGCGGGTGGTTTCTGCCGGGGACGCTGGCAGCTACGGGTTGTGCGTGGTGATCGAGGACGAAAAGGGCTATCAATCCCGGTACGCCCACTGTTCCAGCCTCTCCGTCAGCGCGGGCCAGGAGGTCAAGCGAGGGGATGTGATTGCCGCTGTGGGCAGTACCGGCAACAGCACCGGGCCGCACCTGCACCTGGAAATCATGCTGAACGGCGAATACCTGAATCCCTATTATTTCGTGGACACCGGCTATGACGGTTCAACTGCTGGGGCCATTCCCGGCACACCGGGCGGCGTGGAGATACCTGCCTACCCTGGGGAGCCGGTCACGGACGAAACCTACGCCGCCATGCTGGAAGAAGCACAGAAGTACCTCGGCTATCCCTACGTTTGGGGCGGCAGTTCCCCCTCTACCTCTTTTGATTGCAGCGGATTCGTTTCGTGGGTTATCAATCACAGCGGATGGAACGTGGGACGGCTGGGGGCGCAGGGCCTCTATAACATCTGCACCCCCGTGTCCATGGCGAACGCCCAGCCCGGTGATCTCATTTTCTTCTGGCACACTTACGATGCGCCGAACCCCAACGGCGTGACCCATGTTGGCATCTATGTGGGCAACGGGCAAATGATTCACTGCGGCGACCCGATCTCCTATGCCAACATCAACAGTAACTATTGGCAGCAGCATTTTTATGGAATGGGCCGTTTGCCCTGATTTTTACAACTTTTTTTGAAGGAGCGTGATACATGAAAATCGGTTTATGCGACATAGATTCGCACAACTGGCCGAACCTGTGCCTGATGAAGCTGTCCGCCTACCACAAGGCGCGGGGCGATCATGTGGAGTGGTGGAGGCCGGAGGGCCAGTATGACCGGGTTTATAAAAGCCGGGTGTTCACCGACACCTACTCCAAGGACACGATCACCGTCACCAACGCCGGAGAGGTGGTCTGCGGCGGCACCGGCTACGGCCTCGGCCCCAACCTCCCGGACGCGGTGGAGCATACCTATCCCGATTACAGCATTTATCCGCAGTTCCCTGACACCGCCTACGGCTTTCTGAGCCGTGGCTGCTATCGGAACTGCGGCTTTTGCTTGGTTTCTGCCAAAGAAGGGCGGCGGAGCGTCCAGGTGGCGGACCTCGCTGAATTTTGGAACGGTCAGCGGGAGATCAAGCTGCTGGACGCCAATCTGCTGGCCTGTCCTGACCATGAAAAGCTGATTTTGCAGCTTGCGGAGAGCCGCGCCTATGTGGACTTCTCCCAAGGGCTGGACATTCGGCTCATCACCCCGGACAACGTGGCGCTGCTGAACAAGGTTCGCACGAAAGCGGTACATTTTGCCTGGGACAACCCCGACATTGACCTGACCCCCTACTTCCGCCGCTTTTTAGAACTCACCAATATCAAGAGCGACCGCAGACGGCGGGTGTACGTCCTGGTCAACTACGGCAGCACCCATGAGCAGGACCTCTACCGGGTGGAAACCCTGCGGGGCATGGGCTACGACCCCTATGTGATGGTCTATGACCGGCCCAGCGCCCCGGCCATTACCCGCCAGCTCCAACGCTGGGTGAATAACAAGCGGATTTTCCATACGGTCCCGAACTTTGCCGACTACATCCCCGGCAGGATAGGGGGTGGGAACCGTGCGTGAGCCGAGGGAGGCAAAACTTGACAAGCTGAAAGCCGAGCTTGTCCGGGCAAAGGAGAAGGCCAGCGAGTGGCAGGCCCGTGTCCGGGACATTGAGCGGCAGATCACCGAGCAGGAGAATCTTGAAATCATCCAGGCGGTGCGCGGCATGATCTCCGCGCCGGAGGACCTGCGGGCCGTGCTGGATATGATCCGGGCGGCAAATGCGCCGTCCACAACCAATTCTGGAAAGGAGAATTGAGCCTATGAAAACAAAATCCCTGCGGCGCATGGTAGCTCTGCTGCTGTGCGTGTTTTTGTGCCTGGGGGCGGCATTTTCCATGATGGGCGCGGCCTATGCCGCAGAGGTGGAGCCGTCCGGCATCAAAGTAGAGATTACCAAGCCCCCCAACCGTACCAGCGGAAGCGCGGATGTGGGCTACTGCATCACAGATACTGCTGGAAACGGATTTGCCAGCGCCAAAATCAAGGTTGGCCTGGATGGTGAGTGGCAGGATGTGACCGGCAATCTGGAACGGTGGGAGGACCGCTACACCGGGCGCATCACCATTACAGATAATTGCCCCGTTACCATCCGCGTCACAGGAAACGACGGCAGTATCTATGAAAAGATGTGCTACATGGACTGCTTTGCCCAGGGTACACATATTTTCATGACCAATGTGATGGTGGATAACCCCGCAGTCAAGGGCGATGGAGGGAAAGCGGATAAGGCCCCCAGCCCCAATCAAGCGGAAACCAATACTGCCACAAAGCCCACGGCCACACCTCTTAAAGCACCCGCTTCCTCCAGCACGGACCCCCAGGAGAAGCCGGACACTACACCCCGTCTGCCCACCGCGCTGACCCCGGACGGGCAGGGCACAGTGGTGGACAATGTGACGGACCAGGACAGCAAGGAATTTTTCACCTTCACCACCCCCAGCAACAATACCTTTTATCTGGTAATCGACAAACAGCGGGATAGCGAGAACGTCTATTTCCTCAACGCCGTCACGGAGTCCGATCTGCTGGCCCTGGCGGAGAAGGATAAAAAACCGGAGGGCAACAACGTGTCCGCTATCCCCGACCCGGAGCCGGTCTGCACCTGCAAGGACAAGTGCGCCCCCGGCGAGGTCAACACCGATTGTCCCGTCTGCGTCCTGACCATGATGAACTGTACCGGCAAGGCCCCCGCTGTGGACCCGGATACCGACCCGGAACCAGAAAAGCCGGAGAAGGGCGGCAGCAGTACCATGATTCTGGTGGTGATCGCGGCTTTGGCTGTGGGCGGCGCTGGGTACTATCTGAAAATCTGGAAGCCCAAGCATGACTTGGACGATGCGGAGGACTTTGATGAGCTGACCGGCGAGGATGAGGAAACCGTCAACGAGGACGATCTGGAACCTGCCCCCCGGCGCGGTTCCCATGACGAACCGGAGGAACCAGACTACCCGGAGGGCTACGGCTACGAGGAACCGGAGGACGATGAATGACCCGTTTCACCGACAACCCCTATGAGCGCATGATGGTTCAGATTCCGACTGAAAGGCGGGAGGCCCACGGGCCTCCCGCCCTTCCGCCCACTCACCCCTGCCACGGCTGTCCCTACCGCCGGGACGCGCCCTGTCTGGGCGTGTGCTACCGGGACCTGCTGCGGAAGAAGTGATGGCGCAAATACAATATCAGTTCCGCAAACGGGACGAATATTTCACGCCCTCCTATGCGGTCTATCCCATTATGAAGCGTCTCAGACCGGGAGCCGTGATATGGTGCCCCTTTGATACGGCGGACAGCGCGTATGTGAAGGTATTCTCCCGCAATGGGTTCCGGGTGATCTACGGGCATATCCAGACCGGGCAGGACTTCTTTCAGACAGACACGCCGGACTGCGACTATATCATCAGCAACCCGCCGTACAGCTTGAAAAATGAAGTGCTGGAACGGCTTTATGCCATTGGAAAGCCCTTTGCCATGCTTATCAACTTCCAGGGCATTTTTGACAGCCAGAAGCGGTTCCAGATGTTCAAGGAGCGCCGGGTGGAAATGCTCTGGCTCAGTCCGAGGGTGGCGTACATGACCGAAGGGAGACAGCCGCGCCAGGGCGTACCCTTTCAGAGCGGCTATCTTTGCAGCGGGATATGCGAAAATCAGTTGGAATTTGAATATCTGGACAGACAGGAAAAGGAGTGATACGAACGCGGTTAGTGATTTCAGAAAAACCCAGCGTTGCAATGTCTTTGTCGAAGGTGCTGGGGGCAACGAGCCGGAAGGACGGGTACATGGAGGGCGGCGGCTGGCTGGTGAGCTGGTGCGTGGGGCACCTGGTAGAGTTGGCCCCGGCTGACGCCTACGACCCCCGCTACTCTAAGTGGGCCTATGACGATCTCCCCATTCTCCCCGACCCGTGGCAATTCCGAGTGTTGCCGGATACCAGGAAGCAGTTCAACATCCTGCGCCAGCTTATGAGCCGGGATGATGTGGACACGGTGATCTGTGCCACCGACGCGGGGCGGGAGGGAGAACTGATTTTCCGGCTGACCTATGACCTCTGCCAATGCACAAAACCTGTCAAGCGGCTGTGGATTTCCTCTATGGAGGAATCCGCTATCCGCAAGGGCTTTGACAATCTGGTGGACGGTCAGAAGTACAACAACCTCTACGCCGCCGCCCTCTGCCGCGCCAAGGCGGATTGGCTCATCGGTATCAACGGCACTCGCCTTTTTACTACATTATATAAAGGTAAGACGCTGAACGTGGGCCGGGTGCTGACCCCCACACTCACGCTGCTGGCGGAACGGGAAGCGGCGATTGAGCATTTCAAAAAGGAGAAGTTCTACACCGTGGAGCTGGACGCACAGGGCCTCCGGGCGGCAAGCGGCAAGTTTAATTCCAAGACGGACGCGGAAAAGCTGCGCTCCGCCTGCCTGGGCAAGACCGCCGTGGTCCAGTCCATCGCAAAGAAGGACAAGACCGAGCGGCCCCCGAAACTCTACGATCTGACCACTCTCCAACGGGAGGCCAACCGCCTCTTTGACTACACCGCACAGCAGGCCCTTGACTATCTCCAATCCCTCTATGAGAAGCGGCTGGCAACCTATCCCCGGACGGACAGCCGCTATCTGACGGAGGATATGGCGGATGGTCTGCCTGCGCTATGTTCCACCGTGGCGGGGGCGCTGTCCTTCATGGCGGGCCAGCCCCTTCCCGTGAACGCTGCCCAGGTGGTGGACAGCGGCAAAGTGACCGACCATCACGCCGTCATTCCTACGGTGGAGATCGCCAGCGCCGACCTCGCCGCCCTACCCACTGGGGAGCGGAACATCCTTCATCTGATTGCCGCCCGTCTGCTGTGCGCTGTGGGCGAACCCCACACCTATGCGGAAACCTCTGTTACATTGGAGTGCGGCGGCGCTGCATTTACCGCCAAGGGCCGCACGGTGACGGAGGCAGGCTGGAAAGGAACTGAAAAGGCGTTCTTTTCCACGCTGAAGCAGAAAGCGAAGCCGGAGGAACCGGCCCCGGCGCTCCCGGAACTGGCAGAGGACCAGCGGTTGGAGGATGCGGACGCGATTTTGAAGCAGGGGACCACATCGCCCCCGTCCCGCTTCACAGAGGACACTCTGCTCTCTGCTATGGAACACGCCAGCGCGGAGGACTTTGCCGCCCTGGAATCTGTGGAGCGGACGGGGCTGGGAACTCCCGCCACCCGTGCCGCTACCATTGAAAAGCTGGTGCGCTCCGGCTTTGTGGAGCGGAAGAAAAAACAGCTTGTCCCTACGGAAAAGGGGCTGGCTCTGGCCTGGGCCATGCCTGACCAGCTTAAATCTGCCAAGTTGACAGCGGAGTGGGAGGAACGGCTGGGGGCTGTGGAGCGCGGGGAGCTGGTCCCGGAGGATTTCATGGCTGGGATCACCGCTATGCTCTCCAATCTGGTCAAGTCTTATCAGAATGTGACCGTGGCCCCTTCCACCCTCTCGCAGACCAAGCGGACGGTAATCGGCGTATGCCCACGGTGCGGCAAGAACGTGGTGGAGGGCAAAAAAAGTTTTTTCTGCGAGGGCTACCATGACACACCCTCCTGCGGCTTCGCCATGTGGAAAAATGACCGTTTTTTTACCGGCAAGCGGAAGGAACTGACCCCGAAGATTGCCGCTGCTCTGCTGAAAAATGGGCGCGTCAAGGTCACAAATCTGTTTTCTGAAAAGAAGGGCGTATTATATGACGCCACTATCCTGCTGGATGATGATGGCGGCAAATACGTCCACTATAAGCTGGAATTTGACAACAAGAACGGAAAGAAAGGAAAGTGATTCATGGAAAATAAATTTGACCACCGCTTGAAAAACCTGCTTACCGTCAGCGGCGTGGAGCGTGGGGAGCTGGCCCGTCACCTGGGCGTGTCCGTTCCTACGGTCAACCGCTGGCTCAACGGCATCAGCACCCCCAATGTGTACCAGTTCCGGGAGATCGCCCACTTCTTCGGGATGCCCTACGATTGGTTTCTGGAGGATGGGGACGGCAGGCCCGATGCAGATGATCTGGCTGTGAAGCTGGGCCTGTCCCCGGAGACAGTGGAAACCCTGCTGGACATGGTATCGGAGGGCGGCAACGAGGCGGCGCTGGAGGCTGTGGACAACGCCCTATGTGCGGTGCTGGCGGTCATTGACGGCGTATTCGATGCTCTGGACCGTTTTGCCGGTCATGCGGCGGCGAAAATGTGAGGGAGCGGGAAATGAAGCAGGACGAATTTACATTGGCGTTAAATGCCCTCCTTCCCGGCTGTGACCCGGAGGCGGCGAGTAAGTGGGCGGAGTTTGCCATTGAGTGCGTAGAGCAGGAGCAATTCGCACATTTCATTCCCATGGAGCATGATACCGCCATTGAAAAGTGGATGGATACCACTTTTGCGGGCTTGTGCGCGGTGAAGCATGAATACGGCCCAGAGATTGCCACAAAAGTGGCTGACCTCGCCTGCCAGCGGTGCGCACTCTATCCCGGCGAAATGCTGGTGGCGGCAATGATATTGGAAGGCGGCGGCGACGCGGAGCGGATTGCCTCCATGCTGGCCTATGGTGATATTGAACTGGAGCCGGATGCCCCATTCTTTCTTGATTTGCCGGATGGCGCAGCATTGACCCGGCAGGGGCCGGAAATTGGTATTGCACAGTCCGGCGTCCCCTGCGGTCTGATGGAGAAGCGGACGGAACCGGGCTTCCTGCTGGCGGATGGAACCGCCCTTCTGGAGAGCGAACGGGATGACTTTGGCCGCTATCGGGGCGGCGCCGGGATGGACGGGATGTACCTCCAGACCGGGCGGCTCTATGCTCCCGTGCGCGGGGTGGACGGCCAGATCAACTCTTTCCAGGAGGTAAAGCCCATAACCGGGCAGGAGCGGGAAAAAGAATTTCTTTCCTATGCGGGGGATGCGGCGGCGGTGTACCGCTTTGGCGCTGGAGAACTGGCTGACCGCTCCGAGCCTTTGGAACGGGTGCGGCTGGCTGGAGGAAGCCCCATCATGTGCGGCTACAATCTGATTTCCACCGGCCCGATTATGCAGGGCGTGGATGTTCTTTCCATACTCAACGAATATCGGGCCAACGGCTTTGTCAGGCCCGGTGATGTGGCCGCGTTCAAACAGTCCGGTACGGTGACGTGTTGGTATGTCGATTATATGGCCTTCTCTAAACTCCCCAATCTGCTGAACAACCACCTTGCCGCCGCTGAAATGAGTACGGAGGTCAACTACAACCAAATCGACGGCATCATCAACAATGAGGCCCCGAAGTCCTCCCTGCGGGACACCCTGCGGCAGTATCAGTCGGAAGTCAGAAAGCAGGATGCGCAGCCCCCTGGCAAACACCCGGAACAGGAACGGTGATGGCATGAAGCTGTCCAAACTCGAGAAGGAAACGATCATCAATTTCAATGAAGGGGAGCGTGTGGCCAGCGTCTACACCCATAATGCGGCGCTGATAAAACAGCTTTCGGAACTGTGCCGCACTCACCCGGAGCAGGTGCGGCAGG
>OFFK01002316.1_pt1 | contig 11775 bp, 6 predicted proteins | sample 1521361 | NCBI WGS metagenome assembly OFFK01 (sample SAMEA3504096, study PRJEB24116) | mouse gut metagenome | biome: mouse gut; feature: mouse-associated habitat; material: faeces | place: Denmark | collected 2011
GTTTTTTTGCGCATGGGGGCGCTGCTGTGCTGTCCGCGAGGTCTTCCGATGGTAGAGGAGGACGGAACAAATCTACATGAGTGTCCTGGAAAGGCCTTAATCTGCGGCAAAAAACAGCTGAAATCCGGAAGATTTTGGCGCTTTTCCTCTTTGCTGGACGAATCATATCCGCATCGGCCTGCGCGCGCGGATTCCCGCCGGCTTTCCCTGGGGAGCGGTGTTTCGATCTGTCATGAAATTGTTTCCGAATCGTATACGAAAAGATGCAAGAATGATACATCCCCCTGCTAAAAAATAGAAGGCAGGGGGGAACTTACCAGCCCCTGCCTGCGTCTATAGCATATAAGGAAACCATTGGGAGGCCGGAGCGGTCCGGGCTCCCGGGAGGAACAGAAACAAGGAGGACTTACATAATGCAACGGTTGAAAAAGAGGACGGTATGCCTGCTTCTGGCGGCGGTCATGCTGCTGGGAATGCTGGCGGGATGCGGGAAGAAGGACGATACCCAGCAACTTTCCGCTACCGTCTATGTGCCGAAGTACATCGATCTGAACCTGGATCTGGACTACATCAGCGGCGGCTGCTCCGACGGGGAGAACCTCTACCTCATCGGAGAGCGCACAGAGGAGATCAAGATGGAGGCTCCGGAGGGCATGTCGTCCGACGAGGCCGAGAAGTACGGCTATACCACCTACCGGAACGTGTTTGACATCTACCGCGTCGCGCTGGACGGCAGCGGCACGGTGGAGAAGCTGCCGAACTATCAGGCGCCGAAGGTCCCCGACGGAAAGGACGGCAACTGCTCCGTGAGCGATATCGCCATCGCGGAGGACGGTTCCTTATGGGTGACAGAGATGCTTTACATCTGGGGAAATACCTCCGTGAATTATCCGGCGGTTGATGAGCCGGTGGCCGGCGGAGCGGTTGACGCCATGGTCCAGCCTGTCGCCCGTTCCGCGTCGGATACCGCTTCGGCGGAGGCCGAGGCCGAAGACGAGAGCTCTTCCGATGAAGACGCGGGCGATGTGGACGTGCCCGCGGACGAGCCGGCGGAGGAGGAATCCAGCGAGACCGTCCTCCGGCGGAAGCTGGACAAGGACGGCAACGAGCTGGAGTGCATCGACATGTCCAAGCTCCAGGAGAAGATGCAGGGCGTCATCGGCGAGGACGAGTACCTGAACATGCAGGCCTTCGACACCGCCGGGAACCTCTATGTGGGCACCGAGACCAAAATCTACGCCCTGGACGATCAGATGGAGGTCCGTTTTGAGCTGGATGGGGAGGATATGTGGTACAACCTGATCCCCCTCGCCGGCGGTCTGATGGGGATGCAGAAGCGGGATTATGACGAAGCGACCGAGACCAGCAGCAACAAGCTGCTGACCATCGATCCCGAGAAGCAGGCGTGGGGCAAGGAGTATGTCATGCCCAACAACGCCTATAACATCTACCCCGGCGGCGGGGACTACCTGTTCTACTACCAGGTGAACGACGCGGTCTTCGGCTTCAAGGCCGACGAGTCCAAGGAGGGCGGCGGAGCGGGGGAGCGCCTCTTCTCCTGGGTCGAGGCGGACATCAGCAGCGACTCCGTCCGCAACTTCTTCTTCCTGCCTGACGGACGGGTGGCGGCCATCCTCCAGGAGTATGACAACGAGTACGAGAACATCACCATCAGTGTGGCCCTCCTGGCCCCCACCCCCCGGTCCGAGCTGCCGGAGAAGACCACGCTGGTCTACGCCAGCCTGTATCTTTCCTATGACGCCCGGAAGGCGATCATCGACTTCAACAAGAAAAGCGAGACCCACCGCATCGAGGTCAAGGACTACGCCGAGTTCGACATTGACGGCAGCAGCAAGTCCTCCCTCCAGAAGCTGAACACGGAGATCCTGGCAGGCAACGTGCCGGATATCCTGGACACCAGCAACCTGCCCCTGCGGCAGTACGGCTCCAAGGGCATCCTGGAGGACCTGTGGCCCTTCATCGACAAGGACCCGGACCTGGGCCGCGACAAGCTGATGGTCCGCCCCCTGGAGGCCAACCAGCAGGACGGCAAGCTCTACGAGATCTTCGGCAATTTCACCATCCGCACCGTGGCGGGCCCCACAAAGATCGTGGGCGACCGCATGAGCTGGACCCTGGCGGACCTGCGGGAGGCGCTGGCCAAGATGCCTGAGGGCTGTTCTATCTTCGGCGAGTTTGACACCAAGTCCAATATGCTGGATACCGTGGTGAGCCTGAACATGGACCAGTTCGTTGACTGGGAGACCGGCAAGTGCAATTTTGACAGCGACCAGTTCAAGGCCATGCTGGAGTTCTGCAACACCTTCCCCGCAGAGTTCAACTCTGAAAGCTACGACTGGGATGAATGGGAGGGGGAGGAAGCCCGCATCCTCAGCGGCAAGCAGATGCTGTCCCAGTCCTACCTCAGCAACTTTGATTGGACCGTCCAGTCCCTGAACGCTCTCCACAACGGCGAGTACAGCTACGTGGGCTATCCCCGGGAGGACGGCGGCTGCGGCAGCAGCTTCTCCTTCTACAACGGCATCGCCATGACCTCCAGCTGCAAGGACAAGGACGGCGCCTGGTCCTTCATCCGCCAGGTGCTGCTGCCCCAGGAGGAGGAGAGCGGAAGAGGGAGATATTACTATTCCGCCAGAAACTTCTCCGTCAATAAGGCCGATTTCGACAAGGCGGTGGAGATGGCCCTCACACCCCAGTACCAGACCGACGGAGACGGAAACAACATCCTGGATGACGACGGCAACCCCATCCCGGTGAGCTACGGCTCCATCTGGGTGGACGACAACACGGAGATCGAGATGAAAGCCCCCACCCAGTCCGACGTGGACAAGGTCATAGCCCTCTATGAGCAGGTGGATTCCATCTACCGCAGGGACGATAAGATCATGGAGTCCGTCCTGGAGGTGGCCAGCCAGTATTTCGCCGGCGACAAGCCCCTCAACGACGCGGCGTCCCTGATCCAGAACAAGGTGACCCTGTACGTCAACGAGAACCGCTGACGGGCGGGGAGGATAGAATGTTTTCCCCAAAAGAAAACAAAAGTGATGTGAGTACGATGCAAAAATGATACACGGGGCTGGTAAATTTGTGTCCAGAATCCATATGCAAGGAGGAACCGATCAATGGATCATCGGATCAAAAAGGGCCTGACGGCACTGCTGGCCGCGTGTATGCTGCTCAGTCTGGCGGCCTGCGGCAAGGATCAGGACGAGGACGCGGAAAAACTGTCGGGCACGGTGTTCGTGCCCGAGTTCATCGACATGGACCTGGGAAAGAACAGCGAGGTGCGGGGCGGCTGCACCGACGGAGCGTACATCTATCTGCTGACCAGCAAGTATCCCGATCGGGAGGCGGGGGAGGAGGGCGACACCACCTACAGTATCCTCCGCCTCTCCGTGGACGGCGGGGAGCCGGAGCCGCTGGAGAACTTCAAGATCGATGCCGCTCCCGAAGGCTATGACCAGTCCTACGTCTACCTCAGCGGCATCCGCGCCGGGGCGGACGGGTCCATTTGGGTGGAGGAGAGCCTGAGCGCCTACTCCTACGACCTGCCGGAGGACTTTGACCCGGAGACGGGCAATATTTGGGAATACGACTTACTGGACAGCATCGACAAGAACTACCACATCCAGCTGGATTCCACCGGCGCGGAGATCACCCGGGTAGACGTCAGCGGCCTTCAGGAGAAGGCGGGGATCGAGTCCATGTATTCGGGAGGCACCCTCTTCGACCCCAAGGGGAACATTTATGTCAGCACGGACGGTAAGATCGTGGTGCTGGACTCCTCCCTGAACGTCCTGTTTTCCGTGGAGGACGAGAACTTCTGGGGCGGCGAACTGACCCTGCTGTCCGACGGCTCCGTGGGCACATCGATCACCGTGCGGGACGCCGTCAACAATACCTACACCCGCCAGCTGCGGACTATCGACCCCGCCGCAAAGGACTGGGGCAAGTCCTATGAGTTGCCCCGGGACGCTTACAACACCTATTCCGGGACCGGGGAGTACCTCTACTATTACATGAGAGGCGAGACCCTCTATGGGCGGAAGGTCGAGGCGGAGGAGGGCGCGGAGGATGACAAGCTCCTGAACCTGCTGGACGCTGACATCTCTGCAGATCAAATCAGCTTCGTCACCTTCCTGGAGGACGGCAGGGCGGTCATCATGGCTGAGGCCTACGGCTCCACCACCGGCCGGCGGGAAACCCTGGCGGTGCTGACCCCCACGCCCCGGTCGGAGCTGCCGGAGAAGACCACCCTCACCTACGCTACCATGTACCTGAGCCAGGACGAGCGCAACCGGATCGTGGACTTCAACCGCAGCGGCGTGCCCTACCGTATCGAGGTGCATGATTACTCCGAGTACAGCACGGAGGAAGATTACCAGGCCGGAATCAAGAAGCTGAACACAGAGATCCTGGCCGGGAAGGCGCCGGACATCATCAATACCGAGTCCCTGCCTCTGCGGCAGTACGGCGCAAAGGGCATCCTGGAGGACCTGTGGCCCTTCATTGAGAACGATCAGGACATCGGCGGCCGGGAGGGCCTCATGGACCGGGTGTTCACCGCCGCCGAGCAGGACGGGAAGCTCTATCAGATCTTTGACGCATTCAGCATCGCCACCGTGACGGGCTCCCCCAGCGTGGTGGGGGACCGCACCAGCTGGACACTTCAGGATCTCCAGGACGCCCTGGCCAAGATGCCCGAGGGCTGCGCGGTCTTCAACGAGTACAACACCAAGAGCAACATACTGACGCTGGTGATGAGCATGAACCTGGACAGCTTCCTGAATTGGGACACGGGGGAGTGCCGCTTCGACAGCGAGGAGTTCAAGGCCCTGCTGGCCTTCTGCGACAACTTCCCTCTGGAATACGACTGGGAGAGCAGCCAGAACGGCGATTATGACGAGCCCACCCGCATTGCCGAGGGACGGCAGATGCTGGTGACGGAGCATATCAGCGACTTCAAGAGCATCCAGATGCAGAAGGCCATCTTTGGCGGCGATATCACCTACATCGGCTTCCCCGTGGAGGACGGCGGCGTGGGCAGCAGCTTCAGCGTCAACAGCGGCCTGGCCATGTCTGCCTCCTGCGCGGACAAGGAGGGCGCGTGGACCTATATGCGCCAGCTGCTCCTGCCCCAGTACGCGGGGAACGAGAACGCCTCTCATTGGGGGGGCCACAACGGCTTCCCCTCCAACAAGGCGGACTTCCAGTGGATGGCGGAGCAGTCCATGATCCCGGACGGCTATAAGACCGATGAGGACGGCAATCAGATCCTGGACGAGGACGGCAATCCCATCGAGGAAAGCCACAGCAGCTGGGGCATTAACAATTTCACCATTGATGTCTTTGCCACCAAGCAGGAGGAGTACGACCAGATCATGGATCTCTATAACCAGGTGGACCGGATGAGCGGCTCGGACGACAGCGTCTATGACATCGTGACCGAGGTGTCGGGCAGCTATTTCGCCGGGGACCGCTCCCTGGACGACGCGGCCAGCCTCATTCAGAACAAAGTGACTACATATGTCAATGAAAGTCGTTAAAGAAAAGAAAATCAAACAAAAAAAGACCGGCAAAGAGGGGACCGGGAAGGTCCGGCGGACGTGGAAGCGGAGCAACGACAAGGTGCGGGACGTCCTGCACTCTGTCGCCTTCCTCTCGCCCAGCGTGACGGGTGTGGCGGTGTTTTTCATTCTGCCCTTTCTGGTGGTGGTGTATTACTCCGTCATCCGTTCCCCCATGAACCCGGAGTTCGTGTTCGTGGACAACTTCCTGGCTGTCCTTCAGAACTCGTCCTTCCGCACCGCCGCCAGGAACACCGCTATGTTTTCCGCCATAGCGGTGCCCCTGGCTGTGGTGCTGAGTCTGGTGCTGGCCTTGATGCTGGAGTGCCGCATTCCCTGCAAGAGCCTGCTGCGCACCTTTTTCCTCAGCCCCATGATGGTGCCGGTGGCGTCGGTGGTGCTGATCTGGCAGGTGGTGTTCCACTACCGGGGGACGCTGAACGTGATTCTGTCCAATTTCGGCGTGGAAGCCGTTGACTGGCTGAACAGTCCCTACTGCCTGCTGGTGATTGTGGTGCTGTTTTTGTGGAAGAACCTGGGGTACAACATGATCCTCTTCATGGCGGCCCTGAACAACATCCCCAAGGAGCTGCTGGAGGTGGCCGACGTGGAGGGGGCTTCTGCGGCACACAAGTTTTTCAATATCAAGCTGCGCTACCTCTCGCCGACGGTGCTGTTCGTGGCGATTCTCTCCATCATCAACTCCTTCAAGGTGTTCCGGGAGATCTATCTGCTGACGGGCAACTACCCCTATGATGGGCTGTACATGATGCAGCACTTCATGAACAACACCTTTGGCAATCTGGATTACCAGAAGATGTCCTCGGCGGCGGTGCTGATGGCCCTGGTGATGGTGGCGCTCATCGCGCTGCTGTTCAAGGTGGAGGACATCTTCGGAAAGGATGTGGAGGGATGAAAAAGAACCGCTATTTCGGCCGCTTCGCCCTGACGCTGCTGTCGGCGTTCTTCGCGCTGTGGTTCCTGATGCCTACGGTGCTGACCATCACCAACTCCTTTATGACCCAGTCGGAGATCAGCGCCAACTACGGCAAGGTGTTCGCCAACGTCTCCGGCAGCGACGGCAAGACCTATATCGCGGACTCCGTCAACCTGAAATTCATTCCGGACAAGGTGACCCTGCACCAGTACATCGCGGTGCTGATCCGCAGTCCGGATTATCTGCTGAAATTCTGGAACTCCGTGATCCTGGTGGTGCCCATTGTGCTGCTGCAGCTGGTGGTGGCCTCCGTCACGGCCTACGGCTTTACCCGATGGAGGGGAAAGGTCCGCTCCTTCCTCTTCTTTTTCTACGTGATATTGATGCTGATGCCCACTCAGGTGACACTGGTGCCCAACTATCTGGTCAGCGACTGGATCGGGCTTCTGAATACCAGATGGGCCATCATTCTGCCGGGGACCTTTGCCCCTTTTTCCGTGTTTCTGCTGACCAAATCCATGCGGCGCATTCCCGCGTCGCTGATCGAGGCAGCCAAGCTGGACGGGTCCAGCGAGTGGCAGATCTTCAAGGATATCTGCCTGCCCCAGTGCCGCAGCGCCCTCTACTCGATTGCCATTCTGGTCTTTATCGACTACTGGAACATGGTGGAGCAGCCCATCATTCTGCTGCCCAACGCGGACCTGCAGCCGCTGAGCGTGTACCTGTCCACCATCAACACCAGCGAGGTGGGCCTGGCCTTTGCCATCGCCACCATTTATATGGTGCCCTCGCTGCTGCTGTTCCTCCACGGCGAGGACTATCTGGTGGAAGGAATCGCCCACCAGGGCTCGGTGAAGGGTTAAACCGTTTACCCGAACGCCACTTGAAAGGACGATATATCTATGGAAGTGAAGGAAAAATCCAAAAAGAGGGAACTCATCAAAACCATTGCCATCGTTTTCCTGGCGGTACTGCTGGTGCTGACCTTCTTTTCCGGGACGATTATGAATTACTCCCTGCCCGAGGTCGCCACCCAGCTGGTTTCCTCCGGTACCATCAACGCCAAAATCCGCGGCAGCGGCACCCTGGCCGCCAACGAGAGCTACGAGGTGATGCTGGACCAGACCAGGGAGATCCACTCCGTGGGCGTCAAGGTAGGCGACAAGGTGGAGGAGGGCGATCTTCTGTTCGTATTGAGCGACGTGGAGAGCGCCGAGCTGGCGGCCGCCCAGGAAGCCCTGGAGAAGGCCCGGATCAGCTATCAGGAGCAGATGCTCAGTTTCTCCAAGGAGTACGCTGAGGGCAACCAGAAGGTCAAAACGACCCGCGAGGACCTGGAAAAGGCCATCAAGGAGCGGGACGCCAATTTCGTCACCGACGAGGAGGTGTCCTACGCCAAGGGCAACCTTGCCGCCATGGAGGCCAACAAACGGGCCACCGATTTTACCGTAACCGAGCTGGAGGCCTCCCAGAAGGAGAGTGATGAGTACACCACGGCTAAAACGGAGTACGACGCTCTGAAAGCCCGGGTGGACGCTCTGACGGCGGAAATCGACGGCTATGAGAAGAAGCTGTCCAGCCTTGGCGGCTCCGAAGCGGACTATAATGCGGTCCGTGCGGCGCAGCAGGCGCTGAACGAGGCGCAGGCAAAGTGGAATAACGATTATGATGCGAATTCAGACGAATATGGGAAGCTGATTAGTAAAATAAATGATGAATATACTGGCGCCGGCGCCAGCGCCGACAAAAATATCACTGCGACACAGTTCAATCAGCAGAGCAGCTATATCCTGAGATATTTTGCAGAGAATCCAGACGTTGCAAAAGGCGAATGGAACCGCATCTATACCGCCCTGGCGGAGGACATGGCCGCTATCGAAACCGCAAGCAAGGCCCTGAGTCAGGCGACCGCAGACGCCAACAAGGCGGAGAACAGCGCCTCCAACGAGCGGTATTCCATACAGAAGGACCTCAGCGACGCCCAGGGCGAGCTCTCTGTCGTCCAGAGGGACCTGCGGGACGCCCAGCAGCGGATGGATTCCGCCTCCAGCGCAAACTCCCAGCTGAAGGATCAGATCAACTATCAGAAATCCGTCCAGCGTGAACAGGAAGCCGCCATTACCGAGCTGAAAGCCCAGGTGGAAAGCCTGGAAGCCAAACAGGAAGCATACAAAACTGCGGTAACCACCGTGGAAACCAAGCAGCGCGAGCTGGAAACCATGCTTACCGGCGACGACATCGACAAGAAGCTCAACAACCTGACCCTGCAGTCCCTGAGCCTGGAGATCGAGAAGCAGGAGGAGCTGGTGGAGAAGTACCAGAAGGACTCCGTTGGCGCGGAGGTCCACTCCCCCGTCTCCGGCGTCATCAGTTCCATCAGCGTCTCCGCCGGCAAGAAGACCGATCCCAGCACGGCCCTGGCGGTCATCGACGTGGTGGACCGGGGCTATATCATCAAGATCCCCGTCACCAACGAGCAGGCCAAACAGGTGAAGGTCGGCGACGCCGCCGAGGTTACCAACTACTACTGGGGCAGCGACATTTCCGCCACCCTGGAATCCATCGCCCCCGACCCCAACAGCGGCGGGCAGAAGAAGCTCCTGGTATTCCGCGTCTCCGGCGACATCGACGCGGGCACCAACATCAGCCTCTCCGTGGGACAGCGCAGCGCCAACTTTGACGCCCTCGTCCCCAAGAGCGCCATCCGGGAGGACGCCAACGGCAAATTCGTCCTGGTCGTCACCGCCAAGAGCACGCCTCTTGGCAACCGCTACACCGCTACCCGGGCCGACGTCCAGGTGCTGGCGGAGGACGACACCAGCGCCGCCGTCTCCGGCCTGTCCGCCAACGACTATGTTATTACCACGTCCTCCAAGCCCATTGATCCCGGCAGTCAGGTGAGGATGGTGGAGAATCCATGATGAACCGCCCCAACATCTTCCGGCGGATGCTGTCCGCCGTCAAGGGCTTCGGCTTCAAGCAGTGGTTTTTTCTGGTTCTGAACGTGCTGCTGGTGGGCGGGTCCATCGGCTGCCTGGCGGGGCTGGGCCCCGTCAGCCATGCCTTGAGCACCCTCAACGCCGCCGAGCAGTTCCGGGGGCAGGGGGACACCCGATTCGCCCAGCTGGCCTGCTACCTGCCAGTGGACGACGGCAAGACGGAGGACGACATCCGCTCTTTCCGCCAGAGCCTGGAGGCCCAGCTGGTGGAGCAGTCCCTGGAGGCCGCCGAGGGCGGGCGGCTGTACATCGACGCCTACAGCGGCACATCCAGCGTCACCGTCACCGGCGAGAGCGGCGGCAATGTCACCGTCAAGGCGGTGGGCGTGGGTGGGGATTTCTTCTACTTCCACCCCCTGCCCCTGCTCAGCGGGTCCTACATCCGCTCTGACGACCTGATGGACGACCTGGTAGTGTTGGACGAGGAGATGGCCTGGCGGCTCTACGGCAGCACGGACCTGGCGGGGATGACGGTCTACATCAATCAGAAGCCCTTCGTGGTGGCCGGCGTGATCGCCCGGGAGACCGACTTCGCCACCCGGAAGGCCTACACCGGCGACGGCGGCATATTCCTCTCCTACTCCGCCCTCAGCAGCCTGGACGAGGACGCCGCCATCACCTGTTACGAGCTGGTCATGCCCGACCCCATCTCGGGCTACGCCAAGGGCATCGTCACCGATAACTTCCCCGTAGGGGAGGGCGACGTGGTGGAAAACTCCAGCCGTTACAGCCTCTCCCACCTGCTGGAGGTGGCCAAGTCCTTCGGCCTGCGCTCCATGCGCCTGAACGGCGTCATCTACCCCTATTGGGAGAACGCCGCCCGTCTGACGGAGGACTACGCCGCCCTGCTGCTCATTCTGGCGGTCATGCTTGCCCTGTATCCCCTGCTGTCCGCCCTGGTTTTTGCCATCCGTGAGACGCGCCGGGCCTACCGCTTCGCCAAGGTGAAGGTCCCCGCCACTGTGGAAGCGGCGGTGGAGAAGCGCCGGGAGGAGCGGCTGGAGCAGAAATATAAGAAACAGCAGGCCGAAGAGCCGGTGCGGGAACAGGGAGAGGAGGACTGAGCTATGGCAGATCTGAGCTTGCGAAATGTCAAGAAAATATACGACAACACGGTGGTCGCGGTGCAGTCTTTCAATCTGGAGATTGCGGATAAGGAATTTATCGTGCTGGTGGGCCCCTCCGGCTGCGGGAAATCCACCACCCTGCGGATGGTGGCGGGGCTGGAGGAGATCAGCGAGGGGGAAATCTACATCGCCGGCCGGAAGGTCAACACCGTCCCCCCCAAGGACCGGGACATCGCCATGGTGTTCCAGAACTACGCCCTCTACCCCCATATGACGGTCTACGACAACATCGCCTACGGGCTGAAGCTGCGGAAATTTCCCAAGCGGGTCATCGACCAGAAGGTGCGGGAGGCAGCGGAGATTCTGGACATCACCGAGCTCCTCAAGCGCAAGCCCAAGGCCCTCTCCGGCGGCCAGCGCCAACGGGTGGCCATCGGCCGGGCCATCGTCCGGGAGCCCCAGGTGTTTTTGATGGACGAGCCCCTGTCCAACCTGGACGCAAAGCTGCGCAATCAGATGCGCTCTGAGATCATCAAGCTCCGGCAGAAGCTGAACACCACCTTTATCTACGTCACCCACGACCAGACCGAGGCCATGACCCTGGGGGACCGCATCGTCATTATGAAGGAGGGCTTTGTCCAGCAGGTGGGCACGCCCCAGGAGGTCTTTCGCCACCCCGCCAACCTCTTTGTGGCCGGCTTCATTGGCTCCCCCCAGATGAACACCTTTGCGGCCCGCCTGGTCCGGGAGGGGGAGCGCTACTTCGTGGAGCTGGAGGGGGCACGGGTGGAGCTGTCGGAGGAGAAGCGGGCCCGTCTGCTGGCCGGCGATGTGCAGAGCCAGGAGGTGATCCTGGGCGTCCGCCCCGAGCACATCTTCCTCACGGAGGCGGACAACGCCGTCCCCGCCCAGGTGGACGTGTCGGAGATGATGGGCAGCGCGGTGCATATCCACGTGAACGCCTGCGGGCAGGACGTGGTCATCGTGGTCCCCCTGGGAGAGGAGGAAGAGAGCGGGAGCATGCCCATAGGGATGCCTGTGCACTTCACCTTCCGGGGCAGCGCGGCCCACGTGTTCGACCCGGAGACGGGACACAACCTGGAGTATCCTAATGCGGCTGAGCCGGAGCCGGAACCTGAACCTCTTCCGGAGCCTGCGCCCGCGCCTTTGCAGGAGCCGCAGGC
>OFFK01002327.1_pt1 | contig 11710 bp, 6 predicted proteins | sample 1521361 | NCBI WGS metagenome assembly OFFK01 (sample SAMEA3504096, study PRJEB24116) | mouse gut metagenome | biome: mouse gut; feature: mouse-associated habitat; material: faeces | place: Denmark | collected 2011
AGCCTCAGTTAAAGAGGCTCAGCTGTGTCAAACAGAAGTTACTTATTTGGGATACACCCTTCAAGGTGGAAAGCAGTGGCTAAAAGAAGCCAGAAAAAGACTGTAACTCAGATCCCCACCCCAACTACACCAAGGCAAGTAAGAGAATTCTTGGGTACTGCTGGCTTCTACAGACTCTAGATACCTGGGTTGGCGACCTTAGCTGCCCAGTTGTACCCCCTAACCAAGGAAGGGGAGGTGTTTGTGTGGACCCCAGATCACCAGAAAGCCTTTGAAGAAATTAAAAAGGCCCTACTGATGGCCAGCCTTTGCCTGACCTAACCAAGCCTTTCACTCTTTATGTGAAAGAGAGAGCAGGGGTCACCAGAGGAGTCCTTACTCAGACTTTGGGACTTTGAAAAAGGCCAGTGGCTTACCTATCCAAGAAGTTAGACCCTGTTGCCAGCGGGTGGTTTTCTTGCCTGAAAGCTATTGCTGCCATAGCTCTGCTTGTCAAGGATGCTGATAAGCTCACTCTGGGACAGCAAATAACTGTAGTGGCACCCCACACACTTGAAAGCATTATCCAACAGCCTCCTGACCGATGGATGACCAACACACGTATGACACATTATCAGAGCATTTTGTTGACTAAACGAGTGATTTTCGCTCCCCCTGTTTTCCTCAATCCCGCTACCCTACTGCCAGAGACTGATGACTCTTCACCTACTCATCACTGCGCTGACATTCTGGCAGAAGAAACTGGTACTCGAAATGATCTGAAGGATCAGATCAGCCTTGGCCTGAGAGTTCGAGCTGGTACACGGATGGCAGTAGCCTCGAGGTTAAGGGTAAGCGGAAGGCGGGGACAGCAGTGCAGTGGTGGACAGAAAGCAAGTGATCTAGGCCAGCAGCCTCCCTAAAGGGACTTCAGCCCAGAAAGCTAAACTTGTGGCTTTAATACAAGCTCTATATATACAGACAAAGAGAGCTGTTGACATCTGCAGAGAAAGACCTAAGATGCTGTGGCTAAAAAAAAATCAGATGGCAAATCTAACCGCCCAGGCATCCTAAAGAGCAATGATCCTGACAGTCTGAAGACTATCAAGTTATAGACAAATTAAGACTGGTAAAAGAAACCCTGTATAAAATAGTAAAAACTGAAGAAAGAAAACTAGTCCTCTCATGAGAAGACAGACCTGACATCTACTGAAAAATAGACTTTACTGAAAAAAATATGTGTATGAATACCTTCTGGTTTTTGTGAACGTTCTCAAGATGGATAAAAGCTTTTCCTTGTAAAACTGAGACTGCTCAGATAGTCATCAAGAAGATTATTAAAAATTTTCCAAGGTTCGGAGTGCCAAAAGCAATAGTGTCAGATAATGGCCCTGCCTTTGTTGCCCAGGTAAGTCAGGGTGTGGCCAAGTATTTAGAGGTCAAATAAAAATTGTATTATGTGTACAGACCTCAGAACTCAGGACAGATAGAAATAATGAATAAAACTCTAAACAGACCTTGACAAAATTAATCCTAGAGACTGGCACAGACTTACTTGGTACTCCTTCCCCTTGCCCTATTTAGAACTGAGAATACTCCCTCTTGATTCGGTTTTACTCTTTTTGAGATCCTTTATGGGGCTCCTATGCCCATCACTGTCTTAAATGATGTGTTTAAACCTATGTTGTTATAATAATGATCTGTATACTAAGTTAAAAGGCTTACAGGTGGTGCAGAAAGAAGTCTGGTCACAACTGGCTACAGTGAACGAGCTGGGTACCCCAAGGACATCTTACCAGTTCCAGCCAGAGATCTGATCTGCGTACACCTGCGTCATGCTGAGACCCTCAAGCCTCACTAGAAGGGTCCCTGCCTAGTTCTGTTTACTAATCTGCCTTATTCTGTTTTTGTTCCCATGTTAAAGATAGAGTAAATGCAGTATTCTCCACATAGAGATATAGACTTCTGAAATTCTAAGATTAGAATTACTTACAAGAAGAAGTGGGGAATGAAGAATGAAAAATTACTGGCCTCTTGTGAGAACATGAACTTTTTACCTCGGAGCCCACCCCCTCCCATCTGGAAAACATACTTGAGAAAAACATTTTCTGGAACAACCACAGAATGTTTCAACAGGCCAGATGTATTGCCAAACACAGGATATGACTCTTTGGTTGAGTAAACTTGTGGTTGTTAAACTTCCCCTATTCCCTCCCCATTCCCCCTCCCAGTTTGTGGTTTTTTCCTTTAAAAGCTTGTGAAAAATTTGAGTCGTCGTCGAGACTCCTCTACCCTGTGCTAAGGTGTATGAGTTTCGACCCCAGAGCTCTGTGTGCTTTCATGTTGCTGCTTTATTTCGACCCCAGAGCTCTGGTCTGTGTGCTTTCATGTTGCTACTTTATTAAATCTTACCTTCTACATTTTATGTATGGTCTCAGTGTCTTCTTGGGTACGCGGCTGTCCCGGGACTTGAGTGTCTGAGTGAGGGTCTTCCCTCGAGGGTCTTTCATTTGGTACATGGGCCGGGAATTCGAGAATCTTTCATTTGGTGCATTGGCCGGGAAACAGCGCGACCACCCAGAGGTCCTAGACCCACTTAGAGGTAAGATTCTTTGTTCTGTTTTGGTCTGATGTCTGTGTTCTGTTTCTAAGTTTGGTGCGATCGCAGTTTCGGTTTTGCGGACGCTCAGTGAGACCGCGCTCCGAGAGGGAACGCGGGGTGGATAAGGATAGACGTGTCCAGGTGTCCACCGTCCGTTCACCCTGGGAGACGTCCCAGGAGGAACAGGGGAGGATCAGGGACGCCTGGTGGACCCCTTTGAAGGCCAAGAGACCATTTGGGGTTGCGAGATCGTGGGTTTGAGTCCCACCTCGTGCCCAGTTGCGAGATCGTGGGTTCGAGTCCCACCTCGCGTTTTGTTGCGAGATCGTGGGTTTGAGTCCCACCTCGCGCCTTGTTGCGAGACCGTGGGTTCGAGTCCCACCTCGCGTTTGGTCACGGGATCGTGGGTTCGAGTCCCACCTCGTGCAGAGGGTCTCAATCGGCCGGCCTTAGAAAGGCCATCTGATTCTTTGAGTTGCTTGTGGTCGACGCGAAGTCGCCGCCGCTTTTGGTTTCTTTTTTGTCTTAGTCTCGTGTTCGCTCTTGTTGTGTCTACTATTATTCTGGAAATGGGACAATCTGTGTCCACTCCCCTTTCTCTAACTCTGGAGCATTGGAAGGAGGTGCAGGTCAGAGCCCACAACCAGTCGGTGGAGGTCAGAAAGGGTCCGTGGCAGACCTTTTGCGCCTCCGAGTGGCCAACGTTTGGAGTGGGCTGGCCACCTGAGGGTGCTTTTGACTTGTCACTAATCGCCGCCGTCAGGCGAATTGTTTTTCAGGAGGAAGGGGGTCACCCTGATCAGATCCCCTACATTGTGACCTGGCAGAATCTCGTCCAATTCCCACCTCCGTGGGTCAAGCCTTGGACCCCAAACTCTTCGAAACTGACGGTCGCGGTTGCCCAGTCTGATGCAGCCGGAAAGTCCGGCCCATCAGCACCCCCCAAGATCTATCCAGAGATTGACGACCTCCTCTGGATGGACTCCCAACCTCCCCCTTACCCCCTGCCCCAGCAGCCACCTGCAGCCGCCCCACCACAGGGACCAATAGCGAGAGGGGCTCAGGGACCGGCGGGGGGGACTCGGAGTCGCCGAGGCCGAAGCCCCGGGGAGGAAGGGGGGCCAGACTCAACAGTTGCCTTGCCACTCAGAGCACATGTAGGAGGGCCAGCACCAGGACCTAATGATCTCATTCCTTTACAGTACTGGCCTTTTTCCTCTTCTGATTTATATAATTGGAAAACTAACCACCCTCCCTTCTCAGAGAACCCCTCTGGGCTTACTGGGCTCCTTGAGTCACTTATGTTCTCCCATCAACCCACTTGGGATGATTGTCAGCAGCTTTTGCAGGTTCTTTTCACCACAGAAGAAAGAGAAAGAATCCTGATGGAGGCGAGAAAAAATGTTCTGGGAGAGGACGGCACACCCACTGCCCTCCCTAACCTCGTGGACGAGGCTTTCCCCTTGAACCGCCCCAACTGGGACTACAACACCGCGGAAGGTAGGGGACGCCTCCTTGTCTATCGCCGGACTCTAGTGGCAGGTCTCAGAGGAGCCGCTAGACGGCCCACCAATTTGGCTAAGGTAAGAGAGGTCTTGCAGGGGCAGACTGAACCACCCTCAGTCTTCCTTGAGCGTCTAATGGAGGCATATAGGAGATACACCCCTTTTGACCCCTTGTCAGAGGGGCAGAGAGCCGCTGTAGCCATGGCCTTCATTGGTCAGTCCGCTCCCGACATTAAGAAAAAGCTGCAAAGGCTGGAGGGGCTCCAAGATCATACGCTCCAAGATTTAGTAAAAGAAGCAGAGAAAGTCTATCATAAGAGGGAAACAGAAGAAGAGAGGCAGGAGAGAGAGAAGAAAGAAATGGAGGAGAGGGAAAATAGACGGGATCGCCGTCAGGAGAGAAATCTGAGTAAAATTTTGGCCGCAGTTGTGAATGATAGACAGTCAGGAAAAGGTAAAACAGGGCTCCTGGGCAACAGGGCAGTGAAACCGCCAGGTGGCAGAAAGATACCACTGGAAAAAGACCAATGCGCCTATTGCAAAGAGAAAGGACACTGGGCTAGAGATTGCCCTAAAAAGCGGGAGCGATCCAAGGTCCTGACCCTAGAAGATGATTAGGGAAGTCGGGGCTCAGACCCCCTCCCTGAGCCTAGGGTAACTTTGTCCGTGGAGGGGACTCCCGTCAACTTCCTGATAGACACCGGAGCAGAGCATTCAGTACTCACTAGCCCCCTAGGCAAGCTAGGCTCTAAAAAGACCATGGTGATTGGAGCCACTGGTAGTAAATTTTACCCCTGGACGACCGAACGAGCCCTACAGATAAACAAGAACATAGTGACCCACTCCTTCCTGGTGATACCTGAGTGTCCTGCTCCCCTCTTGGGGCGCGATCTGCTAACCAAACTAAAGGCTCAAGTCCAATTTACTTCAGAAGGCCCACAAGTAAGCTGGGGAAAAGCCCCCGTTGCCTGCCTTGTCCTCAACACAGAGGAAGAGTACCGGTTGCATGAAGAGCAACCCAAAAATGCAGTCTCTTCAGGCTGGCTAACTGCGTTCCCCAATGTCTGGGCAGAACAAGCAGGAATGGGGTTGGCTAAACAAGTGCCTCCGGTTGTGGTAGAACTTAAAGCTGATGCCACCCCCATCTCGGTAAGACAATACCCCATGAGCAAGGAAGCTAGGGAGGGCATCCGGCCTCATATCCAGAGGTTGCTAGACCAAGGAGTTTTAGTGGCCTGTCAGTCCCCCTGGAATACACCACTTCTGCCGGTTCGAAAACCAGGGACCAATGACTATCGCCCGGTGCAAGACCTCCGGGAAGTTAACAAAAGGGTCCTGGACATTCACCCCACAGTCCCGAACCCGTACAATTTATTAAGCTCTCTCCCACCTGAGAGAACATGGTATACAGTCCTGGACTTAAAAGATGCCTTCTTTTGCCTGCGTTTGCACCCTAAGAGTCAGCTCCTGTTTGCCTTTGAATGGAGGGACCCAGAGGGCGGACAGACTGGTCAACTAACCTGGACTAGGCTACCACAGGGGTTCAAAAATTCCCCCACCCTGTTTGACGAGGCCCTCCATCGGGATCTCGCGCCTTTTCGCGCTCGAAACCCTCAGCTTACCCTACTACAGTATGTGGATGATCTCTTGGTCGCGGCGGCCTCGAAGGAGCTGTGTCACCAGGGAACTGAGAGGCTCCTCACAGAACTGAGTGACTTGGGGTATCGAGTTTCGGCTAAAAAGGCACAAATCTGTCAAACTGAGGTAACCTACCTGGGGTATACCCTCCGAGGGGGTAAAAGATGGCTCACAGAAGCCCGGAAGAAGACTGTTATGATGATCCCATCGCCAACCACCCCACGGCAGGTACGTGAGTTTCTGGGGACTGCTGGCTTTTGTAGACTCTGGATTCCAGGCTTTGCAACCCTAGCGGCACCTCTATATCCTTTGACTAAGGAAGGGGTTCCTTTCGAGTGGAAAGAAGAACACCAAAGAGCTTTTGAGGCTATCAAGTCGTCTCTAATGACTGCCCCCGCGCTAGCATTACCAGACTTGACTAAGCCTTTCGTCCTATATGTGGACGAGAGAGCGGGTGTAGCCAGGGGAGTGTTGACACAAGCACTGGGACCCTGGAAGAGACCTGTAGCCTATTTGTCAAAAAAATTAGATCCCGTTGCTAGTGGATGGCCCACATGTCTGAAAGCTATTGCGGCAGTAGCCCTGCTGATCAAAGATGCTGACAAATTGACAATGGGACAACAGGTGACTGTTGTGGCCCCTCATGCCTTAGAAAGTATCGTGCGGCAGCCACCTGACAGATGGATGACAAATGCCCGAATGACACACTATCAGAGCCTGCTGCTAAATGAGCGTGTAACCTTTGCGCCCCCTGCCATCCTCAACCCAGCTACCCTTCTCCCTCTAACAAATGATTCCGTCCCAGTACATCAATGTATGGACATCCTCGCTGAAGAAACTGGGACCAGAAGTGACCTGACTGACCAACCCTGGCCTGGAGCTCCCAGTTGGTACACGGACGGCAGCAGTTTCCTGATAGAGGGGAAGCGAAAGGCTGGAGCTGCGGTGGTGGACGGGAAAAAGGTAATTTGGGCAAGCGCTTTGCCTGAAGGAACATCGGCACAAAAGGCTGAACTTATAGCGCTTATACAAGCCCTCCGAGAGGCTAAAGGTAAGATCGTTAACATCTACACTGACAGCCGCTATGCTTTTGCTACCGCACACATCCATGGGGCCATCTACAGGCAGCGAGGGCTATTGACCTCGGCTGGTAAAGACATTAAAAACAAAGAAGAAATTCTGGCCCTGTTGGAAGCCATACATGCACCTAAGAAGGTAGCCATCATCCACTGCCCCGGCCACCAAAGAGGAGAAGACTTGGTGGCCAAGGGCAACCGAATGGCAGACTCAGTGGCAAAACAAGTTGCTCAAGGGGCCATGATCTTAACTGAAAAAGGTGATCCGCCCAAAAGCCCTGAGGATGAGAGGTATAACATAAAAGAGCTATTGTGGACCAGTGATCCCCTCCCATACTTTTTTGAAGGGAAAATAGAATTGACTCCCGAAGAAGGAATAAAATTTGTGAAAGGACTACACCAATTCACCCACCTGGGAGTTGAAAAAATGATGAGACTAATTAAAAATTCCCGATACCAAGTCCCCAACCTGAAGTCAGTGGCTCAAAAGATTATAGACTCCTGCAAACCATGTGCATTCACTAATGCGACTAGAGCCTACAAAGAACCTGGAAAGAGACAACGGGGAGACCGTCCTGGAGTGTATTGGGAGGTAGATTTTACTGAAGTTAAACCTGGAATGTATGGTAACAAGTATCTGTTAGTATTTGTAGACACTTTTTCAGGATGGGTTGAGGCGTTTCCCACTAAAACTGAGACTGCCCAGATTGTGGCCAAGAAGATCCTTGAAGAAATCCTGCCAAGATTTGGAATCCCTAAGGTAATCGGGTCCGACAATGGACCAGCCTTTGTTGCCCAGGTAAGTCAGGGCTTGGCCACTCAGTTGGGCATCGATTGGAAATTACACTGTGCTTACCGCCCTCAAAGCTCAGGACAGGTAGAGAGGATGAATAGGACCTTAAAAGAGACCTTGACTAAATTAGCCATTGAGACCGGCGGGAAAGACTGGGTGGCTCTCCTCCCTCTTGCGCTCTTCCGAGCCCGAAACACCCCTGGACGTTTCGGGCTCACTCCTTTTGAAGTTCTGTATGGAGGACCTCCCCCCTTAATGGAAGCTGGTGGAACATTGGTTTCCGACTCTGACCCTGTCTTACCCTCCTCTTTGCTTATTCATTTAAAGGCCCTAGAAGTGATTAGGACCCAGATTTGGGACCAACTGAAGGCAGCCTATACCCCAGGGACCACCGCAGTACCCCACGGGTTCCGAGTTGGAGACAAAGTCTTGGTCAGACGGCATCGAACCGGCAGCCTCGAGCCACGGTGGAAGGGACCCTATTTGGTGTTACTGACAACCCCTACTGCGGTAAAAGTTGACGGGATTGCCTCCTGGATCCACGCCTCCCACGTCAAGAGGGCCGCCAGTCAAGATGAAGAAAACCACGAAGACAATTGGACAGTGGCAGCCACTGACAATCCTCTTAAGCTTCGTCTGCGTCGCAGGCGCCACTCTAGACCTAGGGAACCTTAACCCTCATGCTCCAATTCAACAGTCCTGGGAGGTGCTTAATGAAAAGGGAAACATTGTATGGGCAACCACTGCAGTCCATCCCCTCTGGACTTGGTGGCCTGATCTCACACCTGACATCTGTAAGTTAGCGGCAGGATCCCCCAATTGGGACCTCCCCGATCATACTGATCTTAGCAACCCACCCCCTGAGGAGCGGTGTGTCCCAAATGGGATAGGGAGCACATATGGGTGTTCGGGGCAGTTCTACCGAGCTAATCTTAGAGCTGCACATTTTTATGTTTGCCCTGGTCAGGGTCAGAGCAAGAGGCTTCAACAAGAATGCGGGGGGGCATCAGATTACTTTTGTGGTAAATGGACATGTGAAACGACAGGGGATGCTTACTGGAAGCCCTCCTCTAAATGGGACCTAATCACGGTAAAACGAGGTAGTGGCTATGATAAGTCAAACGAAGGAGAAAGAAACCCCTATAAATATCAAGAGAGTGGGTGCGCTTTTAAAAACAGAGCACCCTCAGGACCATGCAAAGATAAATACTGCAACCCCCTACGTATAAGGTTCACCGAGAACGGAAAACAACACCGTCTAAGTTGGCTTAAAGGAAATAGGTGGGGTTGGCGAGTATACATTCCACTAAGAGATCCTGGGTTCATTTTCACGATCAGACTGACAGTGAGAGACCCGGCAGTGACACTCGTAGGGCCCAACAAGGTCCTTATAGAACAGGGCCCCCCAGTCGTACTGGCTCCCCCAAAGGTCCCGACTGTACCAGCTCCACCAACTCCACAGCCCAACACAGTGGTACCCTCCCTAGGGACTAATACTCCCCTCATAAAGCCTACCTTGGCTTCCCCACCGCCCCTAGATACAGAGAGCCGTCTGGTCAGTCTAGTCCAGGGAGCTTTTTTAGCTTTAAATAGGACTAACCCTAATATGACTCAATCATGCTGGTTATGCTATGCCTCTAGCCCCCCTTATTATGAAGGAATAGCTCAGATCAGGACTTATAATATTACTTCAGATCATTCTCAATGCCTTTGGGGAGAAAACAGAAAGTTGACTCTAGCAGCAGTTTCAGGAAGAGGGCTTTGTCTGGGCCGGGTACCTCAGGATAAAGGGCACCTCTGTAATCAGACCCAGAACATCCAGTCTAGCAAAAGTGGTCAGTATCTAGTGCCCCCCCTAGACACAGTGTGGGCTTGCAATACCGGTCTCACTCCTTGTGTGTCTATGTCTGTTTTTAATAGTTCCAAAGATTTCTGCATTTTGGTTCAGCTTATTCCTAGACTCCTGTATCATGATGATAGCTCCTTTTTAGACAAATTTGAGCATCGGGTCCGCTGGAGAAGAGAACCCGTTACCTTAACTTTGGCAGTTCTATTAGGATTGGGAGTAGCAGCTGGAGTAGGTACAGGAACCGCTGCCTTAATTAAGACCCCCCAATACTATGAAGAACTACGTGCAGCTATGGATGTTGATCTTAGAACTATAGAACAGTCTATAACCAAATTAGAAGAATCTTTAACTTCCCTGTCCGAAGTGGTGCTACAGAATAGAAGGGGATTAGACTTATTATTCCTTAAAGAAGGAGGACTCTGTGCTGCCCTAAAAGAAGAATGTTGTTTTTATGTTGACCATTCAGGAGTAATCAAAGATTCTATGGCTAAACTTAGAGAACGCCTAGATATACGTAAAAGAGAAAGAGAAAGCCAACAAGGATGGTTCGAAAGCTGGTTTAATAAGTCCCCTTGGCTCACCACTCTCCTCTCCACCATAGCAGGACCTTTAATTACACTTATGCTTTTGCTTACTTTTGGCCCCTGCATCCTTAATAAGTTAGTAGCTTTTATTAGAGAAAGGATAAATGCAGTACAGGTTATGGTACTAAGGCAACAATATCGGGTCCTTCAGGAGGTTGAAAACTCGCTCTAAGATTAGAGCTATTTTCTAAAAGGAGTGGGGAATGAAGAATAAAAAATTACTGAACTCTTCCTCACCCCAGAGCCCGACCCCTCCCATCTAGAGAGTGTTCCCAGAACACTCCTGAACTCTTCACCCCAGAATGCATTCCTGAACTCCTCACCCTAGAGTTCGAACCCTCCCAACTAAAGACTGTTCCAAGAACATTTTTGAGATAAGGGCCTCCTGGAACAACCTCAGAATGAACCGGGTACATTGCCAAATAATAGGACATGACCCCTTAGTTACGTAGAATTCCCTTGGCAGAACCCCTTGTCCCTTGGCAGAACCCCTTAGTTATGCAAACTTGTACTTTCCCTGCCCCGCTCTCCCCCCTTGAGTTTTTCCTATATAAGCCTGTGAAAAATTTGGCTCGAGGTCGATTCTCCTCTACACCATACTAGGTGTATGAGTTTCGACCCCAGAGCTCTGGTCTATGTGCTTTCTTGCTGTTGCTTTATTAAATCTTGCCTTCAACATTTTGAGTTCGGTCTCAGTGTCTTCTTGGGTCCGCGGCTGTCCCGAGGCTTGAGTGAGGGTCTCCCTTCGGGGGTCTTTCACTTCTATCCCACCACCCACCAGAGGTAGGAGAAAAGAAGTAGTTAGGATATGGGGGCAGTGGACCTGTTTAGAAACTGTTCTTTGGAGCAAATCCCATTTGTGTTATCAGGAGAGCAGCAGTTCATTTACAGGAATCATCAGTTGCAGCTTGATCCATTTGCAAACACTTCACGAACTATCAATCGGTAGTGTTGGGATAGCAAACATGAATCAGCAGTGGAATGACCTAGCAGAGACATCCAGGTCTTAGATGAATCAGCATGAATCAGCAGGAGGAACCAGGACTACCAGGGACATCAGGAGAAGTTCTTTGCCTTGCCTCTCTCAAAGAAACAATGATCATTGAAGACTGGCGACCAAGAAGCCTTCTTTGCAGAGCTAGCTATGCAAGCAAGCCCCCCTCACAGTCTGTTGAGTCCTATTTATACTCCCTCCAAACATCACGTGTCCTCCATGGGTCTTACCTCACCACGTGTCTTGCCTCAGCACGTGCGTCTGTATCAACTGCCATCATTCTGCCAATTGGCTCGAGTCTGCAGAAGTGGCAAAAAGCATCAGGCACACCACCTTTGATGTGTCTATCTCTATGGAGTCCCTACAAACAATGACCAATAAACAATGGTAAGGCGTACCAATACCAACCAGCATCATCTATTGTCTGTTGGGTCCTTCTTAACATCATTCATCCTGCATCCTTTCACATGCTTGCTTTAGCAAAACATCCTTCCACCTGTGTCCACTTCAAGAAAATGCTCGTTCATGTGTGTGCCCCAGCAAAACACCATCTGACACAACTGACTTTCCAAAGAAACCAGAAGTTTCCACTTCAAGAATTATTTGTGGGCTCAGTGGCTAAGAGCACAGACTGCTCTTCCAAAGGTCCTGAGTTCAAATCCCAGCAACCACATCATACCTCACAACCAT
>OFFK01002336.1_pt1 | contig 11668 bp, 10 predicted proteins | sample 1521361 | NCBI WGS metagenome assembly OFFK01 (sample SAMEA3504096, study PRJEB24116) | mouse gut metagenome | biome: mouse gut; feature: mouse-associated habitat; material: faeces | place: Denmark | collected 2011
CCCGGGCGGCCTCCACGGCGGCGTTCAGGGCCAGGATGTTGGTCTGGAAGGCGATATTCTCGATGGTGGCGATGATCTTGCCGATCTGCTGGGAGGATTCGGCGATGTCGTCCATGGCGGCCACCATTTCCTCCATCTGCTTGCTGCTGAGGGTGACCTGCTCGCTGGTGAGCTTCGCGCTGCGCTGGGCGTTGGCGGCGGCCTCCACGTTGCGGCCCGCGCTCTTGGACAGGTCGTCCACCGTGGCGTACAGCTCCTGCACCGCGCTGGCCTGCTCCGTGGCCCCCTGGGCCAGGGCCTGGGCCCCGCTGGACAGCTGCTCGGCATGGCTGGACACCCGCTGCTCCGCCTGGATGATGCTGCTCATGGCGTCGGAGATGGACACGGTGAAGCGGCCCAGGGCCTCCTCGATGGGCTGGAAGTCGCCGATGTACCGGGCGGAGGTGGATACGTCGAAGTTCCCCTGGGCCAGCTCGGCCATCACCCGGTCGATGTCCGCCACGTACTCCTGCACGCGGCCCATGGAGCTCTCCAGGGTCTGGGCCAGCTGGCCCAGCTCGTTCTTGGAGCGGTAGCCCAGATCCAGGGACAGACGGCCCTCCTGGAGGGGCTGGGCCCGGTGGGTGATCTGCACCAGGGGCTTCACCACGCACTGGAGGAAATAGACCACCAGGCTGGTGATGCCGATGAGGGCCAGCACCAGGCAGATCACCGTGGACAGGTGCATAAAGGCGATGGTGCCGTTCATGGTGGCGGTGTACTCCGTGCTCAGGGCGGTGCCCCGGTCCACCACCTTGTCCAGCAGGCCCACCAGGGTGGTCAGGTTGTTCTGGATGGTCTCCTGGTAATACTGCTGGGCGGTGGTCCGGCTGTTGGCGTACAGCCCCAGGGCGGTGCCCGCGGAGGCGTGGAGCTCCTTGTGGAGCGGCTCGATCTGGGTGCGGAGCGACTCGATCTGGCTGTCCGTCAGGTTCAGCTCGGAGTAGAGCCACTGGCCCAGCACGCAGCCGGTGTGGTCCATGCTGCCGGTGAACTCGGTGCCGGCGTACAGGGCGTTGCTCAGGTTGGCCGCCCACTTGTAATGGGCAACCTCCGCCCGCTGAATCTGATCCAGCATACTGGAGGCCCGAACGCTGTCGTCCTGTGTGCCTTCAATGCGGAGGATGTTCATGGTGGTCATACCGCTGAAGATCAAGATGGCCGCAATAGCGCAGGCGACGCGGATGCCGACAGAGCGTTTAATACTGGTACCCATGGGAATAGGTCCTCCTTCTCGCTTTTTTCAAAGGGATTTCATGGATGGGAAGGGCCCGGCGGGCAGGCAAAGCGGGCCGCAGGGCAGACAACCTCGTTTATTTTATCACAAGGTCAGGCGGTGATCAAGGCATTTGCGAAAATCGACGGACTTTTTTCCGGCATTTTCAGAGCCTGCGCATACAGATTTTTACAATGCGAACACGTCCAGCGTTTTATAGTCCGCCGCCCGCTGGGCCACCGTGCCCCAGGTGGGGCCGGAGCGGACAAATTCCAGGTCGGCCCAGATCCGGTCCAGCTCCGCCTTCACCTGGGGGATCTGCCGGAGATCGCCCCCCACGGTGCGGGTCCAGTAGTCGGGCACCAGGGCGCAGGGGATCATCTCCCCCTGGTCCTTCACCGGGTCGCCCGCCAGGGTGTGGAGATGGCCGTCAAAGAAGGCCTCTATATTCAGCAGCATGGCCAGGCCGTTCAGATCGAACACCTGCAAGGGCGCGCCCGCCCCGCAGGGCACCTCGCCCCCGGCGAAGAAGCAGTCCAAATCGGCCAGCTCCGCCAGCTCGCCGGACACGCCGCCGATGAAGTCGAACTCGTCCGGCGTGATGGGGCTTTGGAAGGACTGGACCGCCAGATCCAGGCACTTCTCCAGCCTGCCCAGGACCTGGCACCCGGGCAGGGTCCCCAGCCTGTTGGCCACGGGCACAAACCGGGCCAGGGCCAGCAGCGACCACACCCGCGCCTGGGCGTCGTCCATGCCGTTGATCCGGTCTATGATCTCCTCCTCGATCTGGTTCGACAGAAGGGGGGCCTCCTCCAGCTCCCCGATTTTGTCGGAGCAGTCCTCGGTGATCTTCTCCCCCACCTTGTCATACACGTCGTCCCGCGCGCTGTATACGGTGTCCGCCCGGCCGAACCACAGCATGGCCTTCCCCTCGTCCCCGGCGGACAGGGCGGCCTTCCCCATGTCGTAGTACGCCCGGGCCAGTCCGGCGTAATCCTTCTTTTGCAGGCAGGCCGCCAACCGCTCCTCCGGGGCGGCGTCCTCCTTTTTCTTGAACAGGCTGAACATTCCATCATCTCCCAAACGGTTTGGCCTGACGGCCTTTCCCTGTATTGTAGCATCCCCGGCCGCCTCCGTCAACGGGAACCGGGCGATAAGCCGGCGGCAGGCAAAAAATTTCCCCGGATTGCCGGGGCGGGGGGACTGCCCGTCGGCGGAAGCGGGGCCTCCTCCGTTTTTGTGCCCCTTTTCTCAAAAGTTTTCTGGAATCCCTTTACATTTTCCCCGTCCTGTTATACAATGCCGTTAGAGAACCTGCACAACACAGAATAGAGAATCGAGGTGTCTTTTGATGAAATTGACCTTTTTCGGCGCGGCCAAGGCGGTGACCGGAAGCTGCCACTGTGTAGAGGCCAACGGCCGCAAGCTGCTGGTGGACTGCGGGCTTCAGCAGGGCCGGGACGAACGGGACAACGCCGAGCTGGACTTCGCCCCCTCCCTCATCGACGACATGGTAGTCACCCACGCCCACATCGACCACTCCGGGCGCATCCCCCTGCTGGTGAAGCAGGGCTTCCGGGGCAATATCTACTGCACCCGGCTGACGGCCCAGCTGCTGGACATCATGCTCCGGGACTCGGCCCACATACAGGAGAGCGACGCCGCCTACGAGAACCAGAAGGGCCGCCGGGCGGGCAAGCCCCCGGTGGAGCCGCTGTACACCCTTGTGGACGTGGAGCGGGCCCTGCGCCACGTGGTGTCGGTGGAGTACGGCCAGGAGATCGACATATCCGACGGCATCCGGGCCCGGTTCATCGACGCGGGCCACCTGCTGGGCTCCGCCTGCGTGGAGCTGTGGCTCACCGAGGCGGGGGAGACCCGGAAGATCGTGTTCTCCGGCGACATCGGCAACCAGAAAACCCCCATCATCCGCGCCCCCCAGTACATCGCCGAGGCGGATTACGTGGTGACGGAGAGCACCTACGGCGACCGCCTGCACAACGTGAAGGAAAAGCCCAACTACGCCGCCGACCTGGCCCGGGTGATTGACGAGACCATGGCGGAGGGGGGCAACCTCATCATCCCCTCCTTTGCCGTGGGCCGCACCCAGGAGCTGCTGTACTTCATCCGGGAGATCAAGGAGCAGGGCATGGTGCACTCCCGCCCGGATTTCCAGGTGTATGTGGACTCCCCCCTGGCGGGGGCGGCCACTGAGATCTTCTCCGGCGACCTCACCGGGTATCTGGACGAGGAGGCCATCGACCACCTGCGGGGGGGCGCGCTGTTCCGCTTTCCGGGGCTGAACATCACCGAGGGCACCGAGGAATCCCGCTCCCTGAACTCCGACCCCACCCCCAAGGTGATCATATCCGCCTCCGGTATGTGCGACGCGGGCCGCATCCGGCACCACCTGAAGCACAACCTCTGGAAGCCGGAGTGCACCGTCCTGTTCGTGGGCTACCAGGCGGACGGCTCCCTGGGCCGCCGGATTCTGGACGGTGCCCAGCGGGTGCGGCTGTTCGGGGAGGAGATCGCGGTGCGGGCCAGGATCGTCCGGTTCCACGGCCTCAGCTCCCACGCCGACCGGGACGGGCTGGTGCGCTGGATCAACGCCTTCAGCCCCAGGCCCAAGCAGGTGTTTGTGGTCCACGGCGAGGCCCGGGCGGCGGAGAACTACACCCTGACCCTGAAGGAGCTGGGCTTTGACGCCCACGCCCCCAACTATGAGGAGGTCTACGACCTGCTGGACAACCGGATGATCGCCCCCGGCATCGAGCTGGAGCCCAAGGCCCCGTCCGCGCCCATGGCGTCCCCGGCCTACCGCCGCCTGGAGGACGTGGGGCAGAAGCTGCTGGAGGTTATCGCCCACAACCGGGGCGGGTCCAACAAGGATTTGGGGAAGTTTGCGGATCAGATCCGCGCCCTCATTTCCAAGTGGGACCGCTGAGACACCCCCCTCGTTCCTTTGGGGCCTGTCCCTTGCAAGGGGCAGGCCCCTTTTGGGCTCCGGAGTGCGCCCCCGTTCCTCGGGGAAGGGGCAGGGGTACGCCCCTGCGGGGGGCGTTACTTTCTCTCGCGCGAGAGAAAGTAACCAAAGAGCGCGCTCGTCGTCGCAAAGTCCGCTTACTCCGTTTCCGCCTGCGGCGAAAACTGCGTTCGCTCCCTTGCTCCTCCTCTCCCCACAAAGCCTGAAGGACGGCTTTGCGGGGGCCCCTTCCCCCCTATGTACCCCCCTTTGCTTCCTTGGAATACGTGGTGGGGGAGTGATCGGCTCGTGGGGATCTGGACTGGCTTCGCCCCCATTGGTGCTGCCGCTTGTGTGCGGGTACTGGGGCGTGGGCGGTTCCCTCGGTTGACGCCTGCGTGGTGCGATAGCGGATCGGGGACCGTGATGGGAACCGTCGATTTCGCGGGGCGGGGCCCATATTGCCATGCCTTCCCCCCACAGGGGGGAAGGTGGCAGCCGAAGGCTGACGGATGAGGGGGCCTCCAGGGCACGCGCCTGACATCCGCACCCTCATCCGCCCCAGCGTGCCCGCTTCCCTTTGTTGACGCCTGAGTGGTGCGATAAAAGTTCGGGGGCGGGAGAATTATTTGGTCGTACTTATTAGTTGGGAGGTGGCCCCGTGAAAAAACGAATGCTGGCCCTGCTGCTCTGCCTGGGCCTGCTGCCCCTGGGCGGCTGCGCCGCCCTGCTGGAGCGGGGCCATGTGTCGTCCACCGTCCATGTGGACTACGCCGTGGAGGAGGAGGACGAGTCCATCCTCCGGGCGGAGACTTACCCGGGACTGGTGCAGTCCATCCTGTACTTTGTGGACGGGCACCGGGGGGGCGGCACCATCCGGCTCTACCACTACGCCGGGGACGTGGAGGCGGATCTGGCCGCCGCCCGGGAGGCGGTGCTGGACACCCCCGCCGGGGCCTACGCCGTGGGGTCCCTGGAGTTTAAGAGCACCCGGATTCTCACCTATTACGAGGTGAAGCTCACCATCCGCTACACCCGCACCGCCCGGGAGATGGAGGCCATCCCCGAGGTCACGGGCCTGGCGGGGGTGCGGCAGGAGCTGAACCGGATGGTGTCCGAGGGAGGGCGGAGTGCCGCCTTCCTGGCCTCCTACTTCACCGGGGACGGGGCCCAGGTGGAGCAGCTGCTCCGGCTGGCCTGCTGCGGCGGTCCCGGCCTGTACCGCCACCACCAAAGCATCGGCTTCGGCGGGGAGCAGGAGCACTCCGCCGGGATTTCCGTCTCCCTCTACCCGGAGACGGGTGCCCGCCGGATCATCGAGGTAAAGCTGGATCTGCCCTCCGCCGCCAAGACGGACGAGGATGCCTGCACCGCCCAGCTGGACAAGGCGGCCTTCGCCCTCCTGGAGGAGCACCCCCCCGCCGGGGAGGGGTACACGGTGGAGGAGCTGGCGGCTATCCTCCGGGGCGTCTCCGGCCCCTGGGATTCGGAGGGATCCTGCCTGGCCTTCGATGTCCTGAACGGCGGGGGTGAGACGGTCAGCGACTTCGCCCTGCTCATGGCCATGGAGTGCCTGTGCCGCCGGTGCGGTATCGCCGCAGAACCGGTGGAGGGAACGCAGGGCCTGTGGCTCATTGTGGACACGCCCCAGGGCAGCCGCCACCTGCTGCCGGAATCCCTGCGGCCCCTGCCGCCCCCGGAGGACGGCGAGGAGCCCCCGGAGCCGGACTTCAAGCTGTACACCGACCGGGAGCTGACCGCCCGGGGCTACGAGTGGGCCACGTCCCTCTACCCCGTGTGCCTGGGCGGGGAGAGCACCCAGCCTACGGAGCCGGAAGATTGACGGTTGCTTTTCCCGGCAAAAACGGATATAATGATTGGGTTCCGCCCCGGCGGAGCCCAATCTTATTTTTTACCAAGGAGTGACAGACATGGCAGAAGAACTGAACGTATCCATGAGCCAGAACTTTATCCACGACTTCATCGACGAGGACATCGCTCAGGGCGGGCAGTACCAGGGCATGGCTGTCCACACCCGGTTCCCCCCCGAGCCCAACGGCTATCTCCACATCGGCCACTGCAAGGCCCTGACCATCGACTTCGGCACCGCCGAGAAGTACGGCGGACTGTGCAATCTCCGCATGGACGACACCAACCCCTCCAAGGAGGACGTGGAGTACGTGGAGGCCATCCAGGAGGACATCCACTGGCTGGGCTTCGACTGGGGGGACCGCTTTTTCTACGCCTCCGACTACTTCCCCCAGATGTACGAGTACGCCGTGGAGCTGATCAAAAAGGGGCTGGCCTACGTGTGCGGGCTGTCCCCGGAGGAGTTCAAGGAGCACCGGGGCACCATCGGCGTGCCCGCCACCTCCCCCTGGCGGGACCGCCCCGTGGAGGAGTCCCTGGACCTCTTTGAACGGATGAAGAACGGGGAATTTGAGAACGGGCAGTACACCCTCCGGGCCAAGATCGATCTGGCCTCCGGCAACTTCAATATGCGGGACCCGGTGATCTACCGGATCAACCACGCCCACCACCACCGCCAGGGGGACAAGTGGTGCATCTACCCCATGTACGACTTCGCCCACCCCATCGAGGACGCCCTGGAGGGCATCACCCACTCCCTCTGCTCCCTGGAGTTTGAGGCCCACCGCCCCCTGTACGACTGGGTGGCCCAGAACGTGTCCATCCCCTACCACAAGCCCCGGCAGATCGAGTTCTCCCGGCTGGGCATCAACCACACCGTCATGTCCAAGCGGAAGCTGCGCCAGCTGGTGGAGGAGGGCCGTGTGTCCGGCTGGGACGATCCCCGTATGCCTACCCTGTGCGGCCTGCGGCGGCGGGGCTACACCCCCCGCTCCATCCGCAATTTCTGCGACCGGGTGGGCGTCACCAAGTCGGACAACACCATCGAATACGCCTTCCTGGAATACTGCCTCCGGGAGGATCTGAACGAGACCGCCCGCCGGGTGATGGCGGTGCTGCGGCCCGTGAAGCTCACCCTGGTCAACTACCCCGAGGGGCAGTCCGAGACCTTTGAGGTGGAGAACAACCCCCTCCGCCCGGAGGAGGGCACCCACACCGTCACCTTCTCCCGGAACCTGTGGGTGGAGGCGGAGGACTTCCTCACCCAGCCCGTGCCCAAGTACAAGCGGCTGTGCCCCAACGGGCCGGAGTGCCGCCTGAAGGGGGCCTACCTCATCAAGTGCGTGGGCTGTGAGACGGACGGGGACGGCCGGGTGGCGGAGATCTTCGCCGAGTACGACCCGGACAGCCGGGGCGGCAACCCCGCCGACGGCCGGAAGGTGAAGGGGGCCACCATCCACTGGGTGGACGCGTCCACCGCCGTGGACGCGGAGGTCCGGCTGTATGACAGCCTGTTCTCCGACCCCGACCCGGACGGGTTGGGGAAGGATTTCATCCAGTGCCTGAACCCGGATTCCCTGGAGGTGCTGACGGGCTGCAAGGTGGAGGCGGGGCTGGCGGAGGCCCAGCCATCGGAGCGGTTCCAGTTCCTGCGGCAGGGGTACTTCTGCGCGGACAGCCGGGATTCCAAGCCGGGCCATCTGGTGTTCAACCGCTCGGTGAGCTTGAAGGACAGCTTTAAGCCGTAATTTTGGGGGAGTGACTTTGTGGAGAAACGGATTTTTGTCCATGGTTCGGGGCATAAGGCCGCAAGCTGGGACGAGACGATTTCTTATATGGAAAACAGTGGCGACGCCCTGCGTCCGGACTTGGCCGCAATCCTAAATGGGAAAGAAGCGACTTATGCTAATCTATCCGCTTGCTTTGCGGAATATTGCAATAAAATTGGGGAGCCTGTCCATTTATGCGGTATTTCATTGGGGGGAATGCTGGCGTTAAGCTACGCCCTTGACTTCCCGGAGAAGGTAAAAACATTGGTTCTAATCGGTACGCCTCATAAAGTGCCAAAGATAATGTTTGGGATACAAAACGTGATTTTTAAGTTGTTGCCAAAGTCGGCGTTTGCAGGCATGGCCTTTGGCAAGGAGGACACTTTCGCTTTGGGGAATTCCATGAAGAAATGGGATGTTGGCGACAGAGCGGGGAATATTCAATGCCGGACACTGGTGGTCTGCGGGAAAAAGGACAGCGCTAACCTAAAATCGGCATATTATTTCGCTGAGGCCGTCAAACATGCGCAATTGAGGATCATGGAAAACGCAGGACATATTGTCAATGAGGAAAGTCCCAGAGCACTGGCGAAATTACTGGACGAATTTTACTGTGCGCAAGCCTGATGCTATAACAGACAAGCCCGGACGGAGAGTAAAAAATCTCCGTCCGGGCCTTATTCTGTCAGTGCTTCCCTTAAATGCGCCACCGCCCGCCGCTCGATCCGGGACACCTGCACCTGGCTCACCCCCAAGACCTTGGACACCCGGTCCTGGGTGAAGTTCCGGTAGAACCGCAGGAGGATCACCATCCGCTCCCGCTCCGGCAGGGCGTCGATGGCGTGGCGCAGGGCCAGCTTTTCCACCAGCTCGTCCTCGATGCCGTCGTCGCCTAAGACCGCCTCCAGGGAGAACCCGTCCTCCCCCGTCTCCTCCTGGAGGGACGCCACCGTCAGCACCGCCGTGTCCGCCGCCGCGATGTCCTCCGGCTCCAGCCCGGTGGCGGCGGCCAGCTCCCCCACCGTGGGCTCCCGGCCCAGCCGCTGGGACAGCTCCTGCCGCCGCTGGCGCAGGGCCATGGCCCGCTCCTTCGTCCCCCGGCTGACCTTCACCGCCCCGTCGTCCCGGAGAAAGCGGCGGATCTCCCCGGCGATCTTGGGCACGGCGTAGGTGGAGAACTGGGTGCCGTAGGCGGTGTCAAAGCCCCGGATGGCCTTCAGAAAGCCCAGGCACCCCAGCTGGTACAGGTCCTCCGGGTCCACCCCCCGGCCGTAGTACCGCCGGGCCACCGACCAGATCAGCCCGCTGTTGTCCATGAGCAGCCGCTCGCAGGCGTCGTTGTCTCCGGCCTTGGCGGCCTCCAGCAGGGCGGGGGCGTCCAGCCCCCTCATTTCGGGCCGGCCGCCCTGCGGGCGATCCGCTTGCGCATGGTGACGGCGGTGCCCTTCCCCGGCTGGGAGCGCACCTTCAGCCCGTCCATAAAGCTCTCCATGATGGTGAAGCCCATGCCGGACCGCTCCTCCCCCCCGGTGGTGAACAGGGGCGTCCGGGCCTTGTCCACGTCCGGTATGCCCACGCCGGAGTCCTTCACCTGAAGCTCCAGCCACCCATCCCCGTACAGCCGCAGGCGCAGGGTGATTTTGCCCAGGCGGTCGGGGTAGGCGTGGACGATGGCGTTGGTCACCGCCTCGGACACGGCGGTTTTGACGTCCGCCACCTCGTCCAGGGTGGGGTCCAGCTGGGCGGCGAAGCAGGCCGCGCAGGAGCGGGCGAAGCCCTCGTTGGCGGAGCGGGAGGTAAAGACAACGGTCACCTGATCGATAGCTTTCATCCTATGTACCCTCCTCAATCAAATGGGATCAGCCGCCCCACCCCGGCGGCGTCCAGCACCCGGCGGGCCTGGGCGGGGATGTGGGCGGCCCGCAGGCTCCCCCCGTGCCGCTCCATCTGCCGCAGGGCGCGGAGCAGCACGGCAATGCCCGAGCTGTCCATGAAGGTGACGCCGGACAAGTCCAGGGTCAGGCGGGCGGGGACGCGCTCGGCGATGGCCTGGTCCAGCTGGGCCATCATGTCCCGGGCGGCGTGGTGGTCGATCTCGCCGGACAGGGTAATGGTGAGGCCGCTGTCCTTGCTGGCGACGGTGATGGGCATGGCTTGTCCCCTCTCTGCGAAAAAAATAAGCGCGGTACGGGATGGCTCCCGTATCGCGCTCATTATAACGCGCCCCGCTGGGCGGATTTTGTTGAAGGGATAACCAGGAATTGGAAAATTTACGGGGCCTGCCGGATCACGAAAGCGTCCAGCACCCGGAGCAGGTCGGCCCGGGCCTCCGGCCCATCCGACGCGGTAATGACGGCGGGAATCCCGTTGAGGGAGAAGACGGCCTTGCAGGTGGGGCCCTGGTCGCCGGGGCTGGTGAACTCCATGATCTGGGCCGTCAGGCCGCTGGGCGCGGTGTAGGTGTCCCGGCTCACCTGTGTCCCCTCGGGGAAGCGATAGCCCAGGAACCGCTCGTCCCAGCCCTCCTCCGGGGTGGTCTGGCGGTCGGTGAACAGGCGGGCCTCCACCAGGAGGTTTGTCTCCCCCATCTCGTAACAGCCGTAAACACGGGCACTGGACAGCTCGGGACCGTCGAGCACCACCATAAACGGGCTGTTCACGCCGTCATAGATGTGGCCGAAGCGGGTGGCCGGGGAGTTGTCCAGCACCGGGTTGTCCATCAGGTTGACGCCGATAAACTCCTCCGCCGCCTGCCAGGAGGAGACGGTGCGGATCAGGTTGCCCTTTGCTGTTTTCTGCACTCCCTCCAACGCCTTGATCTGGTCGGAAAGGCTGTCGTAGGGGTGGTAAGCGATGCCGCCTTGCAGATAGGTGACGCCGTTGTCCCCCTCCACAATGGACAGGCCGGAGAAGTGGACTGCCGCCGCCGTCCCGATGAGCACCAGACACAGGCAGGCCGCGATGAGCCCCGCCCGGGCCAGCCTGGGCAGACGCCGCCTGGCGGGGGCCTGGAGGTCGGCCTCCTCGATGAGGTCGGGGGGCAGCTCAGTCATCAGGTTCAAAACGTCCTCTTTTTTCACAGAAAACCCTCCTTTTTCAGCTGTTCGCGCAGCCTGTTCCGGGCGCGGAACAGCGCGCTCTTGGTTTTGCTTACGCTCCACCCCAGGCGGCGGGCGGCGTCCTCCATGCTGTCCCCGTACCAGTAGCGGCGCAGGAACGCGGCCCGCACCCCCTCCGGCTGGGCCCGGAGGAACCGGGCGATGGCGGCCAGCAGGGCGCGGCGGCCCGCCTCCTCCTCGGGGCCGTCCCCCGGCGGCAGGCAGGAGGCCAGCTCCAGGGCCCCCTCCTCCACGGTGGGCGGGCGGCGGCTGTTCTCCCGGCCCATGGCCAGGGCCCGGTTGCGGACAATGGCGGCCAGCCAGCCCTTGAAATGCTCCGGGCAGGCCGGGGGAATGGCCCGCCACACCGCCAGGAAGCTGTCGTTCAGGCACTCGTCCACGTCCCGGGGGTCGGACAGCAGGCGGGCGGCCACGGCGCGGCAGTAGGGGCCGTACTGGTCGGCCAGGGCGGGGACGGCCTCCTCGGAGCGGGCCTGGAACAGGGCGGTAAGCTGGGCGTCCGTCATGGCGGCACCTCCTTTCTGGGGCGTTGAGAACCGGTTCTGTCTCTATAGAGTGTCCTTTGGGGCGTCGGGTTGCAGGGATCGGCAAAAAAATTTCCCCACCCTGCGCGGGTGGGGAAAGCGTTTACAATACCTTAGAGCCTGTTTAAAATCTTCTAATGAGGATGGCAATGAGGGCAAACGTGAGA
>OFFK01002338.1_pt1 | contig 11664 bp, 8 predicted proteins | sample 1521361 | NCBI WGS metagenome assembly OFFK01 (sample SAMEA3504096, study PRJEB24116) | mouse gut metagenome | biome: mouse gut; feature: mouse-associated habitat; material: faeces | place: Denmark | collected 2011
TACAAATAAAAATACCGCAGTGAAATCACTGCGGCACAACGTGTTTAGTATGTTCGATATAAAAGTTGACAGACTACCCCCTTGGTGTAGCCTGTCAACTTATCATGGTTGCGGGGACAGGACTTGAACCTGCAACCTCCGGGTTATGAGCTGCGCTTCGAAGTCTGGTTTGGGCCTTTCCAGCACTTTCCGCACCTCTTCCCAACAGAGTCAAATACTTTCCAAACCTCTTTGCTCCGTTGTTCCCACTGCCTTTTTCCTATTCTGGGTCAAGTTATGGGTCAAGAGGTATCAGGCCACTCAAAAACTGCTACGGAGAAAACAATGAAAAAGCTCCAAAACAGCTGGGGAGTCGATGTCAAGGCGTAAACCTCTAGCGGCAGAGCAGGATTTTTTCTCTGTCTTTATCTAAACTCCAACCGGACAAATTGTCAAGTGATCTTTGGAGGTGCGACGACTCACCAGAGTAACCCCTCGTTGCCCCTGTGAAGTCCTGTATGCCGTTTTATCGGCAAGGGTGGAAAAAGAACCCACCGAAGCGATTGACACCCGTTTGTGCCGCCCTTGCGGTATCGGCTTTTTTTGGGGGGAGGGCAGTTTACCTACCTTCGGGTAGGGCAAGCATAGCGTCCGGCTATACGCCGGACGCACCCACCGGGGGCAGAGCCCCGGCACCCTCTGCCCCTAAAGGGGAGAACAAAAGGCTATGAGATACGAAATCATGTACCCAGAATCTGATATACAGTAAACAAAGGGGCCAGCGGCCGAAAACAGATTGATAACTTTGCCCTGATTCCTTGGCGAATGGAGTGAGGCTGCGATAATCATAACTTGTCTCCTTTCTGAATGGTGTGTCATGGCTTCATTCTACCAGAGACCTGCAAACCTTGTCCTTTTTATTTGCGCAACTTATTATACCTTATCTTAAGAATGAGATTCGTTTTTATTTGATCGTGACTGCCTCATTCTCAAACAGCACCCTCTTGGGCAAGACGACCATACCAGATGCTGTTGAATAGGCTGATACCAATAATTACAGCCATAAGGATAAGAAACATTCGCTCAACCATCCGGTCATCCACCCTCCGCAATCTCCTGCCAATCATGCCACCGCCGATTCCGCCTGCCACCATCAGCATCAAGATAGGGGGCTGAAAGTGAGAGACCGTTTGAGTAACTAAGGTGTTCAACAAATTGAACAGCTGGCTGAATAAAATAATGTAAGGCTGTTAGAGGCAGCTATTTTGGTGTCCATGCTGAAAAAGAAATACAGTTCCACCAAATTGATCGGGCCTCCGCCGATGCCTAAGAAGCTGGACATACACCCTAAAAACAGCCCAATCAATACACAAAACAGCTTATTTTTATATACAATGTGGATATGCGGTTTTTGTTCAGCGCATACAGCAGTGTTCCGGTGGTAACAATGGAAAGACACACTGCCTGTACCATACCTACCATTTGGATTATCAAAAAGCGATTTTACCACCGAGAATGCCCATCCGCCCACCAGGTCGACCATTGCCGCCCCCAGAGCCAATGGAAACATTGTAGATAGAGATATCTGTCTCTCTTTGGCGTACATAGCCCGGCCCACTGAGTAGCAACTCATCGAAAGCACCGTACAGCCGGACAGAAAGTTGATGGTCAATGCCGTCTCCAAATACAGCATATCCAGCACAGGCTTAATGATTACTCCTCCGCCAATACCACATATGGTGCCTACTGTACTGGCCGGCAGACTGGTAAAAAAAGAATACATAACAGTACCATCTCCACTGCTTCCTTTTAGGATTTTATTACGTTCTAACCGTTGTGTGTTATCTGAAATGCTGAATCTCATTCCTGGTCCTCCGCGTGCTCCTCCCGAAGGAAGGCGCTGGTACATAGGGTGGAAAAGTCTTGTTCCAGGTCATCCAACACCTTACTTTGCTGGTAAATCAGAAAGCTCTCCCTGCTCAGATGGATGCCACGCACATGAAATTGACATACCATCCCAGCACGCAGACGCTCCGCCGCAAAAGCTTCTGATACAGCGGCGACCCCTAGCCCAGAGGCCACTACATTCAGGATGGTGTCTATGCTGACGCTCTGCCACACAATATTCATCTTTATTTTATGATTCTGGAACATCTGCTCCAGAATCCTGCGTTCCATCGACTCCTTCTCCCGTACAACGAAGCTACAATTATTCAATTCAGAGACCTCGACGGTATGATTGGCCCAGGGGTGCTCTGGCGCGCAAAGAAACATCAAATCGCTGGAGCCAATTTTTTGATATGAAATCAACCGGTTTATTACAGGGCCATCGACCAGCGCCAGGTCCAGCTGCCCAGTTAAAATCATATCCTCAATATCCAGCAAATTTTTTACCGCTACCCGAACATCTACCTTTGGGTACTCTTTCTGAAATATCTTTACTATGCGTGGCAGAAACGCGCCGCTGATACTTACGCTGCTCCCCACCCGCAGGGTCTCACCGCTGCTCCAATTGCGGACCTCCGCCTCCATCTCGTCAAACTGCGCGACGATACGCCTGGCGTGCTGAAGCAGGACCTTGCCCACTTCGGTAATATACAAGCGGTTGGCAATCCGGTTGAACACCATTTGTCCATAGTAATTTTCCATCTCCGCAATGGCGAAGCTGACGGCTGGTTGGGCGATATAAAGTTCCTTGGCGGCGGCCGTCATGCTACCTGTGTCGCAGACGGAAATAAAAATTTTCAGGTGTCTCAGCGTCATAGTGTCTTCGCCGTCCTTTACGCAACTTTCCTGGTATAACTAACAATATAATTATATCTGGATTTTTTAAATCAGATAATACAGAAATCTTATACCAGGTATATTGATGCGGTATTATACAAGCCGCCCAAACTGGTGTATACTTTAGCACAATAGATGAGGAGTGTATTCGACAATGGATATCAAGTATTTAGCGAACGCATGCGAAGACTACATCATCGAGCAAAGACGTTGGTTCCATCGGCACCCCGAGGTGGCCTGGGAGGAGGTACAGACTACCATTGCGATTGAGGATCAACTCCGCAAAATTGGCTTAGAACCGGTGCGCTTTGAAGATATCTCCGGAGTGTCCTGCGAGATACGGGGCGGAAGGAGCGGTTCTGGCAGCAAGACCCTGCTACTTCGAGCAGATATTGACGGCGTAATCCTTCGTGAAGAAACCGGACTTCCCTTTGCCAGTACCAACCGGGGGCTGATGCACGCCACAGGGCGGGACTGTCATATCGCAATGCTGCTGGGTGCCGCCCGCCTGCTGTATCAGATTCAGGATGAGCTGGAAGGAAATGTCCGGCTTCTGTTCCAGGGGGCGGAGGAGACAGCCCAAGGGGCGCCGGAATATATCCAGCGGGGGATTTTGTCCGGCGTGGACGCAGTCTACGCCACCCATGTATACGGTGGCCTGGAGGCCGGCCAGGTGGAGATCACACCCGGCCACCGGATGGCCAGCGCGGACAAATTTTCCATTGAAATCACTGGCAGAAGCGCCTATGGGAGCCTGCCCCACCTGGGCAAAGATGCGATTGTGGCGGCGGCAGGGGTCATTTTCGACGTTCAGAGCTATGTGTCCCGCAACAGCAACCCCTTGTACCCTCTGGCTGTGACCATCGGAACCATCCAGGGCGGGACCCAGCGGAATATCATCGCCAACCACGTCCGTATGGAGGGCACAGTGAGGACCCACTCCACGGAGATTCGGAAAAAAATTGAGCAGGAGCTTGGGGATATTATCTTTCACTCCACCGCCGCCCACGGGTGCAGCGTGAAGCTGGATTATCAATACATGCTCCCTTCCCTGGAAAACGACGCCCGTCTCAGCCAAATCGCCGCTGGGTCGGCTCGAAAGGTGTTTTCCCCAGAAGCTGTACTGACCAACATGCCGCCGTCGATGTCCAGCGAGGATTTTGCCCATTACGGCAAGCATGTCCCATGTGTCTATGTCAATCTTGGCTGTGCCGGTCCGCAGCTGAGCTTTGTAGAAAACAACTACAGCAGTAAATTTATGGTGGACGAGGGCATTTTGAAAAACGGGACCGCACTGTGCGTACAGTTTGTAGCAGACTATTTGAAGGAGATGAGAGAATGGAAAAAAGACTGAAATATTACAACGAGGTCCAGATCATGTGGAACGGGATGGAGCAGATCAGCCGGACAAACGGCTCGGTGTCTGTGGAACCGGCGGACGTTTCAGTCGGGCAAGACATAACAGCAAAGGTGACCTACACCGTGGGCGAGGACCCTATCTTCATTGGCGGCGTTGTCCGGTTTACGATCCCCTTCGGATTTCTTCCTCCGCAGATAGACATGCCCATCTATCCGGGCTACACCACTGCGCGGACCAGCAGGAAAAACGCCTCTGTCAGTACTTTTCTAGTAGAAAACGACTGGTGGAAGCGGGGACCGGACCGGAAAAAGACCGAAAATGTATGCGAGCATGTGGGGACTCACGTGTGGGTGCGGGTGCTGGGGCACGCGCTGGAACAGGGCGATCAGATCATCCTGACCTACGGCGACACCAGCTATCACCATCAGGCCGCAGGGCGGACCTGCCGGGTGGCGGGTCCGGTGCAGTTTGACGCCGCCACCGACCAGCGCGGGACCCTGGAGGCCCATTACAGCGGCTACTATCTGACCAGCAATCCTCCCATTATGACGATCCACCCCGGGCGGGCGGTCACTTTCGAGGCGATTCTCCCCTCTGAGTTGGAGCGGGATGTACCAGGTGAGATCTCTGTGCTGGCTGTGGATTGCTTCCACAATCTGGCCACTGGACATACCGGGGAACTGGAGTGCCATATGGGGGAGAAGTTGATCTATCAGGGCAGCTTTGAGCCGTGGGAGTGCGGTGTCAAGAAGATTCAATTTGTCCCCAGTGAGACTGGGACGCTGCGAATCTCCGTCGCCGATGGCCAGGGAGGGAAGGAGATCTGGAGCAATCCCGCAGTGGTTTTGGACAAGCTGGAGGGCCCCCGGCACTTCTGGGGCGACCTTCACGGACACACCGGCATCCAGTGGGGCCGGGGCAGTGGCCGGTCCTATTATGAGTTTGCCCGAGAGGTAGCACAGGTAGACTTCTGCGCCCTCACCGATCCGGATGCCGGACGTTACACTAACAACAATGAGACGGCGATGAATTCCCTGAGCTGTTACATGACGGATGAGCAGTGGCGGGGGATTCAGGAGGTCAACCGGCAGTTCTATGAGCCGGGCCGGTTTGTTCCCCTCCTGGGCTATGAGTATCACAACGATGCCCCCGACCCGGAGTTCGGCGGGGACCGCAATGTGTACTACGAGAGCTATGATGAGCCCATCCGCCGGTGTGTGGACGAGGGCAGCTATACACCGGAGCAGCTTTGGCAGCAGATCAGAGATCAGAAGGTCCGGGCTATTACCGTGCCACACCACACAGCGAAGAAGGTCATGCTGGGAAGTTGGGACCTCCATGACGAGGAATTTCAGCGGCTGGTGGAGATCTACTCCTCCTGGGGTAGTTCCGAGGGAGCGGGCTGTGAGTTCCCTATTATCGGCGGTTCTATCTATGAGAACCACTCGGTGCAGCACGCTTTGGAGAAGGGCTACCGCCTGGGATTTGTGACGGGGAGCGACAGCCACGCGGGAACGCCGGGCTACGCCTATTGGGTATTTCCCTCCGATCTGGAGAGCTACCGGGGCGGGCTGACCTGTGTCCTGACGGACCGGCTGGACCGGAAGAGCGTCTTTGATGCCCTCTGGAACCGCCGGGTATACGCCACGACGGGGGAGCGAATCCTTCTGGATGTCTCCCTCAACGGCGTGGGCATGGGGCAGGAACTCCCACTGGCGGAGCATCCGGTGCGTCACCTGACGGTGAAGGTGTCCGGCACTGGCGAGATCGACCGGGTGGAGGTGATCTCGATGGGACATACGGTCTACCGTCATATGGGATCCGGAACAGAGCTGGAGTTCACCTTTACAGACAGTAGCGTCCCGGAACACGGCTGGCTGTATTACTATGTGCGGGTACATCAGAAGACCAAAGCGATGGCGTGGTCAAGCCCAATTTGGGTCAGTTAATTGGACAATCTAATGGAAAAGGAGCGCATTTATGAAAGACAATGAAAAAAATATTTCCTCTGGCAAGTCGATCGCGGTCCTGGTCCTCTCCCTGGCGGTATTGCTGTACTGCGTTGTGGGACTGAAGGCCAATCCCGGCGTCAGCTTGATTCTGGCATCTCTGGCGGCTATCTTTTTGGGCATGGCCTTTGGATACAGCTGGAGCGACTTCGAGGCCGACATCGGTGACACCTTCAAGACCATGTTCATGGGCATGCTGATTATGATGTTTGTGGGCATTCTCATCGGCTCCTGGATGACCTCCGGCACAGTTCCCCTGCTCATGTACTACGGGCTGAAGTTGCTGCCCGCCCCCATCTTTCTCATAGCCGCCTGTATCCTCTGCTGTCTGATGTCTCTGATGACCGGCACCTCCTGGGGCACAATGGGCACCATCGGCGTGGCTCTGATGGGCGTTGCGGAGGGACTGGGCATTCCGGCCCCCTACGCCGCCGGGGCCATCGTGGTGGGTGCAATCTTTGGCGACAAACTGTCCCCTCTCTCCGACACCACAATCATGGCTCCCTATGTGTCCGGTGTGGATATCATTGAGCACATCAAGTCCATGCTCTACACCACCATTCCCTGCCTCCTCGCCTCGCTGGTCCTATATGCGATCCTGGGGATGCAGTTCCAGGGCGGAAATATCCAAAGCGAGAACTATCAGCTGATTCTCCAAACGCTAAGCAAGAATTTCAGCCTGAACCCCATCCTTCTTCTGCCCCCGGTGGTGGTCCTGGTTCTGATTTTCCTCAGGAAGCCCACCATCCCGGTGTTTGGGATTGGAGTCCTCCTAGCCGATCTGCTGGCCGTCTTGATCCAAGGCCGGACACTGAAAGAGGTTCTGACCGCTATGGCCAGCGGCATGGGGGCCTCCACAGGCGTCTCCCTGGTCGATTCTATGATCAACCGCGGTGGACTGTTGAGCATGATGGCCTCTGTCGCCCTGATTATCGGTGCGGCCATGTTCAGCTCTGCGCTGAAAACCACCCGGGTATTCCAGGTGCTGCTGGACACCATCCAAAAGTACGCCAAGGGACGCAAATCCTTGCTCAGCTTCAGCTACGTCCTCCACCTAGTGCTGGCCTCTCTAGTCGGCGTGTATCTGGTCACGTTCTCCATTGTTGGCCCCATTCTGGCCCCCATGTTTGACAAGTATAACCTGCACCGCAAAAATCTCTCCAGAATGTTGGAGGATACCGGCACTGCGTTCTCCCCCATCGTTCCCTGGAGCAACATCTCCATTTTTATCCTTGGCACCTTGGGCCTGAGTTCCTTCGAGTATGTGATGTACGCGCCGATTACCTATCTGGGCGTGGTATTTTCCGCAATCTATATCTTCACCGGATTCGGTATTTTCAACCGAGACGGGGTTATGCTTCCCAAAGAAAAAGAGAATGTATCCCCATAAAATTTGTTTCCTCTCTTCCTCTCCAAAGAACAGGATCGCACATTTTATATGTTCGGTCCTGTTCCTAATTATAGCACATCATGGAAAAAAAGGGGCCTGTCAACCGCCCCAACCGTCCACTCGCGCAGGTTTTCCGCCAGCCGTGCAAAACCTATTGCCCATTTCCTAAATTTTTGCTATGCTGCAAACGGAATATTGTGCCTAACGCTTGCAGTCTACCTGATGAGATGATCCTTGCCATTACACCCGCCGCTGGAAAACTCGAAGTCATGTTCAAGCAGCAAAAAATGTATATGGGCCTCAAATCCTTCATGGTTCGTTCCGCTAAAGCGATTGACCGCCTGCTGGTCATATTGCCCCTGGCCCATTTTTTCTTTGTCGTCTTCCTCAATACTCTTTTGCCCTTGGGACATGCCATTCGCCGCTTTAGGGCCACTTTGTGCATTTTTTGATTTTGCTCATTTATAGCTATTTTCTGCATAAAAGCAAACGCATCTTTTGCGAAACTTACACCAAAGGAATTGGCCACCGTTTCCTTTAACTGCTTTGCCTTCTCTTAGCCAAACCGGCCACGGCTGGCTTTTTTCAAAAGCCCGGTGAGTTTGCGGGTAGATACGTTCAGCATAGCAAACACCATCCTGCCGAAATTTGCAGACAGTCCTCGCACTCTTATGAGTCATACCTTGCTTCGAGATGAGCGGAGGGCTTCCGCTCCCGTATCCGGCTCAACAATGAACCCTGTTTGTTGCAAATAATTATGCAGATAGATTGCTTTTATAAGTTTTGTCAACTGCGACAAAAGCGAAGTGAACCGAGGGGGTTGAAAAAAGAGCAGGATAAATGCGTGCCGCCTTGTGGGCGTCCCGCTGGTTCACACCGTCCCGCAGTGCGGGCCGGGGAAACGGAAAACGGGGGTTTTAGGACGAAGTTCCTATGTTTTCAAGATTTTTGTTCAGTCCGTCAATGACGTCAATTTAAGGGGACGCTTCATGATTTGACGTCTTGTTAGCTGCGATACTTACAGTGTCAGCGGATTCCGTGGGGTCAGCAGTGGCCTAACGAGAAATTTTCAGTTTTTATGAGAGCTGAAAGGGCAAAGTCAATACAGAAGAAGGGAAGCAACCTGCGCCACTAAGTCCCCTGTGTATCGGCCTGTAAGCCGCTGTGTGCGGTTTTGTTGGAGAGGCAACCTGTCCCCGCCTCGTACGCTAAATGCCGTGTTGGAGGTCTGTGGGCCGCTGTCAGCGACGAGATCATCAGTCTATGAGTTGCACCAGCGTTACCGAAGAGAGAGCAGTGATCCAGCATGCAAATTTTGCTACGCCAAAAACAATGAATGAGCGATTTTCCCTGACAACAGGAGAATTTGAACTTTCTGATAACTCTGCCCCGATCCCCTGGCTATTGGACCGAAGCTGTGGTATGTTGTGTCGCTGAATGGAGGCGATACGAATGGCAAAGCGCAGAGCGAACGGTGAAGGTAATATCCGAAAACGCAGCGATGGTCGCTGGGAAGGCCGCTACACCGCCGGGCGGGACCCGGAAACCGGCAAAACGGTCTACAAAAACGTCCTGGGCAAGACCCAGACGGAGGTAAAAGCAAAGCTGAAACAGGCGATCCAGGAAAATGCGGAAGTAGACACGCTCAAGGCAGCGCAGTATACCGTCGGCCAGTGGATGGACGTTTGGTTTGAGAATTACGCCAAAATCAAGGTGCGGCCCTCCTCCCACCAGACCTACCGAGGCTACATCGACAACCACATCAAGCCGAACATCGGAAAAATCCCTCTGGGCAAGCTGACCACTCTGGAATTGCAAAAGCTCTACAAAAAGCTGCTGTCCAAAGGCAGAGTAGACAGAATTGAGGCCAAAGGTCAGCCGAAAGGGCTGAGTCCCAAGACAGTGAGGAACATCCATCAAGTCATTTCCTCTGCGATGGATTTTGCAAAGGCGCAGAAGCTGATCGCAGTCAATCCCACGGACGGCTGTGCCCTGCCAAAGCTGGAGCACAGGGAGATGAAGACGCTCCCGGTGGAGCAACTAGCCTCCTTCCTTCGGGAAGCCAAGGAGAGCGGCGTGTTCGAGATGTACTACATCGAGCTGGCCACAGGACTGCGACGGGGAGAACTCCTTGGCCTGAAATGGGAGGACCTCAATTTGGAACAGTGTACCCTCCGGGTTCAGCGGCAGGTCTCCCGAATCAACGGCGAGGTGGTGGAAGCCCCACTGAAAACAAAAAATTCCTACCGCACCATTTCCTTGGGAGAGGATGCGGTAGGAATTCTAAAAAAGCAGAAGAAAAAATGCGGTGACAGCGAGTACGTATTTCCTTCGCCGACGGGTGGGCCGATCTCCCCAGACAGCGTGATCCAGATGCTCCACCGGGTTCTGAAGCGGGCAGGACTGCCAAAAGTGAGATTTCATGACCTGAGACACACCTTCGCCACAGTAGCCCTGCAAAACGGGGTAGACATCAAGACGGTTTCCGGGATGTTGGGCCACTACTCAGCAGGATTCACCCTGGACACCTACGCCCATGTCACTACCCAGGCACAGCGGGAAGCGGCGAAAACCATGGGCAGTGTCCTCTCCGGTGCTTTCTAGCCCTTTCTGGATGTTTCCCCGTATGGGTCAAGAAATGGGTCAAAAACAGAGAGCAAAAATTAACCAGCATAAAAAGTGATGAAACGCAAAAATAATCCTCTGATTTCAAGCGAAATCAGAGGATTTCTGGTTGCGGGGACAGGACTTGAACCTGCAACCTCCGGGTTATGAGCCCGACGAGCTACCAATTGCTCTACCCCGCGATATGGTGCCGGAGACCGGGGTCGAACCGGCACGGGATCGCTCCCACGGGATTTTAAGTCCCGGGCGTCTGCCAATTCCGCCACTCCGGCATGGGTGGCTTCCGGTCTGAACAAATGATACTCTACCACAAAGTTGCAGCCATGTCAAGAAAAATTTTTTGCCCCCCGTGCCCAGGCGTGTAGGAGTACAATGCATATTGAACACCCCCCAAGGCCAAGAGTCCCTTGTATTTTTTGGCTGACTGTTTTATAATAGTTTCAGTGTGTGAAGCTATCCCAGCCACAAAATTTACCGCAAAGGAGAATTCTATGACAGCCAGTGAGAAAAAGCAGCTGATGGCTATGGCCTGCAGGGTGCGCATGGGCGTCGTCGAGGGCACCCACAGCGCCAAGGCCGGTCACCCTGGCGGAAGTCTGTCCGCCGCCGACCTGTTTACCTACCTCTATTTCAAGGAGCTGAATGTGGACCCTAAAAATCCCAAGTGGGAGGACCGGGACCGGTTCGTCCTGTCCAAGGGCCACACCGCCCCGGGGCTCTACGCCGCCCTGGCAAACCGGGGCTTCTTCCCCGTGGACGACTTGTCCACCCTGCGGCACATCGACAGCTACCTTCAGGGACACCCCAACATGAACACCGTTCCCGGAGTGGACATGTCCACCGGCTCTCTGGGTCAGGGGGTCTCCTGCGCCGCCGGAATGGCCCTTGCCGCCCGGAGGATGGGCAAGTCCTGCCGGGTCTACGCCCTGCTGGGGGACGGCGAGATCCAGGAGGGTCAGGTGTGGGAGGCCATGATGTTCGCCCACCACTACGCCCTGGACAACCTGTGCGCCGTCATCGACAACAACGGCCTGCAAATCGACGGCCCGGTGGCCCAGGTGATGAACCCCTATCCCATCCCCGAAAAGCTGCGGGCCTTCGGCTGGGAGGTCCAGGAGATCGACGGCCACGACTTCGCCCAGATGGAGACGGCCTTCGCCGCCGCACGGGAGACCAAGGGCCGTCCCTTCGCCATCCTGATGAACACCACCAAGGGCAAAGGGGTCAGCTACATGGAGGACAACGCGGACTGGCACGGGAAAGCCCCCAACGACCAGGAGTTTGAGATTGCCATGACGGAGCTGAAGGCCCGGCTGGCGGAAGTGGAGGCGATGTGAGATGGCGGACGTGAAAAAAATTGCGACCAGAGACGGCTACGGCGAGGCTTTGAAGGAATTAGGCGCGCTGCATGACGACATCGTGGTCTTTGACGCGGATCTGGCCGGGTCCACGAAAACCGGCGTGTTCCGGAAGGCGTTCCCGGAGCGGCACTTCAACTGCGGCATTGCCGAGGGGAA
>OFFK01002340.1_pt1 | contig 11658 bp, 10 predicted proteins | sample 1521361 | NCBI WGS metagenome assembly OFFK01 (sample SAMEA3504096, study PRJEB24116) | mouse gut metagenome | biome: mouse gut; feature: mouse-associated habitat; material: faeces | place: Denmark | collected 2011
TTCCATATCTTGGCCCGATTATCCTGACCCTTGGAATTATCTCATTTGCCTACTCCACGATTCTAGGGTGGGCTTATTACGGAGAGCGGTGCGTAGAGTATTTTTCCGGAAAGACAGGGCTGGTTCCTTATCGAGTTCTTTACGTTGCAGTAGCGGTCATTGCGCCTGTTTTAAAACTTGACCTGGTCTGGCTGGTTGCGGATACGTTGAATGCGTTGATGGCAATTCCGAACCTGGTAGCCGTGCTGCTTCTGTCTAACGTGATGGTTCGGGATACCAAATTATTTATACACGACCTTGACGCAAAGGATAGTACGCCGGTTCCGGCAGTGAAGAATTAAAGAATGAAAAATATACGGAGGAAAGAAATATGGCAAGAAGGATTGCACAGTTTCATAAGGTAAGTTACGGACAGTTTAAAGAAGGGTATGAGGATGGGTTTGGCAAGCAGGAGGAGCAGGAAATCCAAAAGATTTACGATAGCATTGAGCTGCCTAAGCGGGCGACGATAGGCTCGGCGGGATATGATTTTTTCACTCCTGTAGAAATCACGTTAAATCCAGGAGATACGGTGAAGATACCAACAGGAATCCGTGTGGAGATGGAGCCGGACTGGGCGCTCAAGTGTTATCCACGGAGCGGCCTTGGCTTTAAATATCGGCTTCAGCTGAACAATACGGTTGGAATCATAGACAGTGACTATTTCTACTCAGATAATGAAGGACATATTTTTGCGAAGATTACTAATGACAGCCGGGAAGGAAAGACGGTTTCCCTAAAAGCAGGGGAAGGTTTCATGCAGGGGATTTTTGTGGAATACGGGATTACGGTGGACGACTGTGTGACGGCGGCCCGGAACGGAGGATTTGGAAGTACGACAAAGAGCTGATCAGGATAAAAATACATATGCGGAAATACTGGTTTTTAGATGGCAGTATTTCCGCATATTTTTTGTAATATAGGGAAAGATAAGAGGTGAAAAACAAGCGGAGGAATTGCTATGTCAGACGTAAAGAAGGTAACTGCTTCAAGAGAAGAAAACACCTCGTATCTTAACCAGATACTTCCGGTCAATGAGAGCTTCGACCTGATAAAACGGGATATCATGATTGGAGGACGATGCTCTTCATGCTATTCCATCAATGGGTTTGCAAATGATGAAACGATGCTCAAGATTATGAATTCATTTTTCGGAGTCACAAAGGAGGATATGCCCAACGATGTAAACAGTTTTTCCAGGGAATGCATCCCTTATGCGGAGGTGGAGATTCTGGAGGATTTCGACCAGGTTTTAAAGAACCTGCTATCTGGGGTTAGCTGCCTGTTTATTGAAGGATATGATGCATGTATCGCAATCGACTGCCGGACTTATCCGGCAAGAAGCGTGGAGGAACCGGACAAAGATAAGTCCCTTAGAGGTTCCCGGGATGGATTTGTGGAGACGATTGTATTTAACACAGCATTGATGCGGCGGCGGATTCGGGACCCCCACCTGATTATGAAGATGGTAGAGATTGGGGACAGTTCCCGGACGGATGTGGCAATCTGTTATATGAGCGACCGGGTGGATCAGGAGCTTCTGAAAAATGTATCCGACCGTATTAACAGCATCCGCACGGACGCCCTGCGGATGAACCAGCAGAGTCTTGCGGAGGAGCTGTACAAACGGAAATGGTTCAATCCGTTTCCAAAGTTCAAGTTCACAGAAAGGCCGGATACAGCGACTGCATGCCTGTTAGAGGGGAAGATTGTGCTGCTGGTGGACAATTCGCCATCGGCAATGATTCTTCCGACTTCGATTTTTGATATGATAGAGGAGGCAAATGATTATTATTTTCCAACGCTTACCAATATCTACCTGAAAATTGCCCGGGGGCTGATCACCCTTATGACGGTTTTCTTAACGCCGGTGTTTCTGCTTTTTATGCAGAACCTAAACTGGCTTCCCAAGGTGTTTTCCTTTGTGGCTGTGAAGGATACGGTAAATATCCCGCTGATTTTCCAGCTTTTGATTTTGGAGATTGCTTTTGACGGCCTGCGTCTGGCGGCGCTGAACACGCCCAGCATGTTAAGCACACCGTTAAGTGTGATTGCCGGTCTGGTTATGGGTGAATTTTCGGTCAAATCCGGGTGGTTCAACGCGGAGGTTATGCTGTATATGGCGTTTGTGTCCGTGGCAAATTATACACAGCCTAATTTTGAGCTTGGATATGCCCTGAAATTCATGCGTCTGGAGCTGCTGGTTTTAACGGCGCTTTTCAACTGGTGGGGATTTGCGGCGGGGACGCTGATTATTGTCCTTAGCATCTGCTTTAACAAGACCCTGTCGGGAAGAAATTATCTGAATGTAAAATTAAATTAAACAGCATGTCTGGGAAGAGCCGTGCGGAAAGGATATGGCTCTTCCCAGAGCTTTCTTCTTTACATTATTTTCCACACGTGTTAGAATAAGGGACGTATATCAAAAGAAAGTTTTTTAGGAAGGGATACATATGAAAAAGGAGATGGACAGCCAGAGGCTTGGCACCGCGCCTTTGGGAAGCCTGATGTTTTCGCTTGCGGTGCCGGCTGTGGCGGCGCAGTTAATCAATGTGCTGTATAACATTGTAGACAGAATTTATATCGGCCATATCGAAGGGTATGGAGATGTGGCGCTGACAGGGGTTGGGGTTACGTTTCCGATTATCATGCTGATTTCAGCATTCAGTGCGTTTGCGGGGATGGGAGGCGCGCCTCTTGCGTCGATTGAATTAGGCAGGCAGGATGTCCCCAAGGCAGAATTGATACTGGGAAATTCGGCCGGTATGATTGTTCTGTTTTCGGCTGTGCTGACCGTCGGGTTCTCCATATTCAAGCGGCCGGTTCTGTACGCATTCGGCGCCAGTGACGTGACGGTGGAGTACGCGGCAAGCTATATCGGCATCTACCTTATCGGTACGATTTTCGTGCAGGTAGCTGTTGGTTTGAATACGTTTATCAGCGGGCAGGGAGAGTCAAAGACGGCAATGCTGTCTGTGGTAATAGGCGCCGTACTGAATATTGTGCTGGACCCCATCCTGATTTTTTTACTGGATATGGGGGTGAGAGGCGCTGCGTTGGCAACGGTTATTTCCCAGGCGGTCAGCGCCGCGTGGGTCATCCGTTTCCTTACTTCCAGCCGGAGCGTCATGAAGCTGAAAATCAAGAATATGGGGCTGAAAGCCGATATTGTGAAACGGATTGCAGGACTTGGAATCTCTCCGTTTATCATGCAGAGTACAGAGAGCATGGTAAGTATTACCCTGAATTCCGGACTGCAAAATTACGGCGGGGATCTGTATGTGGGAACCATGTCGATTATGACCAGTATTATGCAGTTGATTCTGATACCTGTACAGGGTATTTCTCAGGGTGTCCAGCCGATTATCAGCTACAGTTACGGGGCCGGAAACCGTAAGCGGGTCAGAGGAGCATTTATGAGGCTTCTGGCAGCGGGGCTTTTGGGGACTCTGATTCTCGGCGGGATAGCAGTCCTTGTGCCGGAAGTCTATGCAGGGATATTTACGAACAATGAGAAATTGATTGAGCTGACATGTCAGGTGATGCCGGTGTATTTCCTTGGGATTACAATTTTTGGATTACAGTCCGCATGCCAGTCTACGTTTCTTGCACTGGGGCAGGCGAAGGTTTCCCTGTTTATCGCCCTTCTCAGGAAGGTTTTCCTTCTGATTCCGCTGGCAGTCATTTTCCCAAAGTTTATGGGCGTGATGGGTATCTACAGGGCGGAGCCGGTAGCGGATATCATTTCTGTGGTGACTACAGGAATTTTATTTACATTTACGATGAAAAAGGTGTTACGCAGCATGGAAGAAAATAACGTAACGAAGGAGGCTTAAATATTGAAAGATTATATCATTACGGTAAACAGTACGGTGGATTTGCCTAAGGAATGGCTGACAGAGAGAAAGGTGCCAATAGTGCCCCTTAAATATACCATAGACGGGGAAACATACGAGGATATGGACGGACTGTCTGCGAAAGAATTTTTTGGGAAGTTAAGGGACGGGAAGATGGCGGTGACATCTCAGGTGAATCCGGGAGAGGCAAAAGAGGCGTTGAAGCCCTTCCTTGAGGAAGGGAAGGATATCCTGCACCTTGCTTTTTCTTCCGCCCTTAGCGGAACCTGCAACAGTATGCGGATTGCGGCAGAGGAACTTATGGAAGAGTATCCGCAGCAAAAGATGATAGTGGTTGATACGTTATGTGCCTGCCTTGGGGAAGGTCTGCTTTTGTACTATGCGTTGAAGCGTAAGAGCGAGGGATTTTCAATGGAGGAGACGGCGAAGTGGGTGGAGGAGAATAAGCTGCACGTCTGCCATAATGTGACGATTGATGATTTGGAGCATCTCCACAGGGGAGGGCGTATCTCCAAAACGGTAGCGGTGCTTGGCGGCATGGTGAAAATTAAGCCCATGATCCATATGGATGATAAGGGGGCTTTGCAGGTCATCGGAAAGGAGCGCGGGCGCAGAAAGTCTCTGAACAAGATTGTAGATACGGCTGTGAAGCAGTCAAAAGGGTGGGAGAATGATATCATAATGATAACCCATGGGGACTGTGAAGAGGATGCGCGGTACGTGGAGGAACTGGTGCGGGAGAAGATGGGCATTGACCAGATTCTGGTCAACAATATCGGTACTGTGATCGGCAGCCATACGGGACCGGGCGTAGTCGCTGTATTCTGTATGGGAGATAAGCGGTAAAAAGAAAAAGTGGCGCCCACTTTTTCTTTTACCAATACGCCCGCTGTCCGGCGGTTAATTTTTAAAATATTCTTTCGTATATTCAATAAATATCTTCATAGACGGCGACATGTCCGTGGGTGAAGCCACAGCCATACCAAGTCTGCGGAAGGAGTAGGGTTTCAGCGGACGTGCCTCGAAGTTCCCTGTTTTTCCACGAAGAATCAGCTCCGGAAGGATGCTGATTCCTAGATTATGCTCCACCATGGACAGGATGGAATAATCATTGTGGGAAGTGTATTTAATATCCGGCGTCACGCCCGCATTTTTTAAGATTCTGTGGACATCGTTCAGATAGGTATAGTCGGACACGACGAAGGCTGAACTCTCGAATAATTCGATCGGGATCTCGTCGTATGCGGCAAGGGGATGTCCTTTCGGCATGACTGCAAGCATCGGGTCGTCATACAGATGAATGAAATGATAGGAAGAGCTGTTCTGATAGCTGGTAAATGCGATGTCTACCTTGTGGTCACGAATCCATTTGGAAAGCTCTGCTTCATTTCCTTCTGAGATATCAAAATGGATTCCTGGATATTCATCCTTAAATGTCCGGATGATTCCCGGAATCCAGTGGATGGAACAACTGGTGTAGGTTCCAATCTTTAATGTTCCCTTACGTACGCCTGTCAGGAAAGAAATCTCCTGATTCAGCGATTCGTAGGCGGCGACGAGATAGCGGATTGAGGGAAGGAGCGCCGACCCTTCCCTGGTCAGCGACACTCCCTGATGCCCTTTGTGGAACAGCGGGAATCCGACCTCCTTTTCCAGGGATTTCATCATCTGCGTAATCCCTGCCTGTGTATACCCCAGTTCTTCTCCGGCTTTGGTATAGCTGCCGGAATCAACGACTGAAAGGAATACGTTCCATTTTCTTAGCCCCATGGCTTTTTATTCCCCCCTAAAAACAATTACAGCTTAAATAACCCAAGCCCGCTTGCGACGGAGCTGATGAGAATAATAATCAGGAAGAGCGGAGCCACCCATTTGATCATGATGTTGAACATTCCTTCTGCCTTGAAGGTTCCGTCTGATCCCTTTACCTCGTCGGCAACCGCCTTGGGCTTGATAATGAACCCAACAAAGATGCAGGTAAAAAGGGCAACGATCGGCATCAGGACGCTATTGCTTACGAAGTCCATAATGTCAAGGATGGACATGCCGTTCCAGCTTATGAAGCCCAACGGACCGAATCCAAGGGAAGACGGGATTCCCATGACCAGCGCAAGTACCGCAACAAAAATACCGGTGAATCTGCGTTTCCAGCCAAATTTGTCCATGAAAACGGAAACGATCGTCTCCATCAGTGAGATGGCGGATGTCAGGGCCGCAAAGAATACCAGCATGAAGAAAATGGTTCCGATGAAGCCGCCGAATTTCATGCTTGCAAATACTTTCGGAAGGGTCATGAACATAAGCCCCGGTCCTGCATTGAGCGCAGAACGATCGCCGCCGGAAAATGCAAATACAGCCGGGATGATCATCAGTCCGGCAAGGAATGCGATTCCTGTGTCGAACAACTCGATCTGGCGCACGGAGCTTTCCAGGTTATCGTTTTTCTTCATATAAGAACCGTAGGTAATCATGATGCCCATTGCCAGCGACATCGAGTAGAAGAGCTGTCCCATTGCCGCCAGAATCGTCTTCACGGACACGTCTGCCATATGAGGCTTGATGTAGTAAATCAGTCCTTCCATGGAGCCTTTTAAGGTCAGTCCGTACACGGATATGATAATCGTAAGTATTACGAGAATCGGCATCATGATTTTGCTGACCTTCTCGATTCCTTTTTCTACGCCGCATAATACGACGATGGCCGTGAACGCCAGGAATATGAAAAACCAGCCGATTGGTTCAATTGTGCCTCCGATAAAATCAGTAAAATATGTATCGCCTGCGGAAGCCTTCACGCCGCCTGTGACGAAAACGGTAAAATACTTTACAACCCATCCGCCGATTACGGAGTAGTACGGGAAGATAATAACCGGAACGATGACGGCAAGTATCCCCAGAAAATTAAACCGTTATCCAGTGACCGGAATGCGCCGATGGCGCTTAAACCTGTCTTCCGCCCCAATGAAATCTCTGCAATCATCAGTGTAAAACCGAAGGTAACTGCAAGGATCAGATAAATCAACAGGAATGTTCCCCCGCCGTACTGAGCGGCAAGGTATGGAAACCTCCAGATATTCCCGAGTCCGACTGCTGAGCCAGCAGCGGCGAGAACGAAACCAAGCTTGTTAGAAAAATTACTTCTGTCTTTCATTTAAAATCCTCCTCAATTCTTTTCATCCCAAAAACAGATTATGCTCTATTATTGCATGAACGGACAATATTTTCAAGAATATTTTTATGGATGCGTGATACGGTCTCCTTTCACGCAAAAAAAATCGTATTTAAAACAGAAATAACCACATTTTAAACACAGGGTGTTGCTTCTTTTTTAAAATAGGATAAAATAAACTCATTAAAAGGGATGGCCATCTCACAGGAATGCAGCGAGAAAAAGAAAAGAGCGAGGGATGACAAATGGAAGAAAAGAAAAAGGGATTTTCGGTATCTCTTACGACACAGATTCTAATCGCGACGGTCGGAGGTATTCTGTTCGGTACAATCATCGGACCGTGGGCGGCAAATCTGAAATTTATCGGTGATATTTTTATCCGGCTGATTCAGATGTCCGTAGTACTTCTGGTTATGTCCGCAGTAGCGGCGGCGGTAGGAAGCGGCGACGGGCAGGACGTAGGGAAGATGGGTTTCCACACGTTTAAGTGGATTATTGCATTTACAGTGATTTCGGCAGGATTTGGTGTGGCGTTGTCCATGCTGTTCAAACCGGGCGTCGGGATTGAGATTGCAAGTGCGGAGGATGTGGCAAATGCGGCGGTAGAATCTGCTTCCTTACAGGAGACGCTGTTGGGATTTGTACCGACGAACATTATCGGTTCTATGGCGGAGAGCGCAATGGTTCCGTGTATCGTATTCTCACTGTTCTTCGGCGTGGCGATGGGCGCGTACACGAAGCAGAGCGGGAACCGCAATATGGTAGAGTGGGTGACAGGACTGAATACGATTATCACAAATATTATTAAGACGGTTATGCACATTGCGCCAATCGGTATCTTCTGTCTGTTGGCAAATGTAGCCGGTTCTACGGGCCTGAAAGTAATTATTCCAATGATGAAGTTTTTAGGGGTACTCCTAATCGGCGATGCGATTCAGTTCATGCTGTTCGGGCCATTTACTGCGGCAATGTGTAAAGTAAACCCGGCTAAGATGCCGAAGAAATTTGCCAAGATGTCTATCATGGCAGTGACGACGACTTCTGGGGCAATCTGTCTTCCGACGAAGATGGAGGATGCAGTGACCAGGTTTGGCATCAGCCGTAAGGTGGCTGACTTTACTGGGCCGATTACCATGTCCATGAATAGCTGCGGGGCTGCACAGTGCTATGTGGCGGCAATCTTCTTCATGGCCCAGTCTACGGGTATCGAGATGACAGTCTATCAGATGGGAATGGCGATTCTTTTATCCTGCCTGATGTGTATGGGAACGATTTCCGTGCCGGGCGGTTCTGTAATCGTGTATACGTTCCTTGCGTCTTCGCTGGGACTTCCGTTGGAGAGCATTGCGGTATTGATTGGTATTGACTGGTTTGCAGGAATGTTCCGTACGTTGATGAATGTAGACGTGGATGTTATGGTCGGTATGCTGGTGGCAAGCAAGCTGGGCGAGCTGGACCGTGACGTATATAACGAAAAGAAGGCAGTTACCTATAATTAATTGAGGTTTCAAATCATTATTTGAACATACATACATAACTCTCTCAAGGGGCCGGAAGGCTTCGGAGGACCTCCGGGTATTGGAAAGATAGCCGGAGGTCTTTTTTACTATATTAGGAAACTTCGCGATTATCTGCTGGACAATAGGTAAGATTCCATGTAAGATTATAAATATGGATTTTGATGCGGCTTAGGAAGAATGGGAGGACGTGTCAGGGACGTTTCAACAAAGCTTCATAGATATGGGGAGGGAGAACATGCAGGGAAACAGGCTGGTGTTTGAACTGATTTTAAATATTGCGCTCCTGGTTCTGATTGCCAACCTGCTCTCAAAATTCAGGCTGATTCAGAATTTGATCTTACAGGAGCGGCGAAGCCTCAGAAGCCAGGCGTTCCTGTCCGTGGTGTTCGGAGGGATGGTGGTTTTGTCCACCTATACGGGGATAGATATCGGCTCTTACAGCCTGAATACCCGGGTCATCGGAGCCATGGCGGCAGGGCTTCTGGGAGGGCCGATTGTGGGACTGTATGCTTCGTTGATTGGCGCAGTCTATGTATACGTTTTTTCTTCGCCTCAGGCCTTTGCCATGGCGTCGGCATTCTCGACCATGTTGTTCGGACTTCTGGGAGGCGGTTTTTACCCTTATTTTCAGCGGGGAAAGTGGAAATACCAGGACTTATTTCTTCTGGCGTGTTTTGCAGAGGTATGCGACATGGTGTGCCTGCTTAGGTTCACCGTGCCGGTTCAGATGGCGCTGAATACCATACTTGAAATCTCTCTGCCTATGATTTTGCTGAATGCCAGCGGTATTCTGATTTTTATTTCCAGCTTTAATCAGGTATTTGTGCTGCAGGATGTGGAGCGCAGCCGCCAGCTTCAACAGGCCTCGGAGCTTGCGCGCAAATGTCTGCCCCTTCTTTTGCAGGGAATCGGGAACCGCGGAAATATGGAGAGGTTCGCCGGGACGATTCTGGAGGAGACGGACTGGGCGGGGGTTATTATCGCAGACAGGAATGAGATTATTGCGTGCCGCCAGAAGAAGGCGGAGAAGGAGTTTTGGCCGGAAGGACAGATACCGGGCATCGGTATCCGTGCGATGGAGTCCGGGAATCTAATGACCATGTCTCAGGTTCCGCTGACCAGCCCGTGGTATGAGTGGATGAAGGATTATTCTCTGGTTGCGGCGCCCTTCATGATACGGGATCAGGCTGTGGGATGCCTGATCGTGTGGGTGAAGAAACAGTGGGTGTTCATGCAGAGTGAACTGGAGTTACAGCAGCATTTGGTGAACCTGAGTTCTTATCAGCTTGCGCTCTCGGAGCTTGAGAGGCAGAAGGATATGCGTCAGAAGGCGGAATTCAAAGCACTGCAATTTCAGGTGAATCCCCATTTCCTGTTTAATGCGCTGAATACTGTCTCCTGCGTATGCCGGGAGAATCCGGACCGTGCAAGGGAGCTTTTGATTGTTCTTGCTAACTATTTCCGGTATAATCTGAACAGCGAGGCGTATATGGTTCCCTTCGATGAGGAGATGGAGCATGTACGTGATTATCTGGAACTTGAGAAGGCCAGGTTTGAAGAAAAGCTGATTATTACGTATGATGTGCCGGAGAATATTGGAATCAAGATTCCTACGCTGATTTTGCAGCCCATCGTGGAAAATGCCGTGCGTTATGGAATGAACCGGGAAGGGAAACGGATCGTGGAAATCCTGGCCAAGGCGGAACCGTCAGGATGCCGGGTCTATATCCGGGATGAAGGGAAAGGGATACCCAAGGAGGTTCTGGAGAATCTGATGAATGGGCAGGCAATCGGGAACAGTGTAGGGCTTAGCAATGTGCATAAGCGGATGAAGAGTATCTACGGGGAGGAGAACGGGCTTAGGATTACCAGCGCCGACGAGGGAACTTGTGTAGAATTGCATTTTTCAGGCAGGGCAGATAGTCAGTGCGGGATGGAGGAGGAATGCAGATGAGAATCGCGGTTGTAGACGACGAAAGACCGGCAAGAAGTGAACTGAGGCATCAGCTCTCAGAGCTTCTGCCGGATGCACAGATCGATGAGGGCGAGAGCGGGGCGCAGGCTCTTGAGATGGCGGGAGAAGTGTGCTATGACCTGTTTTTTCTCGATATCAATCTCGGAGATATTAACGGGACTGTTCTTGTGAATGCGCTGAAAAATATGCAGCCGAATATGAAGGTTGTGTTTGTAACGGCTTATTCGGAGTATGCCGTGAAGGCGTTTGAGCTGGAGGTAGAGGATTATATCATGAAGCCCTTTGACAAGAGACGCCTGGAAAAGATGCTGAAAAAATGTGGGATGAAGAAGTCTGAGAAACCGCTGGATTCCATGAAGCGGATTGCGATTAATACGGAAGGAAAGACGATTTTTAAGGAAGTGGGCGATATTGTATACATAGAGACGTATAACAGGGGGTGCCTGATTCACACGGTGGAGGAAGACTATTTCGAGGGGAAGACGATTGGAGAATTCGAGAAGAGAATGTGTGATATGGGATTTTTCCGGAGTCAGAAGAGCTATCTGGTGAATCTGAACAAGGTGAAGGAGCTGTTTTTGTGGAAAAATAACAGCTTTGCGATTAAGATGGAAGGATATGAGAAGGAGATTCTGCCTGTGGGAAGGGAGAAAATCAAGATTTTGCGCCAGTTGCTTGGGGGATAACGGAAATTTAGGTATTGACATCAAAGAGCAGATGTGTTAAATTTATATATGCGTGAGGCAAAAAAGAAAGTAGAGTATCCACTCTCACCATAGCACAATCGGGTGACTATTGGTTTGATATTGAATGCATAAAAGATATATTCGTATGTGATATATGTGTATACTTTATGAAACGGCCGAATGGCCATGATGAGATGCACTTGGGTATATTTATGTAGAGATATGGGTGGATAGTCTTCGGCTATTCACCCATTTTATATTGTCATATATCCCGGAATGCAACAGCAAATTAGTATTGCATTGGTGACAAAGATTCTGGGAAAAAGAAACTGGCGATGTAGGAAAAGAGTTTATGATGGAGGTGCACTACAATTAGCGATTTAATGATTAACGAGCAGATTAGGGACAGAGA
>OFFK01002342.1_pt1 | contig 11655 bp, 9 predicted proteins | sample 1521361 | NCBI WGS metagenome assembly OFFK01 (sample SAMEA3504096, study PRJEB24116) | mouse gut metagenome | biome: mouse gut; feature: mouse-associated habitat; material: faeces | place: Denmark | collected 2011
CCCAACCATGCCGAGCCCCGGCCCCACATTGCTCAGGCAGGTCACAACAGAGGTAAGCGAAGTCGTAAAGTCAAAATTATCCAGCGAAACCAATATAAAAGAACCCAGCAGAAGCAGGATATACACAATGATATACCCCGTTACGCCATGCGCTACGTCCTCCTCCACTTTGTACCCGTCCAGCTTGATCAGGTTCACAGAACGCGGGTGTATGATATGGCGTACCTCCCGCGCCGCCATTTTCAGCAGTATGATAAACCGGGAAACCTTCAGCCCGCCCGCCGTTGAACCGCCGCACGCCCCCAGTATCGTCAGGCAGAATATCAGCGTCCGTGAAAACTCCGGCCAGAGTTCAAAGTTCGCTGTGGCAAAGCCGGTCGTCGACGTGATTGCCGCCACCTGAAACGCCGCATGACGGAACGCGCTTTCCAGCGTCGGATATAGCCGGTAAATGTTCGCCGTAATCAGCAGTATGGAGCCAGTTACAATCGCCGCATAATACCGCAGTTCCTCGTTGCGCAGGGCATTTTTGAAATCGCGTATCAGCAGCAGGTAGTAAAGGTTGAAGTTTACGCCAAATAAAAGCATAAACACCGTTATCACGTATTCAAAATACACGCTGTCATATGCCGCAATGCTGGCGTTTTTAATGGCAAAGCCACCCGTTCCTGCCGTGGAAAACGCATTCACCACACTGTCGAACAGCGGCATGCCGCCGAAAAACAGCAGCGTCATTTCAAGCAGCGTCAACACAATATAAATGGTATACAGCAGTTTCGCCGTTGATTTCACTTTCGGCACAAGCTTGGAAACCACAGGCCCGGGGGCCTCCGCCCGCATCAGGTACATGGAACGGTCATCGCCCATCGGCAGAACTGCCAGCATGAAAACAAGTATCCCCATGCCGCCGACCCAGTGCGTAAAGCTGCGCCAGAACAGCACGCTCATCGGCAGGGCCTCAATATCCGAAAGTATCGTTGCGCCTGTCGTGGTAAAGCCGGAAACCGTTTCAAAAAAGCAGTTCATCGCGCCTTCTATCGCGCCGCTCAGGTAAAACGGCAGCGCGCCGAATACAGACATCATAATCCACGAAAGCGCGACAACGACAAAGCCCTCCCTGCCGTAAATCCGCTTGTTTTCCGGCTCGCACCGGTTCATTACCATTCCTGTAATGATGCAGACAGCGGCAGTAATCAGGAATGCCCGCATCGAAGGGCTTTCCCCGTAATAAAACGCCAGTGCCGCCGGTACTGCCATCAGCAGCCCTTCCAGCCGCAGCATATTGCCCAGTATATAGACAATCATCCTATAATTCATAAGCCCACATCCAACCTCTAGCCGCTATTTCAAAATATCCTTCAAATCCATCAGGTGCTTTTTCGCCGTTACGATAATGACGTTATCCCCGATTTCTATGGTATCGTTGCCGCCAGGAATAATGACCTGTGTCCCGCGGATAATCGTCGCTACAAGCAGCTCGTCCTTTGTCCGCAGGTCTTTCAGGGGAATCCCCACCACAGGCGAATTTTCGTTTACCCGGAATTCCAGCGCCTCCACCTGGTCATTGATGAGCCTGTGGAGCGTTTCCACGTTGCTGCTCCCCACAGAATTCTGCATTGCGCGCACATAGCGCACGATGTTATTCGCGGCAATGGTTTTCGGGGAGATAAACCCGTCAATATCCAGCTTGTCCAGAATTTCATCGAATGAAATCCGATTGATTTTCGCAATAACCTTGGAAACCTTTTTCACCTTTGCATAAAGCGAAACAACAATGTTTTCCTCGTCCATGCTTGTCAGTGTAACGACTGCGTCTGTTTTTTCCAGCCCTTCTTCCTGCAAAAGTTCCTTATCCGTACCATCACCGTGTATAATAACGGCTTCGGGCAGCATTTCGCAGAGATATTCACAGCGTTTCATATCCAGCTCAATGATCTTCACCCGCACGCGCAGCATCAGCATCTCCTTAGCCAGATAATACGCCATTCTGCCGCCGCCGATAATCATAACGGATTTCACGCTGCTGCGGAAAATACCGATGATACGGAAAAATTTTGCAATTTCCAGATGGGGAGCGGTCACGTTGATTTTATCCCCCGCCTGCAAAACGAACGCGCCGCTGGGGATAAAGACCTTCCCCTCCCGCTGTACGGCACAAATCAGGATCTTCACCTGGAATTCTTTATAGATCGCCCAAAGCGGCATACCATCCAGCACACTGTGCTCCGGAATCCGCACCTCCACAAGCTCCACGCGCCCGCGGGCAAACGGCTCTATTTTCAGCGCGGAAGGGAACCGCAGCAGGCGGGAGATTTCCCCTGCCGCCGCCAGCTCCGGATTAACAGACATACTCAGGCCCAGCTCATCTTTCAAAAAGGCAATCTGGCTGATATATTCCGGGCTGCGGACGCGGGCGATGGTATGTCTTGCGCCGAGTTTTTTTCCGAGCAGACAGGCAAGCATATTGACCTCGTCGGCAGAAGTCGCGGCAATCAGAATATCTGCCGATTCCACGCCTGCGCGCCGCTGTACTTCCAAACTTGCGCCATTGCCCTCCACGCTGATAATATCCATGGTATTCACGGCATTCGTCAGCACAGTTGTGTTATTGTCAATTACGATAATATCGTGGCCTTCTGTGGCAAGCTGGCTGGCTATCGTGCCGCCGACCTTGCCATCCCCAACGATTACGACTTTCATGGGTTTTTCCTCCTAAAAGACCTTAAAGGATTCCTGAGGGCTTTGCCCCCAGGCTCCCACAAGCCCTGGCCAGTACTTTGCTTCGCAAAGCCACGCGCTGCGTGTCCGGATTTCTTTCCGGTACTTTATGAAAAGGGCCTGACCCCGAACTTTATTGCGGAAAACTGCGTTTTCCAAACACAAAATTTTCATTTGGTATGCCATCGCATGAAAGGCGATGGAAAAATGGGTCGAGGGGCGCAGAACGGTGTCCTGCGGACTTTACTGGGGGGATTGAAATGAAAAGACGATTTGCAATGTTTACGATGGGGATAATGCTTTCTGCTTCGCTGGTGGTTCCGGCATACGCAAATGCGCCGTTTGAATCACCAGATGGCGGTGGTGATGGGGAAGCATTGGAAAACGCTGACATTTGAAAGAACAAAACCTCCTGCTTGCACTACATTTTGCAGTACAGCAGGAATCCTAGGCGGAGCAGGGGCAGATGGAACTGAAACTGCGCAGAAAAAAGAAAGAACAGGAGGCGGAGCCATGAGGCGGTGCATTGCATAAACCGGAATAGCCGAATACGCAGACAGAAAGAAAAGGAGGACTTTGCATGACTATTCCGGAAAAAAATATTTACCCCAGAACGGGGGACAGACAGACGGTTTATTTGAAAAACACCATTACCAACCCTGCCATTATCGTAGGGGAGTATACGATGTATAACGATTTCGTGAACGACCCTGCACAGTTTGAACGGAACAATGTGCTTTATCACTATCCCGTCAACCATGACAGGCTGATGATTGGGAAGTTCTGTTCCATTGCCTGCGGTGCAAAATTTCTGTTTAACAGCGCGAATCATTCGCTTTCGTCACTGTCCACGTATCCATTCCCGATTTTCTATGAAGAATGGGGGCTGGACAGGAAAAATGTGGCGGAGGCATGGGACAACAAAGGCGATATTGTCATTGGAAACGATGTGTGGATTGGATACGAGGCGGTCATTCTGGCGGGCGTTACTGTTGGCGATGGCGCGGTTATCGGCGCGCGTGCGATGGTAACGAAGGACGTACCGCCGTATACGATTGTCGGCGGGGTTCCGGCAAAGCCAATTCGGAAACGTTTTTCAGAGGAAACGATTTCGGATATGCTTGCGCTGAAATGGTGGGACTGGCCGAAAGAGCGCATCGCGCGGAATATTCCGGCGATACAGTCCGGAAGACTGGATTTGCTGGTATAAGATTGGGTTGTTTATAAATAAATTCCCTTTGCGGAACGGCGGGGAATGAAAAAAGCCGCAGGCGCGGACTCCAAAGGAATGCGTCTTGCGGCTCTTTTATTTCTCAAATTTTATGGTGCGGGTGCGCATCGACCTCAAAGCAAGCTTTTGTCAGCTCCGTCATGATGGCGACTTCAAATTTATGCTCATACAGGCTCAGAAGCGGCTCCACATTGCTGAAATCCGTTACGATATATTTGGAAGGCAGATTCGTCAGCGCAAGCGCTGTGGTGTCTGCCACACAGCGGCTGCACGTGCAGACGCCGAACCGTTCCAGATACTCCAATACACAGCCTTTTATGATGCGTTCATAAACATTTGTGTAGCAGAACTGCTTGTTTTCGGCGGGTTCGCCATCATCTTCCGGTTCTTCCGGTACAGGTTCGCTCTCAGCTGGCATTTCCTCGACCGTCTTCTCCGGCTTATCATGGGCCATAGGAATAACAGGCTCATCAAGCGGCTCCTGAGCAACAGGAAGAATGGGCTCATCAAGCGGCTCCTGAGCAACAGGAAGAATGGGCTCGTCAAGCGGCTCCTGAGCCACAGGAAGAATGGGCTCGTCAAGCGGCTCCTGAGCGACGGGAAGAATGGGCTCGTCAAGCGGTTCCTGTGCGACGGGAATAACAGGCTCGTCAAGCGGCTCCTGTGCAGCAGGCAGAGTTTCCGAAATGTCAGGCTCTGCCGGAAGGAAAGGTGTTTCCGGCAGGGGGGATTCTGCCGCAAAAGCGGGTTCAGGCTCCGGTTCTGCTGTCAGAGGCTCCGGCAAGGGCGTATTCGAGGGAGCAACCTCTTTTATAACGGCATGGGGATTTTCCGCAATGGGAACACCCTCACCGCCCCAGAAGGGCTGCGGCGGAGGATTCTGCAAAGAAAATTCCTTCTCCAGGTTATCGCGTATCAGAAGGGAAAGGTTTTCTGTATTTTCGGAAAGATGCAGGATTCCCTCCATGGTTTCCGCTTTCGGTTTGCTTTTGGGCGGCTCCTGCGGTTTTTCTGCCGTAGAAACAGGTGTCGGAGCCGGTGCATCTTGTACAGCGGGTGCCTGCTGCACAGCCGGTGCATCTGGTACAGCTGATGCCTGCTGCACAGTGGGTGCCTGCTGCACAACGGCTGTATCCTGTGCGGCAGGAGATGCATCTGAGGCGGTATTCTGAACGGCAGGAGTTTCCAGCGCGGGTTCTTCTGCTTTGGACGGTGAGATCAGGTTCAGCACATGCGCCGTCTTACTGCTTTTTTTTGCCATAGTCTAGTTTCCTCCTAAAAGGTTTTCCCGGAAGTAAGGGAAAGAATTTCGTCAATAAATTCCTGATAATCCAAAGCGGGATTGGATTTCGGCGCGTAATCCAGTATGCTCTGGCAGTGCGCCGGAGCCTCTGCAACAGCAACGCTCTGCCGTATTTTTGCCTTGAATACGCGGCTGCCCAGCTGTTCGGCGATGGATTCCGCCAATTCCAGGACTTCTTTTGAAAGGTTCAGCTGTTTATTGAATTTCGTCAGAAGTATGCCCAGTACAGTCAGGTTTTTATTATAAAATTTAGTGACGGTGTCAACCGTTTCTTTCAGCTGTGTTACGCCGAGCAGGCTGAGGATTTCCGGCACCATGGGGATAATCAGGCAGTTTGACGCCACATAGGCATTTACGGTCAGGATGTTCAGCGCGGGGGGCGTATCAACGATGATGTAATCATACAGGTGCTGGATATCTGCAAGCGCGTCCCGCAGAAGAAATTCGCGCCCGGGGCGGCTGAATTCCAGTTCCGCACCGCTCAAAAGAATATTGGAGGGGATTACGTCCCCGGAATCTGTGCGGGCGATTGCCCGTGTTACGCCGACATTTTCTTTGAAAACATCATATATGGTGGCAGTATCTTCGATTTCTATGCCGAGGCTGAAGCCAAGATTTCCCTGAGGGTCCAAATCTACGCCCAGCACTTTTTTTCCGCGGGAGGTGAGCCCGCTGATGAGTGTGCCTGAGGTCGTAGTTTTGCCAATACCGCCTTTTTGATTTGTAACTGTGATAACGATAGCCAAAATGGGTTCCTCCTATCAAAAATAAGCGTTTCAGAAAAACGCCCGCAGCCGGTTTCCTGCCGGACGTTGAAGTATGCGCAACGCTTTTTCCTTCCAGAACTATTAAGTAAAGTATACTATATGTCGATAGATAAGTATAGCAGAAAATCATTTTTTTGGAAAACAAAGTTACAGTAGTATAAAGAAATGAAAGTAAGGGTGATGATATGGCATCGATTACAGGTATGACCGCCGGTTCACTTTATGCGGCGGCAAGCGGCAAAAGAATGGGCGGACTTGCCAGCGGCTTGAACACGGATGAGCTCGTTGAGAGCATGACCGCCGGAACGCGGGCAAAAATCGCAAAAGCAGAACAGAACAAAACAAAGGCGCGATGGAAAATGGATGCGTACCGCTCCATCAGCTCAAAGCTGATTGCATTCCAGAACAAATTTACATCTTACAGTTCCGCGTCCAACCTGCGCGGCAGTTCTATTTTCAGCAGGAGCATTATTACGGCTTCGGGCGAATTCAGCAAATATGTAAAGGCGAGCGGCAACGGCAATAACACCGGAAAAGTGACCATTGCGGGCGTGGCGCAGCTTGCGCGTCCGACAAGTTATGTTTCCAGCAACAGGGTATCCGTTTCTACGCTGGACAGCGGGGAAATTCCGGATACAACAGATGTGAGCAAGCTGGCGGGCCAGAGCATCAGCTTCAAATACAACAACAAAAGTTTCAGCATCACGCTGGATTCGTCCAAAGATTACCAGTCTATGGACGATGTTGTGAACGAGATTAACCTGAAGCTTTCCAAAACGGACTACAACAGCGAAGGGAAGCTGGACAGCCAGATTAAGGCTTCTTATGAAGGCGGCAAGCTGAAGCTGGACTTTGCAAGCGACAGCGTACGCAATACCGGCAACATACTGGAAGTCACAGCTGTCAGCGATGGCATCAAAAGCACGCTGGGCATCAACAAGGGCGCCAAGCTGACAAAAACAAGTGCGCTGACGGGCAAAGCTGTTACAGACAGTGATATCAAAAACGCGTATGTAAAAAAGAATATGACCGAAGTGCTGGCAGGAAAGAAATTTTCTTTCTCTTATAACGGCAAGACGGCAAGCATTACACTGGGTACAGCGGAAGAACTGGCAGCGATGGGCGAGGACGGCAAACCCGATTTATCCAAACTGGATATGGAGAAGGTGCGGGAAGCCATGCAGAAAGAACTGGACGATGCTTATGGCTCTGGACGTGTGAAAGTTTCCCTGAATGACAATAAACTTTCCTTCAGCACGATTACGCCGAACGGAAAACCTGACGATACTTCTGTCCTGACGCTGACAAGCGGCGACGCTACGGCATTGAAGGCTATGGGAATGACAAGCGGCGCTTCTAACCGCCTGAACCAGAATGCGGCAATCGGCAAATCTGGCTTTGACTTTGGCAAGACTATGGGTGAGGGCAAGACTGCTGCAGATATTAACGAATATGCGGTGCGCATCAAAGATAATATCAGCGGTCAGGAATATGTGATCGACAAGACTGTAGACGGCAGAGCGTTTGACGAAAACACGACGATGGATGAAATCATCCGCGCCATCAACAGCAGTGACGCAAAGGTTGAGGTTTCTTATCTTTCCACAACGGATAAGCTGAGCATTACATCCAAACAGGACGGCGCAAGCGGTGACTTCTCTATCGTGGGAAATGGGAAAGACGACGAATTCAACCTGGGTGAAGCAATATTCGGGAAAAACGCTATCAACGGTGTCGGCAAAGAAAACAATGGCTATGCAGTGACGGAAGGGCAGGACGCGATTGTACTGGTAGACTTCGACGGTGAGGGCGGCGAGCCCCCTGTGCAGATCAGCAGAAGCTCAAATACATTTGACTTGAACGGTATGACTGTTACGGTTTCCGGCGTATTCAATACAAAACCGAAAGACGGCGTTCCGGGTGAATTCGAGGTTGAGGAGCCGAATGAAAAAGTAACGTTTGAGGCGAAGCCTGATACGGATAAGCTGACAGATGCCGTAAAAGAAATGGTTGAGCTGTACAACGAGATTATTGAGCTTTCGAACAAGATGGTAAGCGAAAAGCCCAACCGGGGTTATGCGCCGCTGACAGCGGAACAGAAAGCCGAGATGAGCGAGGATGACATTAAGAACTGGAACGAGAAGGCGCAGGAAGGTATGCTGTTTAACGATATTGACCTGCGGAACTTCACGCAGGAAATCCGGTTCCTGTTCGGCTCGGATTCCGAATCCATCGCGGCATGGGAGAAACTCGGCATCAAGGCTTCCTCCTCCTATACAGACCACGGCAAGCTGACATTTGACGAAAGCGCGTTCCGTGCGGCTGTGGAAAGTGATTTGGACGGCGTAAAGGATATGTTTACGGCACTGGAGGTTTCCCATGTGGACGAAAACGGCAAAAAGGTTGTTACCCAGAAGGGCGGCGTTATGACGAATATCAAAACCATTTTTGATAAATATGCCGGCACAGAGGGTGCGACAAAGGGTCTTTTCGTACAGCAGGCAGGAGCGAAGGAATCCCCGCTTTCCATGCTGGACAACGTTTTGCAGAAACAGATGGACAGCTATGACGATTTGATTGACAGCCTGAATGACAAGCTGGAAGACGAGATTGAGAAATATTATAACAAATTCTCCAAATTGGAAACATATATCAGTAATATGAACTCACAGAGCAGCTGGCTGTCGCAGCAGTTCGGCGGCACGAATGGATAATCCGGGAGAGAATGTTTATGATTATGAATGGATACCAGCAGTATAAACAGCAGTCCGTGGATACGATGACTAGCGGGGAAATGCTGATTCTCCTGTTTGACGGGGCGGTGCGGAATGTGACTTCCGCAGGGCTGGCCCTGGACCGGCAGGATTATGATACATTTGAAACAGCAGTTGAGAAAACGGATAAGATTATCCGTTACCTGAGTGCGACACTGAATATGGATTATGAAATCAGCAAGGATTTGTACCGCCTGTATGATTATTTTCTGTACCAGCTGAGCAGGCTGCGTGCGGGGCGGAACAAGGAAATTACGCAGGAACTGCGGAAAATGCTGATGGAGTTGCGTGATACCTTTAAGGAGGCTGACCGCATTGCGGCGAACCATGGTGCGGCTGCCGGGCAGAACGTGGCGGCAAGCGGCGCGGCTGCGAAATGATGCCGGAGGAGAGCGTATGGACGAAAAAGAAACGCTGCAAAGCATAGCGGTCTGTTTCCAGAAGAAATATAACGGCTTTGTCGAGATGGAGAGCATTACGAAGCAGCTTCAGGACGCGCTGAATTATGACGATGTTGTGACAATCCGAATGCTGGTGCGCATGCGCCAGCAGGAGATTGATAACATTGACATGACAGACAGACAGTGGGCGGAAATTGCCGATAAGCTGAGCAAGGCGCAGCAGGACGCGCTGAAAAAGGGCGATGGCAGCCTGTTTGCGCCGGAGAACGCGCCGCTGGTGCGCAGGATTGGCGAGATTGTGCAAAACAGCCACCGGCTTTTGGGGCGGCTGATTGAGGAAGACAAGAAGGTAAACCGCAAGCTGGCTGGCGACAAGACGTTTTACAAGGATTAAAAAAGACTGCGGGGACGCTGTCCCCGAACCCCTGTAAGCCCTTTGAAAAGGGCTTAACCCCAAACTTTGCCGCGGAAAACCGCGTTTTCCGATGGGAAAATCTTAATTTTGTAAAATATGATACAAACACAAAAAAGTCCGGTTCATTTGAACTGGACTTTACTTTTCTGCGTTCGTATGAAATGCGGCTGAGGGTCAGGGGGTTTCGGTTTCGTCAGTTTCAGGCGTCACGCTGGGCGGAGGCAGCCCGACGCTCCATGCAGGCCCGCCGGCGTCATAAGTACGCTTTAATTCGCTGACAATGGTTTCATAATCCCACGGTATCTGTGTATTTTCCAGGCTGTTCGGGTCGGCAATCAGCAGCTGGCCCTCCAGCGTTACGCTTCGTATGATGATAAAATGCCCACTGGACGTAAAATGCCCGCTGCCCATAAGCATAACGACAATCTTGCCTTCATATAATTCCTGTATGATGGATTTATAGGACAAGTCTGTCATACTCTCCGCAACCAGCCCCCATGCCGCCGCGCCCTCCGGTATGATGGAATGATAGGAACCGCTGTTCTGCGAAAAAAAGCCGTTCCGGTAGCACCATGCCGCCATCTGGTCCGGCGGTACAGAGGATTCCGTCAGGCTGGATACCAGTATGGAGAGCACTGTCGGGCCGCAACCGTAGGACGATATAGAGTTATGCGGGCCGTAATTTTTTGTTGCCCAGCGCACATCATGCTGATTATAATAAATCAGCGTATGCCCTGCGGCAGGCAGGAGCAGGTCGCCGGTTGGTTCGGCAGGCTCGGGTGTTTCAAATTCTACGCTTGCGACAGGCGGGGGCGGCGGTTCCGAGGGGCGGAACAGGAATGCCGGAGGCTCAAACAGGGGTACAAATTCCCGGAAAGCTATGCACGAAAAAAAACAAAACAGGAACAGAAAGCCTGCTGCGTGCATCATCTTTTTGATTGCTTTTGACATTGGGACGCCCCCCTTTCTGCAAAATGCAAAGCCTGTTTCCTGCGCGCCGTTTACGCTTGCGTTTTCGGCGGTGTGGGAGTATGATAAATAAAACCAGTCCTTCTATTATAGCATGAAAAAGAATATTTAGGAACAGGGAGTGCGAAAAATGCCTATACCGGAGAAAACAGGAAAAAAAGTACCGATACTGACGTTTACGGACGTATCCAAAATATTTGATTATGGCACACATTCTCTGCGGGGAATCAACCTGAGCATCAGCCAGGGCGAATTTGTTTTTGTCTGTGGGCGGACGGGCTCGGGCAAGAGCACGCTTCTGCGGCTGGTTACGCGGGAGCTGGAGCCGACAAGCGGCAGGATTGAATTTCTGGGGCAGGACATTGCGGGGATACGCTACGGGGAGATGCCGTTTTACCGGCGGCAGGTGGGCGTAATCCGGCAGGGCTTCGGGCTTTTTTTGGAGGACAAAACAGCGGCGGAAAATCTGGAGTTTGTCATGCGGGCAACGGGGCATGAGGAGGACACCCTTCAGGAGCGGGCACAGCGCGCGCTTTCCATGGTTGGGCTGGGGAAGAAAACCGGTTTTCTGGTGACGGATTTATCCGTCGGGGAGCGGAAGCGCGTGGAGATTGCGCGGGCGTTGGTGAACAGCCCGAAAATGATAATCGCGGACGAGCCGACTTCCAGCCTTGACCGCGACCTTGCGTGGGATATAATGAGTTTATTTGATGATATCAACCGGCTGGGCGTGACGATACTGGTCGTGACGCACGACAGGGAAATGGTGAACCTCATGCGCAAGCGTGTGCTGACGTTTGCGAATGGGAAGATACTGGGCGACGTGAAGGGCGGCCGGTATGGGGATTTGGTGTAAATGTGTAAAGGAGTAAAGGAGTAAAGGGAGATGCCCTGCCGGACAGAGGAATGTCCGGCGGGGTGTTTTTTATGGGAGATTTGCGTAATATATTACGTGTTGGGGGGGGCAAGTGTTCTTTTTCGTATGTTGGAGGTTGCGTAATATATTACGGGTTTCGCAAGCCGCAAGTATCCCTTCGGGGAGCTACTTTTGTTGCAAAAGTAGCCAAAACTGGGGGG
>OFFK01002350.1_pt1 | contig 11630 bp, 7 predicted proteins | sample 1521361 | NCBI WGS metagenome assembly OFFK01 (sample SAMEA3504096, study PRJEB24116) | mouse gut metagenome | biome: mouse gut; feature: mouse-associated habitat; material: faeces | place: Denmark | collected 2011
GTTTGATATTCGGCATAATCACATTCTCCTTTCCTGCCCTTAGTATACCCTGATTCGATGTAAAATTCAACAGCGTATTTTACAACAATATTTTAATGAGCGCTCCATATGGATTTCGAGAGGCTCACGGTCTTAAAGAGGACGAAGCACAGCGGCACCGTGTCCCCCACGCAGGTCCAGATAGCCCCCAGCAGGTCGCCGCCCGCGAACCTTTATCTTTCATGCATAAAGCCCATTCCTTCGTGTCGGACAGCTTCACGCTCTCAATGCTGCAAGCCCCAAGACTATCTTCTTCCAAAATGCTCATATGCTGCTTGCGCCCCTGTCAAGAGAAGAATGGACATGCGTATTTAGAGTAACGCTCGCGTTAGCATGTCCCAAAAATTCGCTTAGCGATTTTACATCCACCCCCATTTCAATACACCTTGTTGCAAACGTATGACGCAGCGCATGGAAATTTACCGGAGGAAGGACGCACAAATCCAACTGACGTTGAAACCTGTATTCAAATGTCCTGGGGCTTACAAATGTGGACGTATCTGAAACTACATATTCCGAATGGGAGTTGTCTTTCATCTTCTTAAGAACCGGAAAATCTTTTTTCTCCTCGGAAGGTTTATAAATACAGGTTTTCAAAGGTTTACAGTACTCCTGTGCGGCTGCGAACCGAACGGCGGACTGGATCACCAGAGCCATATTTTTAACGTATGCAGGGCTTAATCCGCCGTCTGCTCCATCCAAACGACCTCCATTTAGTTTTTTATTTAAAAAACTGTTGATTCTGGTTTCACTTAATTCGGAGACAGCAATATCACCCAGCCCCGGAATAATATGTTTTTCTATGATAAACTGATATTTCAATTTCGTGGATTCCTTTTGCCGTATATGGTTATTCTCAAACCACATCCATAGAATTGCTGAAAAATTTTCCTTTTTTGTTTTTGCAGTTATCCTTGCATGCCCAAACTGCAGCAATGCCATTTTTTCTTTCACTTCCTTATATGTCTTTCCATACACCGAAGTATATTTTGTCTTTCCTTTCTGTAAAGAATCTTTTTTTACTCTTCCTTCCCACCGCCCATCTTTTCTTTTGCGGATGTTTTCTCCTGTTTTTGGCATATCGTATCACCTCATTTTGTATATTTAATTGCATTTTTGGGTAACCCGGGTTGTGACCACTTAAATTACCACTGATACAAAAAAATAAACTATTTTATAAAAAAGTTTTGTCATATTTCGTTTTTTTTCGGCAAAATCTTTTAAATATACTTGAAAATGGCTTTTTTTCATGATAATATTATTTATAATATGATATTAGAAAAGGACTTGAATTCTCTGCCCATTCATTAAATTGCTTCATTTTTGAGTCTTATTTTTAAAATTATTCAAATTTTATCCAGTGTTATGAACATGCAGTTCTACGCAAAAAAGCATAAAAAAACCCGTACCAATACACCAAAATGTATTTGTACGGGGATTTTCGATCTTACTTTACCCAATTCTGTCTTTTTAGCAGATTATAAATTCTGACTATCTATTTAATCCTTACTTATTTATATGGCTTTACTTCATCATACCTACTCCGCCACCAACACAACAACCGTCCGCGGCGGGATTTTCAACTTACTGTCATAATCAAATTCTGTCTGCGCTCCAATGTCTTTGCCGTCTTCATATTCCACAAATGTATTGACGCAAATCTTCCACCTTTTCCCATCAGGCAGCGCCGGAAGCTGCATTTCAAGCGGCTCCCAGAACGCGTTCATCCCATAAAACACAATATCGTCGCAGGTATCGGCTTCATTTCGCCCCGCATACATAATGCCAATCAGCCTTGTGGTATGATCGGTTCCGCTGTTCCACGGATATCCGTTATGAATACTGATTTCCGGCAGTCCGCATTTTGCGTTTGCGGTAGACTTTCTCACAATCGCATATTGGCTGCGGAAATGGATCATATACCGGAAAAAATCATGGATTTCCCGGTATTCCTTTAGCCTCTCCCAATCCAGCCAGGAAGTCAGGTTGTCCTGGCAATATGCATTGTTATTCCCAAACTGCGTATTGCAGAACTCGTCTCCGGCAAAAAACATAGCCGGGCCGCGGCTTAGCATCAGCGTCGCACACGCATTTTTTACCATCCTCCGGCGCAGGCTTTCGACTTTCGGATCGTCCGTTTCCCCTTCCGCGCCGCAGTTCCAGCTGTTTCCGTTATTATCTCCATCCGTATTGTTCCAGCCGTTCTTCTCATTGTGTTTCATATTATAGGAATACATGTCATACAGCGTAAAACCGTCGTGGCAGGTCAGAAAGTTCACGGACGCGCTTTTTCCGCGTTCCGACGGATCGTATAAATCATGCGATCCCGTAATTCTTGTAATCGCGGTTCCTGCCAAACCCTCGTCGCCTTTTAAAAAGCGGCGCATATCGTCACGGTACCTGCCGTTCCACTCCGACCACCTGCGGTACGCCGGAAAATTACCGACCTGATAAAGCCCGCCGGCATCCCAGGCTTCTGCAATCAGCTTCACCTTACCCAAAATAGAATCGCAGGCAATCGCCTGTAAAATAGGAGGTTCTTTCATCGGGGCGCCATTCTGATCACGCGTCAGGATAGACGCCAAATCAAACCGAAAGCCGTCTACTCTATATTCGGTCACCCAGTACCGCAGGCAGTCTATAATAAACCTGCGCGTCATCGGATGATTGCAGTTTAAAACATTTCCGCACCCGCTGAAATTATAATAATACCCGTCCGGCGTTAAAATATAATACACATTATTGTCGATTCCCTTAAAAGAAAAACACGGGCCCTCTTCATTGCCTTCCGCCGTATGGTTAAACACCACGTCCAGAATAACCTCAATCCCGTTTTCTTTTAGTTCATAAATCATACGCTTTAACTCGTCGCCCTCGTGATTGTGTTCCACAACGGATGAATACCCTGTATTGGGCGCAAAAAAGCAGACCGTATTATAACCCCAGTAATTATACAGCCGTTCTCCGTCTACAATCCTGCTGTTTTCCATCTCGTCAAACTCAAAAACCGGCATCAGTTCAACGGCATTGATCCCCAAATCCTTTAAATATGGAATCTTCTGGCGAAGACCCTCGTACGTTCCTTTTGCTTCCACACCGGATGAATTATGCTTTGTAAATCCCCTCACATGCATTTCATAAATCACCAGATCTTCCAGCGGGTATTCCAGCTGCATCATATTGCCCCAGTCAAAATTATTCTCAACGACCCTTGCATGATACACGAACCGGTTTCCGGTTTCCGGCCTGTCTCCCCAGTTCCGCTGTCCGGTGACCGCCCTTGCATACGGATCCAGCAGAATATTTTCTTTCTTAAACAGCAGCCCCTTTTCCCGGTCATACGGCCCGTCCAGCTGGAACGCATACTCAAACTCTTCGATTTTAAGCCCGAACACCAGCATCGAATACGTATTCCCAATATGATACGATTTAGGAAACGTAAGCCTGGCATACGGCTCCTTTTCCTGCGGATGGAACAAAAGCAGCGTACAGCTCGTAGCGCCAATCGAATGTATCGTAAAGCTGACGCCATTCGAAGCTGCCGTCGCGCCGTCCCTGTTGTAAAACCCGGGCCGTACATGAAATCCTTCAATCACATCCAAAGGCTGCAGTTTTACTCCCCGCTGCGGTCTGTGTTGTGCATCCTCCATATCTGCATCTCTTTCTTCCCCCGGTTTTACAACTTCTTTCTGTCCTTCATTCTTTGCCAACCTATCGATCCGTTTTTCTTCTTCGGCCTGTTTATTTTCTTCCGTTTTCGCCTGCTTAGAAGTCTCTTCACACTTTGTTTCCTTTATCTGCTCTGACGTTTCCTCCCTCTGCGGCTTTTTTGCATTTGCAGCCTGCTCCGGTTCCTCTGCCTGCCAAATCTTCTCTTCCGCTTTTTCCTCTTCTGCCTGTTTTGGTATCTCAATACGCCCTGTCTTTTCTTCCTTTGCGGGCTCCTCTATCTGTTCCGGCGCTTCCGTATGCCCTATTCCTTTCTCCGCACCTGGCTCCCCTGCCCGTTCCGGCGCTTCCGTGCGCCCTATTCCTTTCTCCGTCCCTGGTTCTCCTGCCTGTTTCGGCGCTTCCGTACGCCCTATTCCTTTCTCCGCACCTGGCTCCCCTGCCTGTTTCGGCGCTTCCGTACGCTCTATTCCTTTCTCCGTGCCCGGCTCTCCTGCCTGTTTCGGCGTTTCCGTACGCCCCTCTGCTTCCTTTCCCGGCCCCTTTATCTGCTTAGACGCCTCTGCACACCTTGTATTTTCTTCCTTACTTGGCTCCTTTACTTGCCTTGGCGTCTCCGTATAACCCGTCTTTTCTTCCCGTTCCTCCTCTTTTACCTGCTTTGGCACTGCCGCGCGCCTTATCTCTTCTTCCCTCTTTGGCTCTTTTAAACCCATCCATTCCAGTAACTCATGAAAAAATCCTGCCATAAACTTCTCCCCTCTGCTATTCCATCTTCCGATGTACACAATACCATTAAGTATACTCGAAGTCCCAAAATATGTCCAGTCCCCGCTCCAGAGCATATTTGAAAAATAGCAACCGTGAAGCCGGAAGGCTAGAGCGTGTTTGAAAAATCATTCCCGCCATCTGCATCCCCCACTTAGCGTGATATTTGTGCCATCAGATTGAACATTAGTAGTTCAATCTGCATGAATTCGGTCAACGTAGCCCGCTACGCCTCCCTTATTTGGCGCAAATCTCCCACTAAGTGGGAAATACATCTGCCAGAAAGCATTTTTTAAACACGCTCTAACGTTTTTTGTAAGAAATCCGTAAGATTTTTTTTGTGTTTTTTGTAAGGAATCCGGGTTAAGATGAAACCAGCTTGAAGGAGGAGTCACATGAATGAATGTATTTTGGTTGCGGACGACGACCGGGAAATTGTAAAAGCGATTGCCATATTGCTGGAACGGGAAGGGTACCGGGTGTTAAAGGCATACGACGGGATGCAGGCGCTGGATCAGCTTACGGCCCAAACCGTCCACCTGGTGATTATGGACGTTATGATGCCCCGGTTAGACGGGCTGTCCGCCGTGATGCGCATCCGTGAAAAGCGCAATATTCCGATTATTGTGTTAAGCGCGAAAAGCGAAGAAACCGACAAGGTGCTCGGCCTTTCCATGGGCGCGGACGATTATGTCTCAAAGCCGTATAATCCGGCGGAGCTTGCGGCGCGCGTCAAAAGCCATCTCAGGCGTTACACCTGTTTGGGCGGCATTGACGCGTCCCCGTCGGATCGGATTGCAAACGGCAGGCTTGAATACCGTACCGACGGGCGGACGCTTTATGCAGACGGGGAGCCGGTGCGCCTGACGGCCACGGAAACCAAAATCATTGATCTTCTGATGAACAACCTGGGACGTATTTTCCCGGCGGAAGAAATTTATGAGCGCGTATGGGAGGAACCGGGATTTGCATCGGAAAATACCGTGATGGTGCATATCCGGCGCATCCGCGAAAAAATAGAACTCAATCCGAAAGAGCCAGAATATTTAAAGGTGGTGTGGGGAATTGGCTATAAAATGGAAAAAATGGAAAAGTAACCTGGCGTGCGTATCCTTTGTACTGGGCGTAAGCCTGCTGATAACCGGAGGGATTGGCTGTCTGCGGTGGATGCGGGGAAACGGCGGCATTTCGTCTGCCTGGCAGCTTTTAACGGAAGAGGACTACCAAAACAGCAAACTGTTCCGTAATTTTATCGAAGGGCAGCTGGACAACTTTCTGGACATGGCTTGCGGCAATGCCGTTTTCGGTTATTTCTACGGTGATTCGGGCGCTTATTATTATAGGACGGACGAGGTCGTGGAGGAGGAAGCCGTGGCAGGCGAACTGGAGGCGGAAGCGGCTTATGAGGGTCAGATACAGCAAGACGCCGCAGCCAGCGCAGGTTCCGCCGATTTGATTGCGCAAAGCGAATCAGAGGACGAGTGGCAGCAGAACCTGACGGAAGAACAGAAAAAGAAAAGTATTTTAAATTACCACAATGCAGTTAAAGACGATAAAAACCTGCTGTACAGCATTTCCCGTCTGGATAAGGAACTGTATACAAACCGCTGGAAGGGCAAGTGGAGCGGGAAATACGGCGATATGCCGGAGGAATTTAATTTCTGCCTGTATTTTGACGGCACAAAGGTGACGATAGAAAAGGACGGGGAAGAACTGGATATCTATGGCGACGGGGTATACCGTGAGGACAGCGAATGGTGCGTTCCCGGCTACCGGAATTTTACCGCAAAAACCGACTGGGAGAATGTGGAAATTGTGCTGCTTGCAGCGAAGGAACCGACGCCGTTTTTAAAAAGCATGGACGACCGGGACATTTACGGTTACGGCAACGGGCTCTACCGGGTGTACCGGGAATATGCGGACGGGCGCAGCCTGCTGTTTCGGACGATATTTTGTATGGCTGCGGGGCTTGTTTTGTCTGCCTTGTATTTGATTCTGCGAAACGGAAGAGGGGAATTAAACGGCAGGATTGCGGCGTTTCTGGCAAACGTCTGGTTTGAAGGAAAGGCGCTTGCCGGGCTGTTTCTTCCGATTGGGCTGCTTTTTGGCATCTTAGAGCGGGAAGGGTTATTTTACGAAATGCAGGCGGTTTATTATTACGGGGAGACGGCGTTTGAATATGCGTCGGAGCTGTCGGATTCTCTTTTATACGGGCTGTCCGGGTATCCTGTGGCGTTTCTGGCTGCTTTTTGGCTGTTTTATTTGTTTGTGCTTGATTTGTGCAAAAACCGGGGCGGCTATAAAAACGGTATATTCGGCAGGCTCATTGCCCGGCTGGACAGCAGGGAATTTGCGCTTTCCGTTTCGGGACGGATGATAAGAAGGACGTATCTGATGGTTGCGCTGACCGTTGTTCTGCTTTTATACGCATTCTGCCTGTTTGGTGTAAGCATGATTTGGGATATCCCTCCTGTAGTTTTATATTGGCAGATGGCTGCTTTTGTGCTGGCGTCCGCGCTTCTGGCTGCCGAAATGGTGTTTCTTAGAAAAAACCGTGCGGCGGCAAAAGATCTGGAGCGGCTGGCCGCGCAGATAGAAGGGATCCGGGAAGGCAATTATAAAGCCGCGGAAGCGCCCGTTATGCAGGATGCATCTCTGCGCGCAATGGCGGAGGAACTGGACGATATCCGGCAGGGCCTCGGTTCGGCGGTGGAGCAGCGCATCAAAAGCGAGCGCATGAAGGTGGAGCTGGTGGCAAACGTATCCCATGATATCAAGACGCCTCTGACTTCGATCATCAGCTATATCCAGCTGTTAAAGCAGGAAGAAGGGCTGCCGGGATATGTGGCGGATTATATCCGTATCCTGGACGAAAAATCGGAACGCCTGAAAAATATGGTGCAGGATGTGTTTGCGGTCAGCAAGGCGGCTTCCGGCCAGCTTGCGGTTGAGTATAAGGAACTGGATTTGGGAAAGCTGCTCTATCAGACCCTGGCGGATATGGAAGAGCTGATTTCGGCAAGCCCGGTGACGGTGAAAACGGAAATCCCCAAAGAGCCGGTAACGGTGTATTCCGACGGGCAGCGGATGTACCGCGTGTTCCAGAACCTGATTGGGAATGCAATGAAATATTCCCTGCAGGGGTCACGCGTTTATATCGTATTAAAAGAAAAGGGGCCGTTTGCGGTGGCAAGCATAAAAAATACGTCGAGCCGGGAATTAGACCGCAGCGTGGATTTTGCGGAGCGATTTACAAGAGGGGACGAAAGCCGCACCGACGGGGGAAGCGGCCTGGGGCTTTCGATTGCAAAAAGCTTTACGGAGGCGTGCGGGGGAACGTTTGAACTGGAAATCAATGCGGATTTGTTTGTCGTGACGGTATCGCTGCCGACGCAAAAGGAGCCGTCATGAAGGCGCGGGGAAACATGCCGGGACGTGCGGCCGTTCTTGGCATCGTGCTGTCAGCGCTTGTTTTTGCTTCCGGATGCACGCAGAACCGGAGCCATATCTCCGTCAAAAGCGGTACCGAAACAAAAGCGGAGCATACGCCTGCCGCGGCGAAGCAGGATACGGTGGTCTGGAAGGTTACGCATGCGGATTTTATTGCGATCTGGCAGGAGCCGCTGAACCGGCTGCTTGCAGAAAAAGGCGCCCCCTACCGGGTAAGCATAGAGGCGTACAGTTCGGAATGGGAGGCCGGGGAAGATGCCGTCCGCGCGCTGGAACAGATGAAACAGGACGCAGAACCTGCGGACGTGATTGCGGCGCCGAATACGGCTTTGTCATATGCGGCAATGGCAGACCGGGAGCTTTTGCTGCCGCTGGATGATTTTCTGGAAAGCGAAAAGGGCGGGGAGATAAAAAACGCCCTTCATGCAAGAGATCTGGCGCGGTGCCGGTACAAAGGCGCTGTGTACGGAATTTCCGCCCATCTGCGCACCGTCGGCGCGATTGCTTACGACAGCGCGCTATTGAAAAAATACGGCATCGAGGTATCCGATCTTTCTTCTGATATTTTTGAAAATGAAGCGGTGTTTAAGAAGATAAAAGACGGCGAGGGGGAAGCGGTCATTCCCTATGCCTATCAGGATGATATCTTTTATGCGCTGGGCATGTGGAAGGCGGATCCGGTGAAATGCCTGGCATATACGAAAGACGGCGAAACCGTCAATATTTTTGAAACAGAAGCACTGAAGGAACGGCTGACTAAGCTTAAGGAATGGAAAGACAAGGGACTGCTTTACAGCGTGGCGGAGAGCCGGCCGGGATCTTTTTTTGCCAGGGATGAAATGGCGCACAGAATGGATCCGTTTGAATACAGCGATATCTGCTATATGAGCGACGGGCAGGAAATAAAGGGGGATTATATTGTGGTTCCCGACAGGAAGCGCCCGCAGATTGCCCCGTTTTGGGGAGACGCGCAGACTGCGGTTGCATCCTGGACGCAAAACAGAGAATATGCGCTTGATTTTCTGAGCCGCCTGTATACCGATCCGGATATCGCCAATCTGATCCTGTACGGAACGGAAGGGACGGATTACGTGGTAGAAGACAATAAGGCAATCCGCCTGCCGACCAATTCGCTGTGGGCGTTTGGGGAGCATTTTACAAATGCGTTGATTGCGCTGCCGCAAAATGATACCGCTGTGGATAAGATGGCATTTCAGGAAGAATATTATGAGCAATGCGAACCGTTTATTCCGGACGGATTCCGTTTTGACCCTGCCCCGGTTGCCGCAGAGGTGGAACATACGAACGCGGTATATGAGGAAGTGACGCAGGAAGGAGGGGCATTCGGCAATATCGACAGCCTGCTCCAGAAAAACGGTGAGGAGTTAGACGCCGTCCTTTTGGAAATCAATACCCGGCTAAAGGATGCCGGAATCGATCGCATTATTCTGGAATTTGACCGGCAGCTTGCCGAATGGAGGGATCTTTATGAACGGTAAAAGGAGAACCGCCCTTTTATGCGCGGCGGGATTGCTTTTGGTTTTGGCTTCCTGCAAAAAGCCCGGTTCCCCGGCGGAAGCAAAGACGCAGTATTACGATACCATTTTGTATCAGGGCTTTGCATCCGGGGACGGCATTTACCATCAGAACAGTACGGGATTTTTGTATTTCTTTGATTACCGTACCAGGCAGGACGTGATTGTCTGCAATAAACCGAACTGCACCCATTCGATTTGGTACGAAAATACGCCGGACGAGCAGCGCTGCAATGCATATCTGCCGTCGGCGCTTGGCGGAGCGGGGTTTGTGGCGGAAGATTTTTTGTATCTGTTCAATGTGGATTTGAATACGCAGACGGCTTCACTGGTGCGCTCCGGGCTTGACCGCACCAGTGAAAAAGAAATCGCGCGGTTTGAAAACAATATTATCAGCCCCTTTGTGGTTGACGGGCAGTATTTGTATCTGTCAGGGTGCGCCATTCTGATGCAGAAGGATGAAGACGGCATGGAACAGCCCACGGGGGAGAATGAGGTATGGCTTTTTAGAGTGGATTTGCGGACGGGGGAGATGAAAAAGCTGACGGAACGCAAAAAAGGGTACGGCAGCGATTTGCATCTGGCCGGGATGTATAACGGCAGGCTGTATTACAGGGAAAGCTATTTTAAAACCAGATATGACGGAACGAATTATAAAGAGGCGGGGCATCAGGTGGATTGGTATTCCTTTGATATCCAAACGGGACAGGCAGAACGGATTTTTGAAGGGGAGCAGTTTCAGGAAGCTTACCTCTACAAAAATAAGCTGGCGGGTATGTACGGAAAGGATCCGGAGGGCGGCCGGGAGGCGGAGAGCAGATACGGCCAATATGAACTGACCGTCTGGGATCTGGATACCGGCGAAAGCCAGCCTGCCGGAACGGCGGATCGTTTGCCGGATTATGCGGACGGGAAGGTTTTTTATACGGCAGAAGAGGACGGGCAGGAGCGTTCTTACTGTTATGATATTGAGAACGGGAAGACGATGGAGCAAAGCCGCAAGTTTATGGAGCGCCTCCATATCCGGGGCGCGTTCGGGGATTATATGCTTGTTGTGAAAGACGATCCGGATACGGGCATCGGGGATTACTATGTCATTTTAAAAGAAGATTTTTATAACGGGAAGGAACAATTTGTTCCGATTACATGGGACGGGGAGACGTGATACGATGACAGTTTTACAAATCAATGGTTTGAGTAAATCTTATGGGGATAAAATCGCACTCAACCGGGCCAGCCTTTGTCTGACGCCCGGCGTCTACGGGCTGTTGGGGCCGAACGGCGCGGGAAAAAGCACGCTGATGAATATGATTGCGGGGAATCTTGCGCCGGACGCCGGGGAGATTTTATACAACGGGGAGCATACGTCCGCCCTTGGCAGAAGCTTTCGCAGCGTCCTGGGATATATGCCGCAGCAGCAGGGGCTTTACGAGCAGTTTACGGGGTATCAGTTTCTTTCTTATATGGCGGGCTTAAAGGGGCTGCCGAAGAAACGGGCGAAGGAGGAAATCGAAACGGTTCTGGGGCTTGTGAATCTGGAGGAACAGAGCGAAAAGAAGCTGGGGGCGTATTCCGGCGGGATGAAGCAGCGTATTTTGATTGCGCAGGCGCTTTTGGGGAATCCGAAAATCCTGATATTGGACGAACCGACGGCGGGGTTGGATCCCAGGGAGCGGATTCGGATACGGAATATTATTTCTGAAATTGCTCTGGATAAGATTGTGATTTTTGCAACGCATGTGGTGTCTGATGTGGAGCAGATTGCCAAGGAGATTGTTCTGATTAAGAAAGGGAATATATTGGGCGTGGGAAGCGTGGGGAGTTTTTTTTCGGAGCTTTCGGGGAAGGTATTTGAGATTACGGTGGAGCCGGGACGGCTTAAGGAAGTGGAACGGGAGTTTTTGGTGCGCAATGTTTCGGTTTATGACGGGAATATGACGGTTCGCGTGATTTCGGAGGATAGGCCGCGTTTGTATGTGGCTTTGGAGGTTCGGCCGACGTTGGAGGATGTTTATTTGTATTGGTTTGCGGATGAGGTGGGGGAGGAGTGAGGAGCCGTCAGACAGAGCAAGGGGTGTTGGCAAGAATCCGTCAGCCAGAGGGCAGGGGGTGCGGCGTTCGCTGTGTAACAGGATTTAGCGGCTCTAAAGTATTCCGCGCAGGTTTTTG
>OFFK01002351.1_pt1 | contig 11626 bp, 10 predicted proteins | sample 1521361 | NCBI WGS metagenome assembly OFFK01 (sample SAMEA3504096, study PRJEB24116) | mouse gut metagenome | biome: mouse gut; feature: mouse-associated habitat; material: faeces | place: Denmark | collected 2011
CGAAGACCGCCCGGAAGCGCCTGGGCAAGCGCACCAACTTCCTGCGGATGCTGGAGGACGTGAAACAGGACAAGGTTGACCTGATTTTGTTTACCCGCCTGGACCGCTGGTTTCGTTCTGTGGCCGACTATTACAAGGTCATGGAGATTTTGGACGCCCACAACTGCGGCTGGCTGACCACCCAGGAGCAGTACGACACTACCACGGCTGGCGGGCGGCTGTACATCAACCTCCGGCTCTCCATTGCGCAGAATGAGGCGGACCTTTGTGGGGAGAGGATTGGCGTGGTCCTTGACAGCAAGGTAAAACACGGCACGGTTGTCTCTGGTAAAATACCTTTTGGCTACCGGATTAACGAGGAAAAGCGCCTGGAGATTGTACCGCAGGACGCGGCAATCATTCTTGATGCTTTCGAGCATTACCGTTCCTCTGTTTCTGTCCGTGCCACCGCCGCCTATATTCAGCGGACTTACGGCCTGAACTGGGACAACATCCGTTGCCGCCGGAACCTCTGCCAGACGCTCTATATCGGCCACTATGAAAGTAACGGGCGCGTAAACCCCAACTTCTGCCCTCCCATCGTCCCCCGTGATCTATACGACGATGTACAAAAGCTCCTATCCAATAACACAAAGGCGAACCCTTGCCCGCAGCACTACAGCCGCCGAACCTGCGGCCATAAGAAACAGATTAGGGAAACCGCCGTTGAAGAATGGCTATTTACTTTCCTTGGAGACGAGCTGGAAAAGCAGCGCCTTGAATGGGAAGTGAAGGAGGCCCGCCGCAAGCAGGCCGCCGCCTCCATTGACCGGGCCGCCATTCGCCGCAAACTGTCCCGCCTGAAAGAACTGTATGTAAATGAAATGATCGACTTGGAGGAATACCGCCGGGACTATGAACTATACACCACTCAGCTTGCCGAGCGCACCGCCCCTTCCGCCGAGGAGGAACGCCCCAACTTTGAGGCAATCGAGGCGATCCTTGAAACCGGCTTCCGTAAAATCTATGACGGCCTGGAGCGAGAGGAAAAGCGCACCCTCTGGCGCTCCGTGATAAAGGAAATACACGTAGACAAGGAGCGGCAAATTACCCGCATCTCTTTTTTATAGGCGTTCTTATACTAATGATATATAACCGTCGGGAAGTGACAGCATTTGCGACAAAAGCCCCTTTGCCTTTAAGGTCAGTTCCTTGTTGCGTAAATGGTGGTTGCTCATAACGGTATAGCCCTTGTTGCGCTCCACTCGGAAAACTGCCATAGCTTCATCACTCCTTTGGTTGTGGATTTGTTACGCGATAGAACGCCGTTTTGCCGGGTTTAGGTTGAGTTACATTCCGTAATTTCATGTGCGCTTTTTTTGCGTCCTACAATCCAGAAAGGAAAAACATGGATAACAGAGAAAAACAGGCCCGGTTTGTCCATGAGGCGCTTGTTGTTATGGGGGTATTGGCGCTGCTGTGCTTTGTCTGCAGGCTATGGCCGATCCTCCTCCTTGTGATACTGGGCGTCCTGATTGCGGCAGTCCGGATGGTATTTCTGGCAGCAAAAAAGGTGGAAACCGTAGAACCCATGCCAGCGCCACAGCCACAGACGATACCGGTACCGACGGAAACGGATGTGAAGGCGCTTGCTTATTCTGTCATACTCAGACGGATTACGGAGCTGATTGCAGCTGAGTATCCGGAGGCAAGATGGGTATGGGAAGCGCCCAATGCGAAAGCGCTGTTTGAGACGGGCGCTGATTTGTTCGTGCTGCTGAACCGTGCTGGCGGGTACCGCCGGGCAAAGGTCAATATCCAAAACCTTCAGGTTCTGGGCATTGAATATGAAACGGCTGCAGGGCCAGATAACCCGGAGCCGGAACTGGAAGAACCAGATTTGCCTGAAGACGATGGGAGGGAAAGCTTCCAGCTTATCGCCTTTGAATGGGCAGAGGCACACATATTTGAGCTGAACACACGGTGTAACGAGGCGATTGGGCAGAACCTGTCGGAACTGCTGATCTATGCGGATGAGCTTCCAGCGAAAGAGAGCTGGGAGGATGTCTGTGGCGAGCTTGTCAGGGCTGGCCTGGAAGATGCCTGCTGTGTGCCGGAAGGAATCAAAATCAATCTTACGCAATGAAATGCAGAAAGGAAATGAATTATGAGTGTATCCATAAACAATATTTTTAACTACAGCCGTCCGCTCCCGGAGCCTTTTGATACCATTACCAACAAAAAAGTCAAGGTTTCTTCCATATATGGAGACGGTACGGCTTCAACGCTTTGCGCCACGGTGATTAAAGCGGTACATGCCGTCTGCCGCTGCATGAATGGCAGCGGGGAAGGCGCGGTCGGAGTCATCGATCACCGGTCGGTGGCAGAATATAAGTCGTCCATGGGGCCGGATGCTTATCATCTGGTCGTTTACGACAGCTCTTCGGGAGCTGTGACGGCAAGTGTTTACGACAAAAACACGGAAGTGTTTGAAAACTATGTGCTGCATTCCTCCGGCCGTGACGGGGCAGCCGTTATGATGGCGCTGATGCCGGCTTTACAGGGCGATGATGAGTTCCAGGAAAACCTGGAGCAGTATTACGACCAGTTTAACAGCGGGTATCCGGATATGGCGAAGGCAACCGAGTGCATGGCCATGCTGTGCGACAATGCCTACCGCCGGATCAAGGATCCTGCGTGTCCTGCCCATATCAAGGTGGGCGTGGACAAGTCGGGCAATCTGGTGCGTATTTCACAGGCACACCTGGATTCCGGCGCATTTGCACCGACAAGTGTAATGGCAGGCGAGTTTACCATATTTGCCAAGACCGGGCCGGCAACGATAAAGAAGGCGGTATCCCTTGTGGAGCATGAGGACTTCGTTGGTAAGTACGAGCTTCATAAGAGAACATTAAACACAGTGGAGGAGAGCCTTGTCCCGAAACTCCCTGAATGGTATATCATACCGCAGGAGGTGGTGGATATCTGCAGACATGCGCAGGCGACAACCGGCAAGTCTATGCAGATGCGCAATTTCCTGCTCCGCGGGCCAGCAGGCACCGGTAAGACGATGGGGGCCAAAGCGATTGCTTCCGGGCTCCATCTGCCGTACATGAAATACACCTGCTCCGCCGGTACGGAGATATTTGATTTTGTCGGGATGATTTTCCCGGATTCCGATTCGGCGTCAACCGGCGATGCGCAGCTTGACAGGGAGAAGGAGACCTTAAAAAGCATGGGCGGCGTGAATTACGCCAATGTGTCCAAGCTGATGGGGCTTCCGGATCTGGATGACATGGACTATGACCCGTCGGGCGTTTACCAGGCATTGACTGGAACGGAAAATGCATCTGCAACCTCGCAGGACTGTATGCGGATTGTCCTGGATAAAGTGACGGAAAAGGTGCGTGCGCTTTCTAGGCGGGATGAGGCATCCAAAAGCAGCGGGCAGACCTACAGCTATGTGGAGACGGATTTTATCAAGGCGCTGAAAAACGGCTATGTGATTGAAATCCAGGAACCCTCCACGATTGTGCAGCCCGGCGTGCTGGTCGGGTTAAATTCCCTGCTGGAGCAGTCCGGCGCGATTACCCTGCCCACAGGCGAGATCATTGAACGCCATCCGGATGCAGTGGTCGTAGTGACAACGAATATTAGTTATGAGGGCTGCCGCGGCATGAACCAGTCGGTTCTCAGAATGAGTCTGGTGCGTGACGTGGAATTGCCGGAACCGGAAGTAATGGTTCAGCGTGCCATGTCCGTTACCGGAGCAACAGATGAATACCAGGTATCCCAGATGGTGCAGGTGGTCAATGATATGGCGGAATACTGCCGTAAGAACAGCATTACAGACGGTTCTTATGGTATGCGGAGCCTGATTGACTGGATTATCAGCGCGGAAATTACGGGCGATGTCTATCACTCGGCGCTTTACACGGTCATCAGCAAGGCTACTGCAGATGAAATGGACCGCGAGGCTTTGATTAGCACCGTACTGGAACCGATATTTGCACCGCCCAGAAAGAGAGCGGCCGTATAAATCACAAAGAAAGGAGGCTACCCTATATTATGGCAAGGGTGAATCACAAACTCGTAAAGCAGCGCCTCAATGAGAAGCGCAGCAAAATTACGGACCGCCAGTTCTTCTCGTCCCGCATCTTGGCGGGGCATTTTGAGGACCTGGCGGCAGCGCAGACGCGGCGGTACCACTATAACCGCCGTGTGCGCGTTAATCTCTACTGGAAGCCGAAGGACCCGTTCCTGGCGGCAACGGACAATATGTACATCCGTATCAATTCGGGGAACCCGATGGTCACAAAGGTAAGAGGCCGGGAGAACCGCTACCAGATTGTGTGCGGCATGTTCGCACATGAGCTGGGGCATGTCCTCTATACCGATTTCCTTGCCGCCCAGACCCATACCAATTACCTTGGAAGGTACAAATGGTACCCGTATCCGCCGGATTTAAAGACAGCTGCGGATGCAGGGAAGGAAAGGGCATTCTGGGATTACGTCAAGGCGGATCCCAAAAACCTGGAGGCGGTGGGATACATCGCCCACCAGGTCTCAAATGTCATCGAAGACGGGTACATTGAAAACCGCATCCTGACAAACTTTCCGGGGACGATTGGATATGGCCTGGAAGAACTGCGGAAGCGGCATTTTGAATCCATCCCGACAGTGACGCAGCTGATTGAGCAGGAGGATGATGGCAGCAGGCATATTTTTGAAAGCATCCTGCAGGTATTGCTGTCCTATGCCAAATTCGGTGAGGTCAAGTACGGCGACGAGCCTCTTGCCGATGAACGGATCCAGACGGTATTCAAACTGATTCCTGACATTGACAGCGCACTGGTGAACAAATCAGGGAAAGAAAGATTAAGCGTTGTCAACCTGATTATGGTGCGCTGCTGGGAATACATAGAAGGCTTCTGCGAAATCTGCAAAAAGCGCCAGGAGGATGCCGCTGCGGCAGGCTCTCCGGCAGGCATTGGAGAAACAATGGCTGAAGTGCTGAAGGCAATCGCAGGCGGATCTGAGATGGGCGAAGGAAGCAGCACGCCGGTACCGGAGGCTGCCGGAAGTTCTGAAGCTTCGGCAACGGCAGGCGCGCGGGCCAAAACGCAGGAAGATGCGGCGGAAAGCAAGGAAGAAGAAAATCCGGAAGAAGACACGGAAGAGGAGGGCGGAGGCTCTCCCCAGACTGAAACAGAAGAGGAGGAAAATCCGTCTGAGTCTGGAGAGGCACAACCAGAAATTCCAGAGGAATCTGAGGGCAGCGTTGGTGGCTCCGGGGAAAATTCCGGGAAACAGGAAACGGTGGAAAACGAAGAGGGCAGGATCCCCTATCAGCAGACGGAGTCCCTTTCCGAACCGCTTGGAGGGACGACCGAAAAGAATGAGTCCTATGAACGTGCCGCCGCCGATATCGAGCGTATGCTGGATAAGATGGCGGAAAGGGCGGCCTGCGAGCAGCTGGAAAATGAGCGCATCCAGGAGCTGAATGATGTGGCGCAGAATATTTCTTATGGGAATATCCATGCCGGCGTCAATATCCGGATCAACCGCATTTCCAGCGTGGATGAGAAATTGACGGAGCAGTACGATATAATATCGGCGCCGTTAATCAATATCTCGCGCCAGCTGCAGAAAAGCCTGGTTAAACAGCTCAAGGAAAACCGCCGCGGTGGAAAGCAGACCGACTTAATGATGGGGAGGCGCCTGGATGCGCATGCCCTGTGCCGCAACGACGGTAAGGTGTTCTATAAGAACAGCCTGCCAAATGAAATCCCGGAGCTGGCAGTAGGACTGCTGCTGGACGAATCGGGTTCCATGTGTTCCTGCGACCGCTGTACTTATGCGAGGGCATCGGCGATCATTTTGTATGATTTTTGCCAGAGCCTTGACATTCCGGTGATGGTTTATGGCCATTCCACTGGTTATGACACGGTTGAGCTGTATTCCTATGCGGAATTTGAGAGCTTCGACCATGACGATAAATACCGGATGATGGACATCAGCGCCCGCAGCAGCAACCGGGACGGCGCGGCTCTGCGTTTTGTGGCGGAGCAGCTTTCCAAACGGCCGGAATCGGTGAAACTGCTGATACTGGTTTCAGACGGGCAGCCGGCGGATTCCGGATACGGCGGTTCCGCGGCAGAAGAGGATCTTAGGGGCATCAAGCAGGAGTATCAGCGGAAAGGCATCCTGTTTGTCGCGGCGGCCATCGGAAGCGATAAGGAAAATATCGAACGGATTTACGGGGATTCCTTTTTGGATATCACCGACCTGAACCAGCTGCCCACGAAGCTGACCAATGTGGTCAAGCGGCATATACGGGTATGACAGGGCAGGGGGAGATTGCAGATCCCGCTCCGCCTGGAAATCAAAAGAAACTTACAATAAAACAACAAAGAAAGGGAATAAAAACATGAAGGCAATCAGTATTGGAAAAAGATATGAAATTTATGACGACTCGCTCAAGGCTTATGACAGGCTTCCGGCGAAAACCTATACCGTCCGTTTTGAAAAGATGTCCGGATTCTTTCTGGAGGTGCGCACGGATCTCGCTGTAAAGGAGAAGGTCTACGGCGTCCATCCGGAGAAAGCAGACAAGGTGTTCCAGGCGTTTACGAAATTTGAACGGAACCTGGGGATCATTTTGAGTGGCGACAAGGGGATTGGAAAATCCCTCTTTGCCCGGATCCTGGCGTCAAAGGCTGTGGAAGATGGATATCCTGTCATCATTATTGACCAGTTTATCCCTGGTATTGCCTCATACATTGAGTCTATTGAGCAGGAGGCTGTTTTTCTGTTTGATGAGTTTGACAAAACCTTTGGCAGCGCCAGCTCCGGAGACAATGGAGGCGATCCGCAGTCCAGGCTCTTGAGCCTGTTTGATGGGACATCCCAGGGAAAAAAACTTTTTATCATTACCTGTAACAGCCTGCGTAAGCTGAATGACTATCTGGTAAACCGCCCTGGGCGGTTCCATTACCATTTCCGTTTTGAATATCCCTCCTCGGAGGAAATCATGGAATACCTTACAGATAAGCTTGGGACACAGTATGTGGGTGAGATCCAGAAGGTAATCCTGTTCTCCCGGAAAGTGGCGCTGAACTTTGACTGCCTTAGGGCAATCGCGTTCGAGCTTAGCATGGGAGGCTCATTTGAGACGGTGATCCAGGACCTTAATATTATCAATACCAGGGAAACAGCTTATAATGTCACCCTTCATTTTAATGACGGGACGGTCATGAAATCAAATAACTGCCGTCTGGATATGTTTAATAAAGAGGGCAGGGAGATGGTGTATCTGGATGACGAGAAGGGCAGGAACATGGTTACGGCGGAATTCAAGCCGTCTGCGTGTGTCTATGATCCTACGCGCAGCGCAACGATCCTTCCGGCGGACAGCATCATGCTAAGCTATAACGATTACTATGGGGAGGAAGCGCAGGAAGAAGTGCAGAAGCTGATACCGGAGTATTTATCCATAGTCCGTGCCGTGGAAAGGAACATTCACTATCTGACGGCATAAAAGGATGCGGGGAGGATTCCCTGATTTTTACCAGCTGCCCATGGAGCTGTCCGATATGGATAAGCGGCATATGGGAATAACAACATCAAAATATAAAAATAAGACAGATGGGCAGCTGGTTTTCTACGGCTGCCTATCCGTTTTCAGAAAGGAAGGCAGGTATGCATTTTTTATCATTGGCAGTTTTGGAAATCCCTGAAGTACAGGAAGACAAGGAAAGGGACAGAGAGATTGCGGAAGCATTGGAGGAATTGAGGCTCCAAAAGGAATTAAAAGGGAGAAGCATCCAGATAAGACTCTTGATGGAACGGCTGCGGGGGCTTCTATCAGCGTTCTCGCGCACAGTGGACAACTGTGTTTCTGACCTGCTGTACCCTTATTATGAATCCATACCGGATACGTCATATCTGGAATTCGATGACCGGACGGAGCAGCTGCTTGCGGAATATGAAGGTACGGCCGACTGTGTAAGATTGGCACAGGGCACGGTTGTGGAATTATTCGGTTACATGCTTCACGGAAGATTTATCATCCGTCACGGTAAGGTGTTCCAGAGGGATGCCGGCCCGCTCCACCATGAAAAACGGACAAAGAAGGCGAAGAGGATGAAGGCGCTGCCGGATTATCCCCTCAAAAAAGTATACAGAGATTTCAAAGATTACGCAGAAAATGAGTGCGGGTTTACTTTTGACGAAGAGCATCAAGGATATGGATTTTATTATAATCCGAATGCTATGTGGGACTGGTACTCTATTGGCGGGCGCTGGCCGGAAATGTTTCTCGTGAAGGACACATGCGAAGAATATTCCTTTGGGGAAAGAAGCTGGTGCAATGAGGATGAAGAGCTGGAGGCCCCGGAAGGGTACCTGTGGGTCTGCGCTGCCCGTAAGAAAGATATTGCGTGGGAAGAAATGCGTAAGTGGCGTGAGAAAAAAGCCAGGGAGCGTTTCTCAAAATTGGAGAAGATGTTTGCTACAGGCCAGAAGGAGGAAGGCTTCAGAGGAGCCATAGCTCCTCAGGGCATTCTTTGTTACGGGGAAATGGTGTATTTTAAGGATGAGACGGTTGAGGATTATCTGAACCGGAATGACATCCTTGATCATCGGAAGTATCCGGTATATGTCCACGATATCGTAGACGCAGACAACTGGTTTAGCAGAGATGACTCTGAGTGGATAAATGACGGCGAGGTTCCTGTTGACTGGCCGGAACGCATAGACGGGTACATAGACGGTCTGGAAGATGATGACGTTCTTGTAGGTGTGGACTATCATATTTGAAGGGAGGGATCAAAATGATTAAAAATGAATCGAATATTGACAAGAAACCGGATAGTATCTGCAGCTTTCCTTTGCAGGGGATTCCGGACAATTCCAAAACCATTGAACCTTTGCCTGGAAGCGCAACGGCGGGGATAGACCTAAAAAGGCTCCCTGTCCATGAAGATGAGGTGACAAATGTTCTCAGGCAGCGCTGGATCGCATGCTATTTGCTGTATGACTGGACACTGAAGCACGCAGATCATGCTTTTTACAATAATAAGTGTATGTGGGTGGAACAGGTTTATAAACGGCTGGAAGGTATGGATATAGATGCCGCATCTTTGGGAGCAGTTATGACGGATACTTTTAACCAGATCCTGCTTGAGGATGTGGAGGATTTTATCCAAACACATATGCGTGTATGGAAATGCGGCCGGTTAAAGGTTGAATTTCAGGTTGCAAAGACAATAGCAAAAATTTTTGCAGAATAAGAATAAAGATAATCGTGTTTCCCTTTGTCTTAGGCAGGGGGAAACACAGAAAATGGAGGAACCAATATGGTTATAAATCGAATTGGCGCTGAATTTGCATATGAAGGCGTTACTTATGTAATTGGCGCACCCATCGTGGGTACGCCTGGAAGTGAGTACGAAGGATTGTACGGAAGTATCACGGAAATCAGTGACGGCGAAGATAAAGAAACGGAAAATGAAACACCGGATATGGAATGTTCCTTTGAAGCTCCGGTGATTCCTTATGATGTAAAAGAGTTGGAAGAGAGGTTCTCAGAATTGTACCAGTATCCAAAGGCTATTGACGACATTGCCCTGGATTTGGTTATCATGGCGCCGGAAATGATCCGTCCGCTTGATGACCTGAGGGAATGCCGGCATTATCCAATGGTATACGTCCTGGCAGAAGACTGGGCGGTAGAAGGCGAACACGGCAGTTCTTCTGAAGTGTATACGGATTTTGATGATGCCAAACGCCTGTTGGTCCAGAAATTAGAGGAAGAACTGGAAAACGGATGCATTCCACGGTGGGCCGGTTATGAGAATTTTGTGGTGCATTCCACCGCAGATTCCTATGAATGCTACATTGACGGGGAATACTGCGAAAACCATTATTCTCTTTCCATCATCGCCCAAAAACTTTGCGCGTCCAACCGGTTTGTAAGGGAACTTGCTGAGATTCATAAAGCCTCCTGCCAGCTTGAGGATTTTGTTTCCCAGGTGTCAGACTGGGATGAAATTGCAAAGCTTACAGATGAGAAGTATGAACGGATGGTTCATGACCCACGGTTCCCGGAAAGGCTTCAAAATGCACTTGGTAAGAATGACCACTACTGGGAATCTTACTGGGAAACTGTGTCAGAGGTTGCACACGAATTGGTAAATGAGTATTTGGAAAAACCAGACTGCTATAAGCCGGAAGCAGATAACCCCTATCCCCTCTGTGTTGGAAACGGCACAGAAGAATGCAGGGAGTGCTGTCTTTGGGTTGATTTGCAGCCTGACATAGAGTAGGAGGATCATTGTATGAGTTATAGTACCTGGCATACCTATGGGTATGGCATATGTGTTTCTGATATCAGGGAACCTTCTGTGGAGCGTCTCCAGAACCTGCTGGCAATGGCGCCGGTATTGCAGGGGGCCATCCGGGAATGGCTGGCTTTGTGTGGGATTTCTGAGCCGGACTACGAAGATTATATGGGGTTTGACCAGGATTACAGGCTCGGACTGGCCACTATACTGAAAGAAGTTATCCTGGAGGCGGAAAATGTAGAGCTTGAGGCTTGTGACAGCTTTGAAGGGAAGGACTATCTGCTGTTCTGTCCGAATTATCCGTGGAATTGGAAAAATCAAAGACAGTTAAAGACGGAAGCGGATGTTGCAGATATTTTCAAAAAATACATTCCGGTTCTGACAAATGAGCCGATTGATATAGATTATCAGTCTGTTGAGAATGGGGGATAGAAGATGCCATGTATAAATCGCAGGATCAGGAAACTGCTCTGTTCAGGGAGGAACTTTCAAAACTCTTGACAACCCTGAAGCATAACCGGGAGAAGGTTCCCCTTGACGTGTTGAAGACAAGGTATAAAAAAGGCTATGACACGTTATGCGCAGACATCAAACGCTCTGCATCAGACTACGCAAAGCAAATAGCGCTCTGCGGCATCCGTGTTCACAGGGATTATCTTGATGAGGCAGCCTCTGTCATCAATGGGACGATTGAACGCTGCGGCATTTTAAAGCAGCTCTCCAAAGCGGCTTTTTCCCATCAGGACATAGATGAATTTGATTCCCTTGCCGGGACGCTGCGGGAGAAGATCCTTGACGGCCTGGAGCCTTTCTACAGGAAACATCTTGGGCTGTATATCACGCCGGAATGTCTGGAAGATCCGGATGTGTCGCCCCTCATCTACTGCATGGCAAATGATTGTGTCCTGCAGGATGGGAAATGGATTCCGCTGGAATTTTACAAAACCGGTTCTGCGTACCAGCAGGAAAAATGCGTATAACTGTCACAATAAAAAGTACGAGGAGGTGGTATTATGCCTGAAAAAAGTGGATTAAGGCCGCTGACCAGCATTGTATCCTACCCGGAACGCGGGGAGGGCGGCAACAACCGGTACCGTGGGAATTGTTCCCCGAAACTGGTTGAGGATTTGATTGGATTTTTCCGCCCGCAGGAAATCTGCGACTACATGTGCGGGAGCGGGACAACGAAAGCAGCAGCGGACAAGCTCGGTATCAGCAGCCATCTGTACGATCTGCACAGCGGATTTGATATCATGAGCTGTGAAATACCGGAGCGGCCGGAATTTATCTTCCGGCACCCT
>OFFK01002357.1_pt1 | contig 11607 bp, 7 predicted proteins | sample 1521361 | NCBI WGS metagenome assembly OFFK01 (sample SAMEA3504096, study PRJEB24116) | mouse gut metagenome | biome: mouse gut; feature: mouse-associated habitat; material: faeces | place: Denmark | collected 2011
TGGCGGAAAAAGACCCGGCCAGACGGCGTTTGAGGTTGTGAATACAGGTTCTAAAAAGCAGTATTTCAAGGATAAGGGGGCGCGCTGCCATGGCGGACTGCGTGGGCATCAAGCTGGGCACCATCATCGACAACTTCCATCTGAACGTGATCTACGGCCCGGAGGGCTACCGGAATCGGCGGATCATCACGGAGGACGTAAACCGTCCGGGCCTCCAGCTCACCGGGTTCTTCGACTACTTCGACAAGGACCGGATGCAGCTGCTGGGCCTGGTGGAGATCTCCTATCTGAAGGAGATTCCCGCCGCCAAGCGGGCCGTGGTGTTCGACACGCTGTTCTCCTACCGCACCCCGGCGGTGATCTTCGCCCGGGGGCTCCAGCCCTACCCGGAGTGCCTGGAGATGGCGAAAAAGCACCAGCAGGTGATCCTGGGCACCAAGGAGAACACCGCCGACATCATGAGCACCCTCATCGCCTACCTGCGCTCCGCCCTGTCCCCCACCATCACCCGCTCGGGCGTGCTGGTGGAGGTGTACGGCGAGGGGGTCATGCTGGCCGGGGAGTCTGGCGTGGGCAAGAGCGAAACCGCCATCGAGCTGGTGAAGCGGGGCCACCGCCTCATCGCCGACGACGCGGTGGAGATCCGCCGCTCCCCCATCGGCGGGCTGGTGGGCACCGCCCCGGAGCTGATCCGCCACTATATCGAGCTGAGGGGCATCGGCGTGGTGGACGTGCGGCGGCTGTTCGGCATGTCCGCCGTCAAATTCGACAGTGCCATCGACATGATGATCCAGCTGGAGTCCTGGAAGGAGGGCAAGCTGTACGACAGGCTGGGGGCGGACGACCACTTCGTCTCCCTGCTGGATGTGAGCATACCCACGCTGACCATCCCCGTAAAGCCCGGGCGGAACCTGGCGGTGATCATCGAGGTAGCCGCCATGAACAACCGGAACAAAAAGATGGGCTACAACGCCGCGCTGGAATTTTCCCTACAGGTGGACAGCCACATCGACCAGAAGTACCTGGAGATGAACCCCAAATGAGCCGGGAAGCACCCCAGGGCCTCCGCCCGGTGCTGTACCGCAGCTATCCCATCGGCACCCTGGCCCTGATGGACGACGGCACGGGGCTGAGCCGGGTATTCCTCTGCCAGTCCGGTTCGGACCGCCCCGCCCCCCAGGGGGAGACGGAGCTGACCCGCTGGGCCGCGGCGGAGCTGGACGAATACTTCTCCGGCAGGCGGACCACGTTCACCGTCCCCCTGTCCCCCCGGGGCACGCCGTTCCAGCTGGCGGTGTGGGCCGCCCTGCGGGCCATCCCCTTCGGCCAGACCCGCACCTACGGGGAGATCGCCGCCGGCGTGGGCCGTCCCAAAGCCGCCCGGGCGGTGGGCATGGCCAACCACCACAACCCCCTGCTCATCTTCACCCCCTGCCACCGGGTGGTGGGCAGGGGCGGCAGCCTCACCGGGTTCGCCTGCGGGCTGGCGGTAAAGCGCGCCCTGCTGGCCCTGGAGGGCGCGGAGCTTTCCCATGCCAAGCCCCGCATTTCACCCCCTCCAACGCCAGCTTCCGCCGTGCTCCCAGGCCCCAATTCCCACACAGGAGGAGACCCCTATGCGTAAATCCATTCCCGTCCTGCTCGCCGCCGCCCTCTGCCTGGCCCTGTTCGTCCTCCCCGTCCGGGCCTCCTTCTCCGACGTATCCCCCGGCGACTGGTACGAGGGGGCCGTCTCCCAGCTCACCCAGGCCGGGGCCCTCAAGGGCTACCCGGACGGCACCTTCCGCCCCAACGCCAGCATCTCCGCCGCCGAGTTCGTGTCGGTGGCCGTCCGGCTGGCAAAGCTCCCCGGGGGCCAGGGGCAGGCCCCCCACTGGGCGGCGGATCAGCTCCAGGGCGCGCTCCAGGCCGGGTGGTACGACTGGGACGAGATCCCCCCCACCGGGGAGACCTTCGACCAGCCCATCCCCCGCCAGCTCGCCGTCAAAATTCTCATGAAAGCCCTTCTCCCCCAGGCCCGCGGGGATTACAACACCGAGTCCGCCAAGATCAGGGACTTTGCCGCCCTGGACGGGCGGTATTACGACGCGGTGCTGGCCGCCTACGCCTCCGGCGTGGTCCACGGCGACCCCGACGGCTCCTTCCGCCCCAAGGACACCCTGAGCCGCGCCGAGGCCTGCACCCTGTTCCAGAACGCCGCCAAGGCCCAGGCCGGACAGCCCCCCGTCCCCTCTCCCCCGCCCGCTCCCTCCCCTACCCCCACCGTCCAGCCCCGGCAGGGCGGTGCGTCCCAGAACGGCTGGCTCCAGGTGAAGGGCACCCAGCTGAGCAACGCCGCCGGGGAACCCATCGTCCTCCGGGGCATGAGCAGCCACGGCCTGCAATGGTACGGCCAGTTCGCCTCCCCCGGTGCCATCGCCGCCACCGCCGATTGCGGAGCCAACCTGTTCCGGGTGGCCATGTACACCGGGGAGGGGGGCTACCTCAGCCAGCCCGCCGCAATGAAGGCCAAGGCCACTGCCGCTGTAGACGCCGCCATCGCCAACGACCTCTATGTGATCCTGGACTGGCACATTCTCTCCGACGGGAACCCCATGGCCCACGTGGAAGAAGCCGCCGCCTTCTTTGCCGAGATGGCCCAACGGTACCGGGACGTGCCCAACGTCCTCTACGAGATCTGCAACGAACCCAACGGGAACGTGAGCTGGGCCGGGGACGTGAAGCCCTACGCCCAGCGGATGGTGGAGGTGATCCGGGCCTACTCCCCCAAGGCGGTAATCCTCATCGGCAGCCCCACCTGGAGCCAGGACATCCACCTGGCCGCCGCCGACCCCGTGGCGGGGGACAACCTGATGTACACCCTCCACTTCTATGCAGGCACCCACGGCGCGGAGCTGCGCGGCCGTATAGACGACGCCTTGGCCAAGGGCCTGCCCATCTTCGTGTCCGAGTGGGGCACAAGCCGCGCCGACGGCAGCGGCGGCGTGTTCCTCCAGCAGGCCGAGGTGTGGCTGGACTTCCTGGACGCCCGGGGGATCAGCTGGTGCGGCTGGTCCCTGTGCGACAAGAGCGAAAGCTCCGCCGCCCTGCGCCCCGGCGCGCCCCCGGACGGCCCCTGGGATCAGTCCCACCTGTCCGAGTCCGGGCGATTCATGTTCTCCCGGTTCCGTTCATAGCGTGAAGCCCCCTCCCCGTCCGCCCCGGGGAGGGGCTTTTGCGATTTTTGCGGCTTCTGAAAAAATGGTTGACAACTGTAGTCCAATGTGCTATCCTAAAGTTGGATTACAGTTGTAGACCAATCTGCGGCGGGCAGCACCCGCGGAAAAGGAGGTATTTACCATGGACGAGAAACGCGGAATCCTCTCCCCCAGCGAGTGGCGGGTAATGGAGTGCCTGTGGGCCGGACCCAAGACCCTGATGGAGCTGGTGCGCACCCTGAAGGACAGCGCGGGCTGGGCCAAGAGCACCGTCACCACCATGGTGCGGCGGATGGAGGAAAAGGGTCTGGTGGGCTATGAGGAGGCGGGCCGCGCCAAGGTGTTCCGGGCCCTGCTGGCCCGGGAGGACGCGGCGGCGGCAGAGGCCGACTCCCTGCTGGAGCGGGCCTTCCACGGCAGCGTGGGCCTGCTGGTCAGCTCCTTGGTGGAGCGCAGCTCCCTCTCCCCCTCCGACATCGACGAGCTCTACAATATTTTAGAGCGGGCGGAGGACGGTGGTTTCAGATGAAAGGCATCCTCATCACCTCCTCCCTGCTGATCCTGCTCATCGCCGCCCTGCGGCCCCTGCTGCGGGGGCGGATCGACCCCCGCGTCCAGTACGCCCTGTGGCTGGCGGTGGCCCTGCGGCTGCTCATCCCAGTGAACCTGTTCACCAGCGCGTACAGCGCGTTGGCCCTGCTGGAGCGGGCGGACCGGGGCGCGGCCCTGGTGGAAACCATCGGGCAGGCCCACATACCCGCCCAGTCCTATGACAACGCCCGGGCCCAGGTGGTGGAGGAGTACCGCAGGCAGGGCGTGTCCGACTCCCAGCTCACCCCCGGCGACCTGATGGCCATCGACACCCAGGCCCGGGAGCTTATGAAGGGCCCCACCCTGGCGGAGCTGGCGGCGAAGTACGCCCGCCCCCTGTGGCTGGGGGGCGCGGCCCTCACGGCCCTGTGGTTTACCGCTGTCAACCTGAAGCTCCGGCGGCGGCTCCGGGGGGCGCGGCGGCTTGAGATTGACTGCCCCCTGCCCGTGTACCTGTCGGACGCCCTGCCCTCCCCCTGTCTGGCGGGGGCGTTGCGGCCCAGAATCTACGTTACCCCCGCCGCCCTGGACAGCCCGGAACGCCTGCGCCACGTGCTGGCCCATGAGCTGGCCCACTACCGCCACCGGGACCACTGGTGGCCGCTGGTGCGGTGTGCCTGTCTGTGCCTGTACTGGTTCGACCCGCTGGCGTGGTGGGCGGCGGCCCTGTCCCGGCAGGACTGCGAGCTGGCCTGCGATGAGGGGGCCATCCGCGCCCTGGGCGAGGGGGAGCGCATCCCCTACGGCCGGACGCTGGTGGGCATGATCGCGGCGGGCCGCACCCCCCTGCTCCAGACCGCCACCACCATGTCCGGGGGCAAGCGGCGGGTGAAGGAGCGGATCACGCTCATTGCCCGGAAGCCGAAAACCGTCATTGCCCTGGCTCTTGCGGCCGCGCTGATCCTGGCCTGCGCCGTGGGGTGCGCCTTCTCCGGCGCGCCGGAGAAGCCCCTGGACACCCAGAGGGAGCCCCCGTTGGACACCCTCACCTCCCGGCTGAACGACATTCCGGAGGAACTGGGCGCGAAGGTCAGCACCCAAGACACGGAGGCCGGGGCCTTGGCGACCTACCGCCTGGATGTCCCCGCCGAGTGGGAAGACCCAGCGTTCTCCTATATCCTGTCGGTGTACTCCTTCCAGAAGGAGGACTTCCGGGGCTGGCCCGCCGACGGCGAGGACAGCGTCTGGGAGATGGTGGCCCAGAGCGGCACCCGTTACTATGCCGTCCACCGCCGATGGGATAAGCTGTACCCCAGCGGTTACGAATACTGGGACGTCCACCGGGACGTCCGGGCTTACGTCGAAAAGAAGCTGCTGGAAACCGAGGGTGTGGAGCAGATCGAGCCGGGGTTTTACCTCAACCCCGCCCAGCCGGCGGACACCCTGCAAGCCCGTCTGCGCGATCTCCCGGCGGAGCTTCAATCCGACGTGGTGCTCCGCGACGTGGACATCCCGGAGGACGGCAGCGTCCTGTGGGCCGTGGGGTACTGGATGAACCGCCCCGAATGGGAGGAGCTGGACGCCGGACTGGGCTGGCTGCTGAACATACAGCAGATATCCCAGGCGGAATATGAGGCACACATCGGACGGGATAACAGCGGCTGGGCGTGCTTCGCCCGGAGCGGCAGCACCTATTTCGCCATCACCTTCCCCACCGACGTGCGCTTCTACTCGCCGGACGACGCGGAGCCTTACCACAACGCCCAGGACGCTGTCTGGGCCTTTGTGGAGGAAACCGTGCTGGAAACCGAGGGGGTGGAGCCCTACTCTCTGGGCACCTCCTTCCCCGACCTTACCCTCGACGGCATGGACTACACCCCGGTCAATTCCTACAAGGACCTCCCCGAGGACCCGGATCAGTGGTTCCTGGTGGGCCGGCTCCCCGAGGAACCCGTGTGGATGTTCAGCCGGGCCTACGGCGAGGAGACCATGTTCCAGGTGGGGGATCGGCTCACCCAGGTATACCCCTTCGTGGCCCGCTGCTTCGGCGGAGGGCAGACCCATGACGGCCACCCGCCCCAGCTCATGCGGCTGGAGGGCGGCAGCGGGCCGGACGGCACCTACGGCACCTTCGCCGTCCTCACCCACATTTTCCAGGGCGGCTTGGACCAGATGTACCGGCTCACCGTCTACGACCTGGACACCGACCCCCAGCCCGCGGCCTACGTCCACGACTGGAAGGCACTGATGGACGATTTCAACGCCAAGCGTACCATCGAAGTGGACGAGGAGAACCGGACGGAGATCCTCTCCTACGGCGGGCAGACCCTTGAGATCCCCTACGCGGAGGACGACCCGCTGTGGGAGAATTATCTGGAGCACGGCTTCTCCGCCCAGCTCTACGACACCGGGATGAAGTATACCTTCAACAGCGACGGCACCGCCAGCCTGATCATGGCCATCGAGGGCCCGCCCACCCACTGCGCCTGCTGGACGGTTCGGTTCGCCAACGGCGGCTTTGAGACGGTAGGCTTCCAGTTCGTGGAAACCCCCGGCGACTACTGGTAACCCCACAGGCCCCCTCCCGGGCGGGAGGGGGCCTTGCCCTGTTTGCGGCCCTGGAAAATCCGCCGGAAATATGCAAAAATCGCTTGACAGCGGGCCGCTTCCCCCTTATCATAGTCCTTGGCGGCGGCCCCAACTGACTGGGGACTGCCGCTCCGGGTTTTCCCGGAAAATGTTGGAAAGAAAAGAAGGGATGTATTCATGAAACGCAAGCTGATGCTCCTGATCCCCTGCCTGCTGCTGGTGGTGCTCACCGCCTGCCAGAGCAAGCCCTCCTCGGAAATCCACTGGCTGGCCGCGAAAAAGGCGGGCGGCCTGGAGGATTACGTGAAGGCGCAGGCGGAAAGCATCGACAAGGACGCGCTGGCAAAGGAGGCCCAGGAGGGCGAGCTGAGCCAGCAGTTCAAGGCCACGGCCCTGCTGTGCGCCCTGGAGTACCGGCAGGATAAGCCCGACGGCCTGACCCGGTTCCAGTACGACTACCCCGCCACGGCGGAATACGCCGCCAAGTTCCTCAACCAGGTGAACGCCGACCCGGACGCCTTCTGGGCCTCCATGGAGGACGCGTTCTCCCCCTATGACTGCTACCTGCCCATTCTGGCCTCCGCCCAGGAGCTGGACGGGGCCACCCTGGTCAAGCTCCTGGACGCCCCCTCCGACAAGTCCAAGCTGGTCAGCGCGGTGGAGAAGTGGATTGAGGAGCGGCCCGGCCATCTCACCAGCGCGGGCCCCGCCCTGCTGGAGGCGGGCTTCTTCGACGGCAAGGAGCTGGCCGACCTGCACTCCGACTTCTTCTCCCGCAACGCCAACATCACCAAGATCCAGGTGGACACCCCGGAGCAGGCCATGGAGTACGTGGCCTTCCTGCGCAGCAGCCTGGTTCCCGCCCTGGCGGAGGGGCACGCCTCCGATCCCTTTACCAAGGCCTCCGAGCTCACCGGCGAGGACTATTTCTATGACCCGGTGATGATCGCCATCGACGGAAACGGCCCCGCCCTCCAGGAGCCTGCCGAGGACGGCCTGCCCGAGACCATCGAGCTGGAGGGCAAGAAGGTGGCCGCTTTCTACCGCAACTCCACCACCGGGGACTTTGACGATCCCCTGCCTCAGCTCCAGCTCATGGGCGGCTTCCTGCTGGCCCTGCCCGAGGGGGAGGCACCCGCCACCCTGGCCGAGGCGGACTATTTCCTGGTGCTCACCGCCGCCTTTGAGAAGGGCGAGTTCTACAAGTCCGGCGGCGGCTACGGCTCGGACACCAAGATCCAGCAGGTGAACTCCCGGACCAAGGTGGACCTGTACGACGCCAAGACTGGGGCCTTCCTGCGCCACATCGGCACCGTCATTGAAGCCGCCCCGGACACCGTGTACGCCTCCTACGGCGACGCCTTCCTGCAATACCCGGTGCCCGTCTCCTCCGACCTGCTGGCCTACCTCTACCACAACGTAAACAACCCGGACGCCTACACCTCCCTGGTGGACCACACCCCGGAGAACGGCAGCGTGCTGGAGATCGGCACCCCGGTGATCTTCGCCAACTGGGAGATTACCTACCACTCCGCCAAGGTGATCAAAGACTTCACCAGCGGTATGTACATCTACAGCCCCCACGATGGCCAGCAGTTTGTCCACGGCACCTTCACCATCACCAACAAGGGACTGGAGAAGGACAGCTTCATGCCCATGATGTATTACGTGGACCAGGACCCCATCGTGCAGGTGGCGGACTCCGCCAAGGCCAACCTCTACGACTGTGTGGACCTCATGACCTACGGCAAATGCCTCAACGGCACCAGCCTGGAGGTGGGCGAGTCCAAGGAGGGCGAGCTGTTCTTTGAGGTGCCCAGCGATGTGGTGGACAGCGGCGAGCCCCTGTTCATCGCCGTGTCCCTGGGCGATCAGATCGTCTACTACCCCCTGAGCTGAGCGTCAGCTTAATCCGGCCTCAGGCCGTCCCGGAACGTGAGAACCGGGACGGCCTTTTTTCGCCGCCGCGTCCCAGAAACTTCCATATTCCAGAAATTTCTATTCCCATTCTTAGAGAAAAATCAACAAAAAAAGTCTTGCGCAGCCGGGGAAAAAATGGTACATTGATGGAAGGAAGGGATGTGATCCAAATGAGCGATCAACCGCATACCGGCCTGGCCCCCGGGCCGGAGGCAAGCTGCTACGGGAACCGGGAGCTGTCCTGGCTCCAGTTCAACCGCCGGGTGCTGGAGGAGGCGGAGGACCCCGCCCATCCCCTGTGCGAGCGGCTGAACTTCGCCGCCATCTTCCAGAGCAATCTGGACGAGTTCTTCATGGTCCGGGTGGGGATGCTGCTGGACACCCTCAACATGGGGGTGACGGACAATAAGACCGGGATGACCTCCGGCCAGCAGGCCGCCGCCGTGCTGGACAAAACCCGCCAGCTGCTGGCGGACCGGGACCGGATCTGCAAGGGCCTGCTGGGGGAGCTGTCCGCCCAGGGGGTGGAGCTGTGCCGCTTTGACGCCCTGCCGGACAAAACCCAGTCCTTCCTGGAGAAGTATTTCACCGCCAGTGTGCTGCCCCTGCTCTCCCCCCAGATCATCGGGCGCAAGCAGCCCTTCCCCTTCCTGCGCAACAAGGAGATCTACGCCGTGGCCATGCTGAAAACCAAAAATGGCGGGGAGCGCATGGGCATCGTCCCCTGCGGCGAGGGCGTTTTGCGGCGGCTGGTGCCCCTGCCCGGGGAGGGGGGGCAGTTTATCCTGGTGGAGGAGCTGATCGCCAGCTTCCTCTCCAAGCTCTTTGTCCATTATAAGGTAGAGGGCACGGTGCTCATCCGCCTGGTGCGCAGCGCGGACATCGACATGGACGACGCCTCCAGCCAGCCCGACGACATCCCGGCGGAGGAGTACCGCAAGAGCATGGAAAAGCTCATTCGCCGCCGGAAGCGGCTCCAGCCGGTGAAGCTGGACTACCGGGGCAAGCTGTCCGACACCATCCGGGACGGGCTGTGCGCCTGCCTGGGGCTGTCCAAAAAGCACCTGTTCGCCAGCGGCGCGCCGCTGGATCTCTCCTTCTTCGGCGCGGTGCGGGATCTGCTCCGGGACCGGACGGAGCTGTTCTACCCCCGCCGGGTGCCCCAGAATTCCCCCAACGTGGACCCGCTGATCCCCATGGCGGAGCAGATCCGCAGGCGCGACCGGATGCTGAGCTTCCCCTACGAGAGCGTGCGGCCCCTGCTGCGGCTCTTACAGGAGGCGGGCCAGGACCCGGACGTGGTATCCATCAAAATGACCCTCTACCGGGTGGCCCACAACAGCAAGGTGGTGGAGGCCCTGGTGGACGCCGCCGAAAACGGCAAGGAGGTCGTGGCCCTGGTGGAGCTGCGGGCCAGGTTCGACGAGGAAAACAACATCGGCTGGTCCCGGGTGCTGGAGCAGGCGGGCTGCCGGGTGATCTACGGGCTGGACGGGCTGAAGGTCCACTCCAAGCTGCTGCTCATCACCCGCAGGCGGGGGGAGCAGGTGGAGTATATCACCCAGGTGGGCACGGGGAATTACAACGAGGACACCGTGCGGCTGTACACCGACTATGCCCTCATGACCGCCGATCCCCGGATCGGCGCGGACGCCGCCCAGGTATTCAACGCCCTGTCCATGGGCGAGGTGCTGGAGGAAAGCAAGAAGCTGATGGTGGCCCCCGCCTGCCTGCGCACCAAAATCCTGGCCTATATCGACGGGGAGATGGCCCGGGCCGGGGCGGGAGAGCCCGCCTATCTGGGCTTCAAGCTCAACGGGCTGACCGACAAGCAGCTCATCGACAAGCTCATCGAGGCCTCCCAGGCGGGGGTGAAGATCGACCTGATCGTCCGGGGGGTCTGCTGCCTCACCGGGGGCGTGCCCGGGCTGACGGACAACATCCGGGTGGTGAGCATTGTGGGCCGCTATCTGGAGCACGCCCGGATCTATATTTTCGGGGAGGGGGAGCGGCGGAAGGTCTATCTCTCCTCCGCCGACTTCATGACCCGCAACACCACCCGCCGGGTGGAGGTAGCCGCCCCGGTGGACGATCCCGCCCTCCGGGCACACCTGGAGCAGATGTTTGCCGACGAGCTGCGGGACACCGCCAAGGGCCGCTTACAGCAGCCGGACGGCTCCTATGTCCGGGCGGAGGGGGAGCCGTTCAACTCCCAGGAGCATTTCTGCGATCAGGCGGCCTCCGGGGCCTGGGCACTGCCGGGGCTGGCCCCCGGCCCCAAGCCCGCGGCACGGCCGGAGCCGCCCCGGAAGCGGCCCGTCCCTCCGGCCCCGCCGAAGCCCAAGCCCATGCCCGCCAAGGCTCCCCCCCAGCAGCGGCCTGCCGTCAGCATACAGGGGAAGCGTTCCGGCCTGCTGAGCCGCCTCCTCGGGCGGGACTGATCCACCCTGTTTTTCCTGCCGGATGGCACACTATATATCGCTTGGAAAGGAAGCAATGTCATGAAACGAATCGGAATGCTGACCAGCGGCGGCGACTGCCAGGCCCTCAACGCCACCATGCGGGGCGTAGCCAAGGGACTCTACAACATCTACGGCAACGAGGTGGAGATCATTGGCTTCATCGACGGCTACAAGGGGCTGATCTACGAGGACTACAAGAAGCTGTCCCCCATCGACTTCACCGGACTGCTCACCCGGGGCGGCACCATCCTGGGCTCCAGCCGCCAGCCCTTCAAGCTGATGCGGGTGCCCGACGACAACGGCCTGGACAAGGTGGAGGCCATGAAATACACCTACCGCCGCCTGCGCCTGGACTGCCTGGTGGTCCTGGGGGGCAACGGCACCCAGAAGAGCGCCAAGCTCCTCCAGGACGCGGGCATGAACATCATCACCCTGCCCAAGACCATTGACAACGACATCTACGGCACCGACGAGACCTTCGGCTTCCAGTCCGCGGCGGACATCGCCACCAATGTCATCGACTACATACACACCACCGCTTTGGCCCACAGCCGCATCTTCATGGTGGAGGTCATGGGCCGGGACGCCGGGTGGCTGACGCTGTACTCCGGCATCGCCGGGGGCGCGGACGTGATCCTCATCCCCGAGATCCCCTACGATATCCAGAGCATCGCCCAGACCATCGAGCGGCGCAAGCGGGGGGGCCGCACCTTCTCCATCATCGCCGTGGCGGAGGGGGCCATCTCCAAGGAGGACAAGGTCCTCAGCGAGGAGGAGCGCCGCAGGGTCAAGGACGCCAACCCCTACTCCACCATCTCCTACCAGATCGCCGCCCAGCTCAAGGAGCTCACCGGGCAGGAGGCCCGGGTCACCGTGCCCGGCCACTACCAGAGAGGCGGCCAGGCCTG
>OFFK01002365.1_pt1 | contig 11585 bp, 15 predicted proteins | sample 1521361 | NCBI WGS metagenome assembly OFFK01 (sample SAMEA3504096, study PRJEB24116) | mouse gut metagenome | biome: mouse gut; feature: mouse-associated habitat; material: faeces | place: Denmark | collected 2011
TTATTTGCAAAATACACAAAATTTTTGACATTTAAAAAGGGGCTGTTGCAAAAGTAGATGAATAATCTACCGGAGCAACAGCTTCGTTTTTTATTAAAAAACAGAAAAGGAGGCTCCGAAGAACCTGCCATCCGTGGTATAATAAGTTATGACGAGTAACTTAAAATACACTAAGAATTATACCGAATTCGGCGAGCCTTATCAACTGGTTTTGCCATTAAGTTTGGAAGGTCTGGTTCCTGATGATGATTCTGTCAGACTGCTGAGCCACGAACTGGAGGGATTAGATTACACTTTGCTGTATCAGGTTTACTCTGCCAAGGGCAGAAATCCGGCAGTGGACCCAAAGACCATGTTCAAGATCCTGACCTATGCTTATTCCCAAAACATTTATTCATCGAGAAAGATCGAGACCGCCTGCAGGCGTGACGTCAACTTTATGTGGCTGTTAGCCGGCCAGAAAGCGCCTGACCACAGCACCATCGCCCGCTTCCGTACAGGATTTCTGGCAGGTGCCTGTGAGAGTCTTTTCTATCAGATGGTAAAAAGGCTCTCACGGGCTGGTGAACTATCAAAGGAGACGGTATTCCTAGACGGGACAAAGCTGGAAGCCTGCGCCAATAAATATACTTTCGTGTGGAAAAAGTCTGTTGGAAAGTGGGAAGAAAAGATGTTCCGCAAGATACAGGAAGCCGTACAGCTGCTGAACCATGAATACCTACAGGATTTTTCGGTTGGTACGGAAACGAGGAGGCAGGATTTACAGAAGATATCCAGATTTTTGGAAGAAAAGTGCAGGACAGACGGAACAGTCTTTGTCCACGGACGTGGAAAAAGGAAGAGCAGGAACCAGAGGCATCTGGAACTGTTCCGCAGGTTTGTGGAACGCCAGACTGTTTATGACTGGCATACGGCAAATTTTCAGGGACGGAACCATTATTGCAAGACGGATCCGGACGCCACCTTTATGCATATGAAAGATGACCACATGCGGAATGCCCAGCTAAAACCGGGGTATAACGTACAGAACGGTGTGGACAGTGAATATATCGTGGCGGCGGATATCTTCCAGGACAGGAATGATGTCTGGACGCTGGTCCCCTTTTTAAAGACAATGGAAAAGAAGCTGGGGTTCCGATATCCGAGTGTAACAGCGGATTCTGGTTACGAAAGCGAAGAAGGCTACAGCTTTTTAAGAGAGAACCGACAGAAAGCTTATATCAAACCTCAGACCTATGAGAAATGGAAAAAGCGCAGCTTTAAAAAGGACATCAGCAAACGTGAAAACATGGGATATGATGAGGCCACTGACACATACACCTGCCATGCCGGGAAATCCATGCCCCCTGTTTTTATCAAAAAGCAGAAAAGCAAGAGCGGCTATGAATCGGAAGTAACTGTTTACGAATATGAAGACTGTACGGGTTGTCCTTATAAAGAAAAATGTACGAGGGCAAAAGGCAATAAACGGTTATATATTTCCAAAAGTTTTCTGAAGAAGCGGCAGGAATCCTACGAAAATATCTTAAGTGAAACGGGGATCAAATATCGGATGAACCGTTCCATACAAGTAGAGGGAGCATATGGCGTTCTGAAAAATGATTACGGATTCCAAAGATTTCTGCTGCGGGGGAAAACAAAGGTAAAACTGGAGATCTTTTTGCTGTGCATAGGCTATAATATCAATAAACTACATGGAAAGATACAAAAAGACCGGACAGGGAGTTATTTCTTTCCAGTCAAAGAGACCGCATAAACCATAGAAAAACAGCAGTATTATTAAAGTACGCCAAAAATCAGGGAGGTCGTCCAAACACCAAAGGATACTTTCCAGATTTTCTGCACATAGAGCGAGGGTGCCGCTCAATCATCTAATTTGATGATTTTGCGACACCCCCTTTTGTCCACTTATGTAAAAATGATTTCCTTGTTTACAATCTCCCTTGCACAAGCTCTTATGTTGCCTAACTGTCCTACCCATTCTAAGGCATTTTCAGCCTTTAGTTGTTCCGTTATGCCTTGTGTCTGTTTCATGTCCTCAATGAGCCTTTCAAAGCGTTCCTGCGCCTGTCTATCAATGTCGGAAAGATAAGCGTTCAACTTGCCGCTTGTAAGAAGATTGGTATATGCAGCCTTGCGGAACTGTTTCAAATAATCGAAGTGTCGCTGTCCCCATATGCCTAATGACTGTTCTTCTTCGGCGGGTAATCGTAAATCTGGAATAAAATATCCATTTTCTTTGTGATATGTGCCGCCTAACTGTTCAAATAATGATTTTGTCATTTTCTGCTTCCTCCAGATAAGATATTCACTCCACATATTTGTGCCTGCTGTCTTAAACACAATTTTTGAGTTTTGTCCTTATCTGGTTTCATGCTTTAATGACAGTTATCTGTAAATTTTGTGCTTTAATCAATGTTTCCCGCTTGCATTTAGGGCAGTAAAGAGGAAAATTTTTTAATTCTGTGTCGGCTCTTAGCTGTAACCTTGTTTTATTCCCACAGATAGGACAGCGTACCCATTCAGATTTTTCCATTTTCTTCTCCTTTGGATTTTTTATATTTTTCTTGATTCTTTTTGGCTCATATATGTCATAGCAAACGCAACACCAATGCCTAACACTACCCATCTTATAGCAGCCTCGCAGAAGTCATTAAACGCACCGCCCACCAAAGTACTAATCGAATATATTATCGAAACAGCAAAAAGTAGGATTGCTGTTCTTAATATTAATCTCTTATTACCTTCCGCAACCTTTACATCTTTCTCAATCTTTTCTTTCATTTTTGTGTCTCCTTTCAATAGTTCATCTAAACTAATTTGATAAAGGTCACTCAATTTCATAATGCTAACAATATCTGACAAGGATTTTCCATTTTCCCAATTTGATATGGTCTGTCTTGAAACCATAATTTTCTCAGCAACCTGTTCTTGTGTCAAACCAGCATTTGCCCTTGCATCTTTTAATTTCTTCTTAATTTCCATATATGTGACCTCCATCTGATAATAACTCATTTACAAAAAATCATCTATCAATAGGCTTTGACATACCTTTGAAACACTGTCAAAAACCTTTTACATGCCGCCAAATTCTGGGTTGTATCGCCCGTTTTCAATTGCTTTTCAGAAAAAATCCCTTATAAATCAAAATGCTATTGATTTCATTCTTTCTGTTCCTTGTTTATCTTGTATCTACCATCGGCAGGCTTCTTAGCTGTTTTAGGAATAAGCCATACACGATTTATATTCATAGCTCCATCAACCCGATTTTCCTTGCACAAACGCTGTACCCGTCGAACAGATATATTCCACTTATTTGCTGCTTCTTGTGCCGTCATATATTCAAACATTTTTGACCTCCTAATGCATATTGAAAATATTATATCCGTTTGAGCGAACAATATCAAGTTGATAAATATAAACATTTAGCTTTGATAATCAAAAATTACTTCCCCGAAAAGAAAAGCAGCAAAGCTTTTACCCTCTGCCGCCTCATTGCCTATATGTAAACAATTTCCTCGTTTACAATCTCTCTCGCACACGCTCTTATGTTATTCATTCTTCCTGTCCACTCTAAGGTGTTTTCTTCCTTTAGGCGTCCCGTTATGCCCTGTGCCTGTTTCATGCTGCTAAACTTTTCATAGTCGCTGTTTACTTTTCTTGCATGCTCCCCACAGTACCGCCCGGTTACTAATGCAGAACAGCCCGGATAAGCACACGGTTTCTTTTTAAATTTAACAGGGGCAGTCTGCGCTTTTTTGGCTACTCGAAAGGTAATGTTTCATAGTAATAAATAAGGATCGTGTTGCAATTCTGCACTTATCATAAATATTTCCAGCCCTTTATAATAAGGTACTATCTTCCCATAGCTAATACAGATTGCTCTTTTATCTTCAAATATGTACTTTATAGAAACAAGTCCCTCAGTAATTATTTCTTCCAGTACTTGAATCCATTGACGATATTCACCAAAATCTTTCACGTCTTTGTAAAACTCAACATTATTTGTCAAAAAATCCTACATTAACCAAATTATGAAATCAATTCTCATTATCAACAATAATCCATTTTCCATTTTGACTGGTTCCTTCCCTTACAATAACCCCAGACAAACGCATTTTCCTCATATGGTACTTAATCGTATCATGTTTTTCCCCAAGCATTTCTGCAATCTGACTTTGAGACAGCATCGGATTGTCCCCAATAACCTTCAAAATCCGCATAGGAATCGAATTTTCAACAGCATTCATGTCATCTTGGGTAGTACCTTGGGTAACAGCTTGGGTAGTGCCTTGGGTAGTGTCAGTTATCAGACTTTTAAACGTCACCATAATATCTTCTTTTTTAACCACATATTCTGGCATAGGATTCCCCACTTCTGCACAACTATCCTTGATTTTCTCAATTCCCCGCCCCCATGCTTCGATAAAACCTGCTCGAAAGAAAGTATTTGCAATCAACGGATTATATGGTCTGGTTACTTTTCACGGGGTGGGGAAATATAATTGAATATATATATGTACTGTGGCTTTGATATTCGATCAGGCCACAGTATTTTTTTAAAAAATAGTGGGATTTTTTAAAATATTTACCACTACTTTATTGACATTATTATAGTGGTGTGATATAATTAATTTATTACTAGGAGGTGCGAAAATGGCATCTATCATTAAAAAACTCAACAAACAGACAGGAATCACCTATGTTTATGAATCAGAATCTTACTGGGACAAGGAAAAGAAACAGCCGCGCTCAAAGAGAAGGCTGATCGGTAAGATCGATGAGGAAACAGGTGAGATCGTCCCCACAGGCACAAGAGGAAAACCCGGGAAAAGAGAGAACTCATGTACCCCGGAAAATATCCCTGACGCCAGGGAACTGGAAGCTCTCTGCATGAAACAGGCTGGGCTGCTCCAGCAGGATGAAGCCGAGATCTCTGCATTAAAAAAGCAGGTCATGGAGCTTACCTTATCCGTCAACGAATACAAAAGACGTCTCTCAAAGATAGAAGAACTCTCCCGTCTCTGATAAGAGCGGAGTGATAACGCACCGGAAGGAGGAAAAGGCAGTGAACGACCAGCAGTATTTTCTGACAACTTCATTATCATACCGGCTCAGGGCAGCACAGCAGGAACTGTCTTCCTTCCGGTCAGGTGATGCCTATGTGAAGCTGCGCACAGATTACGAGGGAATTATCCGCGGCCTGAACCTTACGATAAAAAGGCTGCGGCAGGAACGGGACGATATCTCCTTTTCCCGTAAAGAGATCACAAGGCAGTGGATGGATGTGCTGGAGGATGTCCAGAAGGAACACGAAAAAGAAGTGCACAGACTCAAAAAGGTCATTACCGAACTCTTAGACATCACCGCAAGCCTGAAGAAGCGGAATGCTGAACTGGATGAAAAAAGGAAAGCAGCACTGAAGGATTATTATGAAACAGCCACAGAGCTTGAAGATGCAAAGGGACTTATCGTGAAGCTCACGGCACAGGTGAACCATGACTATGAGAACTCTTCCCTGCCTTCCTCCAAATGCATCAACCGCAAAAAGATCACAAACAACAGGGAAAAGTCCGGAAAGAAGCCTGGCGCCCAGGCAGGGCATCCCCATCATCCCCGTAAAGCCATGAAGCCGGATAAAGTGGTGGAGATACAGACAGAAGAAAGATTTAAAGAAGATCCAAGATATGTCCCTACAGGAAATACCGTCTCCAGACAGGTGGTCGGCATCTGTGCTGTTCCGGTTGTGACCGAATACCGCACTGAGGAGTTTTACGATAAGAAGAAAGGACGGAATGTCCATTCTGCATTCCCTGGCCAGGTGACAGACGATGTGAATTACGATGGTTCCCTGAAAGCTTTCCTTTTTCTTTTGAACAGCAGGTGCAATGTATCCTTAGAGAAAACGGCCCGGTTCGTCTCAGACATCACAGACGGGGCACTTTCGCCATGCGTGGGGATGATAAACGGCCTGTGCCGGGAATTCGCATCAAAAAGCAGGCAGGAGCAGGATGACATGTTCAAGGCACTCCTTAACGCACCCGTGATGCATGTGGACGGCACGGCAGCAAGGGTGAACGGCAGCAATAATAATGTCGTTGTATGCAGCAACGGCGCTGCGACCATGTACTTTGCAAGAGAGCACAAAGGGCATGCCGGGATCATAGATACGCCTGTAGAGACCTTTGGAGGTATCCTGATCCATGACCACGAGGCATGCTTTTACAGCTATGGTTCGGACCATCAGGAGTGCCTGGTGCACATAGAGCGGTACCTCAGGGACAGCATAGAAAATGAGAAAGGCCTTACATGGAACAGGCAGATGTTAGAGCTTATACAGGAAATGATACATGAGAACAACATCGCCCCGGCAGAGGGAATGGCAGAAGAAAAGATCTCTGGATTTGAAGCAAGGTATGATGCCATAGTACAGACAGCCGCAGAGGAATATGAAAATGATCCTCCATCAAAGTATTACAAGGACGGGTATAACCTGTACCGGCGTATGGCGGAATACAGGCATAACCACCTTCTGTTCCTGTCAAATCCGCTGGTGGAGCCTGATAACAATCTGTGCGAACGGAAAGCCCGGATCCTGAAAGGGAAAATAAACCAGGCTGTTTCCCTGAGGAGTTTTGAACAGTTGACATACTTTTGTGAATGTTTAAGCGTTCTGGACCACTTCGCATCAGGCAGTATGGATAATCTTTACCGGTCAGTAAAAGATGTTTTCGAAAGACCAAGACCAGTCATGTCAGGATCTGAATGTTCCGGATCTGCTGATACGATCCCATCTGAATGTAAAGCAGGATAAGGGACTCTCAGGAGTCCCCTGTAATCATGCTCTATTTCCCCAGGCCGTGAAAAGTAACGGAGAAATATAAATACATCAGATAATAATTGATATATAGATTCGAGTGCATTATAATAAGGAAAAGAACAGGGATAAAATATAAGTTCATTTAGAGAAAGGATGGTACGTATGGAAAATATTAATGTAGACAAGGTGTTTCAAGACTATGGTTTGGAGGTGCAACAGGTAGAACCTTATGTGTATAGGTCATTAAATATAAATAATGAGATTGATGTAGAGGGATTACAGGCAGACTTAATGAATTGTATATTGATAACATCAAGAAGATTAAGATTTCAAAAATTAGAAGAAGGCGGTTCATGTACAATAGCACATGTTTATTATGTGATAATGGATACGCATAATTGTGATTTAGGTCATAAATACAATAAACTGGCAACGAAAGAATATGGAGATTCTTTATATGATTCGTATGAATACAGACCAGAACTGGCAAACAGTATAGATACAATATATGCGACAAAATAATATCAGGAGCGTTTTTATGAGGACAGAACTAATAAAGATAAGAGACCCATTTAAAAAAGTGTTTGATAGAAGGTCTTATTATACAAAGATTGAATATACAATCAATAATGAATCAATAGTGGCAAGTATGAAAATAGATACGGGTGCAGATTATACTATCATTGGTTTAACAGATGACAGTTTATTAGAATATAGGAAAGAGATATTACAGAGTAATATGATTGGAACAGCATATGACGCATCAGGCACAGAACTAAAACTATATGGCTACATCGTAGAAAATTTCAGACTTACAGACGAAATCACCTTGGACAAAATCAAACTATTCTTCTCTGAGGACATAGGAAACAAAGCATTGTTAGGAATGGATATACTAAGTTTATTCGACTTCCAGTATTTAAAGGAAAAGCGGCAGAATTATGGAACATTCTGGATAAATAATTATGATGAAGCATTAAAAGAACTCCAAGCAAGAAGATTAAACAAAGACATAGACTACATAGACCCAATTTTAATCGCTGCTATAGATGATACAAGAGAGAATCAATAAAGTTTATCATGCTGCATATGATAAAGACATAAAAACTTTGTAAGTGCACTGACAAAATATTACTATTGCTGGAAGTAAAACCAGTATGCAGGATATTAAAAAATGGACATTGCCTTTTGGAAAAAGGTGCGTTAAAATAGTTTTAAGGTGGATGGAAAGAAAAACTACCAGAAAACTACCAAAGTATCTGAACTGGGTAGAAAAGCAGGGAATAGATAAGGTTAAGAATGGAAAAGAAAGTAGTAAATGGAGTAAAAAGTATGAAAGGCATGGGCTATAAACTCGAAGTGTAAAGGTGGGGCTTGGTGAAAAAGAATGTAGCATTTACAAGGGTTTGAGGGCTGTTGGTGGTACATGGAAAAGAGAAAAAACTACCAAAAAACTACCGAATAGATAATTTTCTATGGAATATATGGTATTTTATGGAAAATAAAGGACTATATGGAGTGGCTGGAAACCTTGAAAAACAGGGATTTCTGGGAAAAACTACCAGATTTGGGAAAAAAACTACCAAGGGACATTTCAGAGAATTGGGAACAGTTTTTTCAATGATGACAGCCAGTGACAAAGAAGTGACAAGGCAAAATTTAAAAGAATGCTGGAAAATCAAGGCTTGCAGAACATGGTGACAAAGTGACAGACATTAAAAAATAAATAGAATGATAATTGTTTAGGGGTTTTATTCCATATGGGATAAAACCCCGATTTCGTAAGAGTGACAAAGTGTGACAGAGGGGTGACAAGGTAAAAGTATAAAGAAACATAGGAAAATCAAGGCTTTCAAGGTATAGGTGACAAAGTGACAAGAAATAAAAATATAATAACAAAGTATTAAAGGGGCTTTATTTCGTATATGAAATAAAGCCCTGTATGTTTAAAAGGGCAGTGTAAAACAGTCAGATACATTGAAAAAATAATAGAATCGTGTTTTTAGACTTATGAGTATAGTTCATATATTTTTTAAAATGAAAAGAAGGGAGCAATTGAACTATGTCTAAAAACATAAGGGAACAATTATTTTTAACAGTATACGAGGTGGCGGAAGTCATGAACATGGGAAAGAGCAAATGTTATGATTACATAAACAGCCCAGACTGTCCGTTCAGTGTAGTAAAGGTAGGAAGGCTTAAAAGGATACCATCAAACAGCTTCTTTCAATGGTATGACAGCCTTCCAGAAAGGGGGAGCAGTGAAGGGCAGATAAGGAAAGGCAGGAAATAAGCATTTATAACATATGGAAAGAGAGGATATTAAATATGAAACAAGGAATGTACGAAAATACAAATTATGCGGGCATCAAGAAATTGCTGGGCAAGCCTGGATATGTGGCAGTACTTGATTACGGCAGGCAGCCAAGGGTAGACAAAAAGACTGGAAAGATGGTTATAAAGCAGATAAAAAAGCAGAAACATTTTGATACATTAAAGGAAGCCCGTCAGGCAATGGCAGAGGCAGCAATGGAACGCAAGATGGGAAGCAATACAAGCGGTATCAGAAGTACAAAGTTTTCTGATATGACAGAGGATTTTAAGAAAAGTGAGCGGTATAAGAATCTGGAAGAAAACTACAGGAAGCATTATGATAATTATATCAACCATTTCATAGATTTTTTTGGTGAAATGGAAGTCAGTAAAATCAGTGTAATTGACATGGAGAACTATTACCGTTTCCAGATGGAGCGCGGAAACCTGAATACGGCAAAGAAGAATAAGGACGGGACTGTAAATAAGAAAGAGGGAATCACCATCAATACGGTGCAAAAGCATAAGACAGCGGCAAAAAGAATCTGGGAGTTTATGATAGATGCAAGGGTTTATGGGGTAACAGAGAACATTGCAGAGAAATCCAGCGTGCCGAAAGCAGAGATAATCATAGATGGAAAGGTAAAGAAAGTAGCAAAGATACCCTATCACCTAAGGTCGCTGACATTGGAAGAACTGAATGAAACGCTCAATGACGCTGCCCAGCATGAATTTGACAGAAGCGTTATATTAATGATAGGTCTTGGTGCAGTCGGGGGACTGCGCCATTCAGAGGTAACCGGGCTGCAAATGGGAAAGGTGCTGCATAATGAATTAATGAATATCAGTGATGAAATCTGGGAAATGAGCGGGTACGATAAAGAACTTTACAAAGTACATGATGAATATATGATGATAGATACCGCCATTATGGATAACAAGGCAAAGTTTCCCAAGAGCGGGATTGTGCGTGTGGCAGCTGTGCCCAGACCATTAAGGGAAATACTGGACTATGCAATGGAGCAGAGAAAAGAAGTGCTGGACATTGCAGGGAGAGCGTTAACAGGCAGTGACAATGTTTATCTTCCATTAATCAACATCATAAAGAACCAGCCGTTAAACAGCCAGAAACTGACGCGCAAATGGACGGAATACCAGAAACGCAGGAACAGGCGCATGGAAGAAAAAGGACTGGCGCCAATTCCAGTTATACGCTTCCATGATTTAAGGCATACATTTTCAAACTTGACAAAACCTGTTTCCTTTGAGTGGGAACGTTCCTACAACATGGGGCACAAGGTTCTGGGAGATAATACAACAAACAAAGTATATATCAATGACAGAACCATGGAACGCGGAAATATCATAAAGTTTTTCAATGAGAACATAAAAATAGACTGGGACAGGGCAATGCATAAAAAAATCAATGCGGAGGGAAGCAGGGCATATGTGAATGGTTCGGGTCATCTGGTAATAAGTACAAAGGAGATGGAGGAACGTAAGAAACAGCATAAAAAATTTGTATTTAAGGAAGATGAAATGGTGGAACTGTTAGGGAACTAAAGCTGGATTATAGAAAACATACCAATCAAAAAAGAAGCTGCTGGAGAACTGTTCCAGCATTTTCTTTTTTTCATCATATGCTTAAATAAGTGCATCAAAAAGAGGGGGTTATATGAAATGTTTCAAAATGAAAGAAGGGGGATTAATAGAACGCGCATCAAAAAGGTGTAAAATAAATAAAAAAACGCTTTATTAGTGCATTAAAAACGTAAAAATGTTCTGTATGGGCAGGGTATAGCTTAACAGGACATTTGAAAGGAAAGCAAAAAAGAGAAGCAGAAACAAAAAAAGAACAGGTTTGGAAAGGAGCAGCCATCATGAAAGTGGGATATGTACGTGTAAGTACGGAAGGGCAGAATACAGCAAGGCAGGAGGAGTTAATGAAAGAATTAAAAGCTGAAAAGGTATACATTGACAGGACAAGCGGAAAATCAGCAGACAGACCAGAGTTACAAAAGATGATGAATTTTGTAAGGGAAGGGGACAGTGTAATTGTAGAAAGCATCTCACGCTTTGCAAGAAATACAAAGGATTTATTAGAACTGACAGAGCAGCTGAATAACAAGCATGTGCAGTTTATTTCAATGAAAGAGAGTATTGATACAAAAACAGCGGCAGGAAAGTTTATGCTTACGATATTTGGAGCAGTAGCGGAGTTAGAAAGGGAGTATATCAAAGAAAGGCAGAGGGAGGGAATTGAAATAGCAAAGGAGCAGGGAAAGTATAAGGGCAGACCAGAAAAGAAGCTGGAGAACTTTGAAGAAATATACTATAAATGGAAATATGAAAAACTGACAGCTGTAGGTGCAAGCAGACAGCTGGGAATCAGCAGAAGCACATTCTACAGGAAAGTGGCAGAGTATGAAGAGAATGAGATAATAGATTTTTA
>OFFK01002368.1_pt1 | contig 11568 bp, 8 predicted proteins | sample 1521361 | NCBI WGS metagenome assembly OFFK01 (sample SAMEA3504096, study PRJEB24116) | mouse gut metagenome | biome: mouse gut; feature: mouse-associated habitat; material: faeces | place: Denmark | collected 2011
CTCGCTCCCCGCCATACGCTCTATCACGCGCCGGACGCTCCGGCAGCCCCTCTTCTAACTGCTTCTCAACCGCCCGGATCCGGTCAAGCAAAGCGTCGCGGCTTACCTCCATTGCAGGGCAGCACAGCTTGATCAGCGTCACCTCCAGAAGAACTCTCTTCTGTGTCGCATACTTCAACTGGTTCGTAAGCTCCGAGAAGACCCGGATATACCGTATCAGAGTATCATTATCGAGCATCTGCGCTTCTTCTTTGAGCTGCGCCAGATTCTCTGTCGATACATCCAGTATATCCTCCATCTCGCCAGATCCCTTCACCAACAGAAGATTCCGCAGATACCAGGTAAGATCCGACGCCAGCTGCGACAATTCCCGCCCCTGCATCACCAGTTCTTCCACCGTTTTGATCACCCGGCGCACATCCATAGCGATCACTTCTCTTAAAAGGCGGCTAAACACTGCCGTATCGACTGCTCCCAGAACCTCCAGCACATGGTCGTAGGTCAGACGTTCTCCGATATAGAATGCCGCACATTGATCCAGAAGGCTTAAAGCATCCCGCATAGAGCCGTCCGCCGCTTTCGCTATATAACGGACCGCCTTCTCTTCCACGTCCCACTGTTCCTTCTCGATCAATTCCGTCAGCCTTGCCGAGATCGTATCGATCGTGATCCTCTTGAAATCATACCGCTGGCAGCGGCTTAGGATCGTAACGGGTATCTTATGTGCCTCCGTCGTCGCCAGAATAAAGATCACATACTCCGGCGGTTCTTCCAGTGTCTTAAGAAGCGCGTTGAACGCCCCTATCGACAGCATATGGACTTCATCAATAATATATACCTTATACCGTCCCTCCGTAGGGCGGTACGCCACCTCTTCCCGGATCTCGCGGATGTTATCCACACCATTGTTAGAGGCGGCGTCGATCTCTATCACATTCATGGAAGCGCCGGAAGCAACAGCCCGGCATGCGGCGCATTCCCCGCACGGGCTTCCGTCCGCCGGATGCTCGCAGTTTACCGCCTTCGCGAATATCTTCGCGACCGACGTCTTCCCCGTTCCCCGCGTTCCGCAGAACAGATAAGCATGTCCGATCCGCTCTGCTTTGATCTGATTCTTCAATGTCTTAACGATGGCGTCCTGCCCCTTTACATCTTCGAATTCATCCGGACGGAACTTCCGGTACAATGCCGTATATGACATCCTCTACACTCCCCTGTCTCTCAAATCTATTTTACTCCGAAACTGATCCCTGTCATCTTCGCTTCTTTGATGATACTGGACTTCGGGTCTACGTACTTAAGCTTGCCCGCCACCTCAGATAACGGGACGCGCACGATCTCATTCTTCTTCACGCCCATCATATATCCATAATCGCCGTCTAAGATCGCTTCCGCTGCCGCCGCGCCAAGCCTTGTCGACAGGACTCTGTCATACGCACATGGAGAACCGCCCCTCTGCGTATGCCCTGGGACAGTGATACGCACTTCCTGGTCTGTCCTCTTCTGGATCTTCTCTGCCACCTCGTATGCAACGGACGGATACTTCTGCTTCTCTTTCTTTGCCTTCAGATCCTTCTTGGATAATTTGGCGTCTTCCTTCGAGATCGCACCCTCCGCAACCGCAATGATCGTGAACTTCTTGCCTGCAGCCTTCCGCTTATTGATGGCGTCTACGACTACGTCAATATCATACGGGATCTCCGGAAGCATGATGATGTCCGCGCCGCCCGCGATCCCCGCATGCAGCGTGACCCAGCCTACCTTGTGTCCCATTACTTCCACGATAAATACTCGGCTGTGCGACGTCGCCGTTGTATGGATCTTATCAATCGTATCCGTTGCTATATCCACCGCACTCTGGAAACCAAAAGTCATATCCGTCCCCCAGAGATCATTGTCGATCGTCTTCGGGAGCGTGATGACATGCAGCCCTTCTTCTCTCAGCATATTTGCCGTCTTATGTGTTCCATTCCCCCCAAGTACTACCAGACAGTCCAGGTTCAGCTTATGATAAGTATGCTTCATAGCCTCTACTTTATCCAGACCGTTTTCATCCGGTACTCTCATCAACTTGAATGGCTGCCTGGATGTCCCGAGAATCGTCCCTCCTACGGTCAGTATTCCCGAGAAGTCTCTTGACGACAGCATCTTGAAGTTCGAATAGATCAAGCCCTTGTATCCTTCCTGAAATCCGTAGATCTCGACATCGTCTCTCTCAGAACAAATTCCCTTTACTACTCCTCTCATAGCCGCATTCAAAGCCTGACAGTCTCCTCCACTTGTAAGCATTCCTATTCTTAACATATTGGCGCTCCTTTCTTCTCTGTGTAATTTTACTTTTCCGGTGCCGCTTTCGCTGCCGCTGAACACACATTCTAATTATACCCTATTTTTAATTATCATACAATAGTCGGAATTACTGGTTTTCTTGCCGCATGAGTGATATAATCATGGAAGAAAGAAAATCTCCGGCGCATGACCGCAGTGCCATGATACGCCGGCGGTAAGGAAAGAGGTAGTACACTTGGATAAATTAGACATAAAACTCTGGAAACTCGCCGCAAAAGGTGAGATCGTCCCAAAACGTTCCTTATTAAAGACCCCGTCCCAGATCGAAGCCATCAAGAAGAGCGCGGCGCTCAATACAGCCGTCCTCGATCACGTCTCTTCCCACATTCACGAAGGCATGAGCACTGCCGAGATCGACCGCCTGGTCTATGACTTTACGACAAAGCACGGCGGCATCCCCGCCCCGCTCCATTATGACGGATTCCCCAAGAGCGTCTGCACTTCCCTTAACAATGTGGTCTGCCATGGAATTCCTGACGATCACGAATTCCTGACAGAAGGCGACATCCTGAACGTGGACGTATCGACCATCCTGAACGGCTACTACTCCGACGCATCCCGTATGTTTACCATCGGCGACATCTCACCGGAAGCCGCCAGGCTGGTTCGGGTCACCCAGGAATGTGTAGACCTCGGGCTCAAAGCAGCCAGGCCCTGGGGACATCTCGGAGACATCGCAGACGCCATCCATTCCCATGCCAGGAAACACGGCTATTCCGTAGTCGAAGACATCGGCGGCCACGGCATCGGGCTTGATTTCCACGAAGAACCTTTTGTCAGCTACGTAACCCCGAAAGGCAGCGAGATGGTCCTGGTTCCCGGCATGATGTTCACCATCGAACCCATGGTCAACGAAGGAAGCCCCGATTTCTTCATCGACGAAGACGACGACTGGACTGTCTATACCATTGACGACGGGCTTTCCGCCCAGGTGGAATACATGGTCCTTGTTACGGAGACCGGAGTCGAAGTATTAACGAAATAAACACATGGAAGTTCTTCCATGTGCCGTTCCTTTCCTAAATAAATATCATTGCATTAACAGCGCTTGCTATTCGTGATGTGCAGACACCACGGATAGCAAGCCTTTCTTATCCGCAAAGCACCAGCGCTGAGTAAGCCCCCATATTCACAACCACTTCTCCGTCTTCCACCAGATACTCTTCCTCATCCACCGAATATCCGTCCTGATAGGAGTAAAGCAGCTTCTTCATCCTGCATTTTCTTGGAACTTCCACCATCCATACAGGCAGGGTAACCTCCGCCAGCTCGCTGCGGTTATTGACGATCACCACCACCCGGTCGTCTTCCTGAAACCTGCCGTAAGCAAGGATGTTATACTCATCCCCGTTCGCTACACGCAGAGATCCGTTCAGGATATTCAGCGATCCGGTCTTCAGAGCCTTGTGCTCCTTGTGGATCCGTATCATCTCTTTATGAAATGCGATCAGCTCCTGATCCTCATGTCCCCACGGATAGGTTCTTCTGTTGTCCGGATCTGTAAACCCGCAGACTCCTGCTTCGTCTCCATAATAGACAGTCGGGGCTCCGACCCATGTCATCTGCATAACCACCGCCTCACGCATGATCCCGAGATTCACATATTCATTGGCAGCCTGCGGGCCTAACTGTTCCACCCGTCCGACCATATGGTTCGTGCGGGTCAGGAACCGGGAATGATCGTGATTGGATAACTCATTCATTGCTACCTGGAGCGACGGAGTCAGCATATTCGCCATATGATGCATAATAGAACCCACAAAATTATCCGTGTTCCCGCGAAGCTCTTCTCTTGACTCGTCACTGTGCTTCTCCATTCCTGTCAGGAACCAGGTGATCGGCTCCATGAAGGCATCATAATTCATAACCGAATCCCATTCGTCTCCCTGAAGCCACTCGCTGGGATCACCGTAATGCTCCGCCAGGATCAACGCGTTGGGATTCGCCGCCTTGACAGCCGTCCTGAACTTCTTCCAAAACTCATGGTTATATTCATTACTCTGTCCTAAGTCCGCCGCCACATCCAGTCTCCACCCGTCCGCATTATACGGCGGAGACACCCACTTTCTTCCTATATATAAGATATAATTCTCAAGCTTGACCGAATCTTCATAATTCAGCTTCGGGAGTGTATCATGCCCCCACCAGCCGTCATATCCGGTATTATACGGCCAGTCTTCCTCTCCGTTTTTCGAAAAGTAAAAATAACTTCTGTACGGACTGTCCGCCGATACGAACGCTCCGGGCTTAAATCCCGGCTGATCCTCATAGATCCTCTCCCTGTCCATCCATTTGTTAAAAGAACCGCAGTGATTGAACACGCCGTCCAGTATGATCTTCATCCCGCGTCTGTGAAGCTCTTCTACAAGTTTGATGAACAACTGGTTGCTCGCTTCCAGATTCTTAAGATCCGCCACTCGTTTCTTATATTTTGTCGCCTTACGGTTCTCCGTCTCGCCTTCCTGCAGGACTTCTCCCCCGTCCTCCAGGATCACGCCAAAATGCGGATCAATATAATCATAATCCTGAATGTCATATTTATGGTTCGACGGTGAGACAAACAGCGGATTAAAATACAATACCTCGACCCCAAGTTCCTGAAGATAGTCTAATTTCTCGATCACTCCCTGAAGATCGCCGCCGTAAAACTCCCGGACTCCCATATTATCCGGATACTTATTCCAATCCGTCACTTTCCTGCTGTATCCGCCGATATAATAATATTCATTCGTCTCTACATCATTGGACGGATCGCCGTTATAGAAACGATCCGTGAAGATCTGGTACATCACCGCGCCTTTCGCCCAATCCGGTGTAGAAAAGCCCGGAACGATCACAAATTCATAAAGCTCCACTATCTCTTTTGACACGCCGCATCTGCTGTAATAACGGACTTCTTCCTCATCCTGGATCTCAAAGCAGTAACGGAACGGCTTCTCGTTCAGCCTCCATCTGATCTCATAATAATCAAACTCGGCGCCGTCCTTTCCCGCCTCTTTCTGCATATCATATCCGCCCACGGCCGTCATCAGGCGTACTCTTTTGACATCGTTCTTCGCAGTGCGAAAACGCAGTCTTACAACCTCATTCTCCCGGGGCTCCTGCGGTATAACATAACTCCCGGTACCATCACAAAATAAAGCCTGCTCTTTCACGCTGTAATCCCCCTTAATTCATCATCTTTTATTATGCTTCTAATACTTCTCCGGTAAACAACGATTCGAATTCTTCTCTGGAGATTTTTTCTTTTTCTAATAACATATCCGCGCATGCATGCAGCACGCCGTCATATTCACGGATCACCTTTCTTGCTCTGTTATAGCATTCGTCAATGATCCGCTTCACTTCCTGGTCGATCATAGTCGCCACACTCTCGCCGTATCCCCTCGAGGCGTGCGCAAGATCCCTGCCAATGAACACCTCGTCGCTGTCATTATCATAATTGATCAGACCGACCGTCTCGGACATACCGAATTTGGTCACCATAGATTTTGCCAGGCTGGTCGCCTGTCTGATGTCCTGGGACGCCCCTGTAGTGATGTCGTCAAAGACTTCTTCTTCCGCCACACGTCCTCCCAGGGCAACCGTAATATCCTGCAGCATCTTTCCCTTGGAGTTGAACATCTCGTCATTCTCCGGCAATGGCATCGTATATCCGCCCGCCCCTCCGGTGGGAATGATCGACACACTGTAGACCGGTCCCACGTCAGGCAATACATGGAAGAGTATCGCATGGCCTGCCTCATGGAACGCCGTGATCCGCTTCTCCTTATCCGAGATCACGCGGCTCTTTTTCTCCGCACCGATCCCAACCTTAACGAATGCTTTCTTGATATCCTCCTGTTTCAGAAAGACTCTGTCTGCCTTCGCCGCCAGGATCGCCGCTTCATTCAGAAGGTTCTCCAGATCTGCGCCGGTAAAGCCTGCGGTCGTCTGGGCGATCTGTTTAAGGTCTATCTCTTCGCTGAGCGGTTTCCCCTTCGCGTGTACCTTCAGGATCTCTTCTCTTCCCTGGACATCCGGTCTTCCCACCATCACACGGCGGTCGAAACGTCCCGGACGGAGGATCGCCGGATCAAGGATATCCACACGATTCGTCGCCGCCATCACGATCACACCTTCATTCACTCCAAAACCATCCATCTCTACCAGAAGCTGGTTCAGGGTCTGCTCTCTCTCGTCATGGCCGCCGCCCATTCCGGTTCCGCGGCGTCTTGCCACCGCATCGATCTCATCTATGAAGATAATGCACGGAGAATTCTTTTTCGCCTCCTCAAACAGATCCCGGACACGGGACGCGCCCACACCGACGAACATCTCTACAAAATCAGAACCAGATATGGTAAAGAACGGCACTCCTGCCTCACCGGCAACCGCTTTCGCAAGCAATGTCTTTCCGGTACCCGGCGGTCCTACCAACAAGACTCCCTTCGGAATACGCGCCCCTACCTGGATATATTTCTTAGGAGCCTTAAGGAAATCCACGATCTCTTCCAGTTCTTCCTTCTCTTCCTTAAGTCCTGCCACCTGGGAAAACGTGATCTTCTTATCGCCTCCCATACTAAGCCTCGCCCTGCTCTTTCCGAAATTCATCGCCTTCGCGTTCGCGCCGTTTCCCTGACGGTTCATGACCGTAAAGATCAGCATCACTCCCATCAAAGTCAGGAGCACCGGCACTACTACCGTAGCGAACCAACTGTCTTCCCTGACATCCGGCATCTCATATTCAAGACCCTTATCCTTCATATATTCCTGGATCACATTGACGTCGGACACATACAGATACTTCACACTCTCCTCGTCCAGCTCATCTTTGAACCGAAGCTCGACCCGCCCTGTCGGAACATTCTTGTTCTGGGTGATCACGATCTTCTCTACATCCTCGTCCGTGGCAAGTTTCTCAAATTCCTTCCAGGTTATCTCTTCATCCTTCTGATCAAACTGATTGGTGAACCACAGCATCACGAACAGAAATACGACAAAAGTCAATATCGTCGCGCCGCTTAGTCCTCTCACCTTCTTATCGTTCAATGTCTCAAAACCCCTTTCTAATCCACGCCTTCTACCACTCCGATGAAGGGCAGGTTCCTGTACTTCTGCGCATAATCAAGCCCATACCCTACTACGAATTCATCCGGGATCTCGAATCCCACATAATCCACCTTCACATCCCTGACCCTTCTCTCCGGTTTATCAAGAAGCGTGCATAATCTCATACTCTTCGGTCTTCTCTTCCCCAGAATATCTAACAGATAATATAGCGTCCTTCCTGAATCGACGATATCTTCTACCACAAGCACATCCTTGTCCTCCAGAGCCTCATCCAGGTCCTTGGCGATCTTGACCACTCCGCTTGAAGACGTCCCGTCCCCATAACTACTGACACTCATGAAATCCAGAGAAACCGGCACAGTGATCCTCTTTGCCAGTTCACACATAAAGAACACTCCGCCCTTTAATACGCAGATCATATGCACATGCTTCCCTGCATAATCCTCGCTGATCTGTCTGCCAAGTTCTTCAATCCGCTTCGCAACCTCTGCCTCCGGAACCAATACCTTGATATTCTCCGCCATCGTCTTCTCCTCCGTTAATCTCTATCTCCAGAATTCTTCTGGTCTTATCTGTGATCTGATACATCTGGTTCTGCCTGTACCCGACGATCCACATAATATGCCGTCCGTCTGCTGCCAGCCATATCCTGTCTCTTATCTCGCCCGGCACTTTCTCATTAATAAAATACTGTTTCAGCTTCTGGGTTCCTCCGCTTTTCGTTATCGTAATATAATCGCCCGGTTCCCTGTGCCTTATTTTTACAGTATTCTTAATTATATCATAGTCAAACCATTTCGTGTAGGGTTTTTTCGGAAATATTATCATTTCCTCTTTTTCATCAGATTCCCTTTCCAACACACGCCATTTCAGCTTCCGTACACTTCCGTCCATCCATGGCAATTCTGCCGATCCGCAGCTTCCGGATATACAGATCACACTTGCCTTATCCGTCTCCCCACTTTCCTGAGGCACCCGGCGGCCTTCCTTATGCCCGCGTCGTCCTTCCTCATATTCCCGGCGGTCTTCCTTATGCCCGCACCGTCCTCTTTCATATTCTTCCCCGGATACTGTGATCAATTCTATCCCTTCATAGCACCGGACAGCACGCACTCCGTACGGAAGCCGGATCTGCCTCCCCACCTGTTTCTCAAGCAGAGCCTCCAACATCTTTACATGCACCGCTTCTATATCCTTCCTCCGGCGCGCGGCGCGGCAGAGCAGTTCATGAAGCAGAAATGCACGGACCGCCTCGGGTACCTTCCGGAAAGCTTCTTTCTCAAGCACTGCGGCGCCGTCTTCCCTGAAACTCACACACTCTTTCTGATACCGCAGGACTTCCTGCTCCAGATAGCTTCCGATCTTACGGATCTGTTCCATCGTCTCGGACATGTGCTCTACACTCTGCCTGTTCACATTCTCTTCCAGGTACGGTATCACATGCCTTCGTATCCGGTTCCTTGTATAAGCGTCCTCCAGATTCGTCTCGTCCACGCAGTACGCGATTCCCCGCTCCTTAAGATATGACTCGATCTCGTCTCTTCTCAGACATAGCAATGGCCGGATAAACGCCCCCGCAACCGGTGCGATCCCTCCAAGCCCCTTTATGCCGCATCCTCTGCACAGATTCCAGATCAGAGTCTCCGCATTATCGTTCTGATGATGGGCAAGGGCAACCTTCGTTCCCTGCTCTTCTTCCATAACCCGCAGGAAACAGGCGCGGCGGACATCTCTTCCCGCCTCTTCCACCGTCAGTCTGTTCCTTTCGGCAAATGCCCCCACATCTTCCCGGAAGATCCTGCACCTGATCCCCTGCTCCCGGCATACGCGCTCCACATATGCCGCGTCCGCGTCTGCCGCCGCTCCTCTCAGCCCATGATGCACATGTACCGCCGTAACCGAACATCCTATCTCCTTTGCAAGCCCGATAAGCATGAAAAGAAGGCATATGGAATCCGCGCCTCCCGATACACCTGCAATGATCTTATCTCCTTGTTCCAGCATCTTATAACGCCGGATATATTCCCTGACTTTTTGATACATAGCCCTGCCCTTCTCTTCTGTTGCTGTCACTTCTATAATATAGAAATCCCTGCCAAAAAGCAAGCCCGCGTCATAATCCCCACACGCCCACGACCAACACGGTCATATCGTCCACCGGTACTTCCTCCGTCCATTCCAATACCTTCTCAAGGATCCGGTGCGCCATTTCCTTCGGATTCACGATATCCGTCTCCTTTATAAAATCACACAGCAGCGTCTCCTGCTCCCCCACCGGCAACGCGTCCATGACTCCGTCTGTCACCATGATCACATAATCCCCGGATTCCATCTTCCGGATCACCGTCTCAAGCTCCAGCTCCTGGATCACTCCCACCGGCAGCGTCGTGGACGTGATCATCTCAACCGAATCCTTTCTCTTGATAAACGTAGTCGATGCTCCTGCTTTCACGAATTCACAGGTTCCGCCGTACAGATCGAACAAACTGACGTCAATAGTGGAAAAACGCACTTCCTCCCGTCCGATCACCAACGCCGTATTCATCATCTGGATCGCCGTTATGATCGGAAAGCCCGCTTCTAAAAGTTCTTCCAGCATCTCGATCACCATCTTGCTCTCTTTTAAAGCTTCCTCTCCCGTTCCCATTCCGTCAGACAGCGCAACCCCCTTCTTGCCTCCCGGAAGATCCGTCATTAGGAAGGTATCGCCGGAGATCTTCTCACACCCTTTCCCAATCTTCGCAACCCCCTGCAGCGTGTGGAATCTTGCGCTCTCCACGCACGCAACCGTGCAATAATCCTCTCCGATGATCGGACGCTCGCCCATCTGTGGCGCCATCGCCCGTCCCGTACAGTTCCCGATCAGCGACGCCAACTCTTTCGTGGCGATCACATGCCCCTTCAGCGCCTTGAGCGTCAGATGGATCTCATATTTTCCCTGGGAAGTCATATAGAACACGGACGACAGCATCCTTGCCCCGCCCTTCTTAAGCTGGGTCTTCAGCCGCTTCTCCAGATGCTCATCCTCGAAGATCCCCGCATCTAGCTCCCGCGTCGTGTGCTGGAGGATCTTGGCAAACCGGTTCAGCTGTCTGGCGTACCCCTCCCGGTTCTGCACGATCTTATTACTCCACATCATGATCTTCTTCGCGTTCTCGTATGTTTCCAGAGTCTCCCGCAAGAAACGCGGCGCCTTGATGCACCTCTTCTGGAGGCTCCTCTTCAATTCCACATTGAGCTCCGCGCCATATTCCTCCACCGTACACAGGATCTCACAGAGCGTCTGATACGTATACACCCGGTTCTCTCCAAGACACCATTCTCTCTTCTCACAATTTTCACACACCTTATTCGTAACTTTCCGGAACATCTCCTCCACTTCATCCTTTGAGAATGTCCCTTTATACTCCTCTAACGTAAGAAATGTCTTCGATAAATGAACCAATGAATCCGCAAACTTGTCCATCTGTACGACATACGGATTGATAAACGTATCCTTTTCCCTCACTTCTGCCATTTTCCGCTCCCCTTTCAATGGTTTTCAAAAAATAAAAAGCCTTAGGAATCATCTCCTAAAGCTTATCATCTGTCGGTTATTCAGCCCTCAATATAATCTCATCCTCGTGAATCAGTCCCAACTTCTCCTTTGCCACATCTTCTACATACTCGTCAGTTCCTACGTATTCACTAAGTTCCTTTATCTCTTTCGTACGCGCCTTTTCCTCCTTAAGCTGCTGCTTAAGCTCCTGTTCCTGCACCTGGTACTCCGCTTCTTTCGCTCTCAGCGATATACTGCTCATAGACACGACAATAAACAGCAACAGCACGACAGCGCTTATTGCAAAAACACTCCTCCTATGACGCTGTATGCGCCATCTCGAACGTCTCTTCGAACGTCTTCGTAATATACGTTTCATATAATTTTTCACCCTTACGCCGATACCCCACCGGCAGATACTCTCCCTCTTATCTTCTTTATCTTAGCTTTTTTCTCCTCTTTTATCAAGCCCTGGAGGATAAATCTTTCTCCTTATTGCCGTAGATTTTTTTTATTAGTTTTCCGGCGCCATTCAGAAATACAGACATCAAAATCACTCCAAGTACAACACCTAGTAGAAAATACCAGCGTATACTACCATCGCTTGTATGGTAAATCTGCACAAACAT
>OFFK01002371.1_pt1 | contig 11554 bp, 8 predicted proteins | sample 1521361 | NCBI WGS metagenome assembly OFFK01 (sample SAMEA3504096, study PRJEB24116) | mouse gut metagenome | biome: mouse gut; feature: mouse-associated habitat; material: faeces | place: Denmark | collected 2011
GTACGAATGCGTTCCAGCCCGTTCCTGGCCGCTTCCATCAGATCCGCGCTGAAATTCAGCGGACTGCGGTAATGGGCGCTCAGCATAAAGAAGCGCAGTACCTGGAGATCGTACTTTTCACTAATCTCCCGGACGGTGAAAAAGTTCCCCAGAGACTTCGACATTTTCCGATTATCAATATTTAAGAAGGGAAGAGAAGTCCATGAGTGATGCAACTATGAAAAAGCTGGCTCTAAAAGAAGCCAGAAAGAAGCAGAAGCCTTTTAAGGACTGTTTCAAAAGGGACTGGCAGCTCTACTCACTGCTGCTGATACCTATTATATTTTGCTTTATCTTCAAGTATGTTCCGATGGCCTGGCTGCAAATCGCATTTAAAGACTGGAAGATTAGAGACGGTTTTTTTGGAGGGGAGTGGGTTGGATTTGAAATATTCGCAAAAGTATTCGGCCACAGAAATTTTCTGAAATCACTCAGAAACACCCTGCTGCTGAATGTTCTTGACCTGATAGTGGGATTCCCGATGCCGATTATTCTGGCTCTTATGTTAAATGAAATAAAGAATATCGCCTTTAAGAAGGTAACCCAGACGCTTCTTTATCTGCCGCACTTCCTTTCATGGGTTATCATCGGCGGACTGGTATATCAGTTGTTTTCGGTTAACACGGGCGTTGTCAACGCGTTGATTCAGAACGCGGGAGGAACGCCAATCAACTTCCTTCAGGAAGACACCAACTGGCTGATTACTTACATAATAATAGGAGCGTGGCAGTCCATGGGGTGGGGAACCATCATATACCTTGCTTCCATCACTTCCGTCAATTCGGAATTATATGAAGCGGCAAGAGTGGACGGAGCAAACCGCTGGCAGCAGATGATGAACGTAACGCTCCCCTGTATCAGAAGCACCATCGTAATCCTTCTGATTATGCAGCTCGGTAAGATTATGGGCGGTTCTTTCGAACGTATTATGGCTCTTATGAATTACGCCACCACGGAATATACCATGACAATTCCTGTTCTGGTTTATCAATGGGGTATTCAGGACATGAAGTTCAGCCAGTCAACAGCCCTTGGCCTGTTCCAGTCAGTTATCGGCCTGGCGTTAGTGCTTGGCTCCGACTGGATTTCCAAGAAGCTTGGCGAAGACGGTCTGGTATAAGGAGGGAGAGCAAATGGCAAAGCAAGCAGCTAAAACGAAAACAGCCAAAATCGGCAATGGCAGTGTTGTCATCAACATTTTAATATATGCCTTTATTACACTGGTATCCCTGACCTGCGTACTTCCCTATATCCATGTAATAGCGAAATCACTCAGCTCGGAAGCGTATGTAATTGCAAAACAGGTTGTTCTGTGGCCCAAAGGATTTACAGCGGAGGCTTACCAGAAGGTATTTAACGACAATTCCTTTATCGTTTCTTTCGGCGTTACGGTGCTGATGACGGTATTGTTTACCCTGATGGGTATGATAATTACGGTATGCGCGGCTTACCCGCTTTCCAGAAAGACGCTGCGGGGCCGCAAGGTGTTTACCCTTTTGTTCATCTTTACCATGTATTTTCAGGGCGGAATGATTCCTGACTATATTCTGATGAACAGGCTGGGAATGCTTGAGAAAATGGCTTCTCTGGTACTTCCCCTTGCGTTCAGCGCATATAATCTGGTTATTATGAAAAACTCGCTGGAATCCAGTATTCCCGACAGTCTGGTGGAATCCGCGCTGATTGACGGGGCCAATCATTACACCATCCTTGGAAAGATTGTGCTTCCCTTATCCAAGCCGATTCTCGCAACGCTTACCCTATTCTACGCAGTAGGCCGCTGGAACACCTACAGCGACGCGATGTTTTATATCAAGCAGAACACGGCGATGCGTCCTCTGCAGTTAAAACTCTATTATTTAATTGTGGCTGCAACGGAAAGTATTCAGGGTTCCATCAATGATGTGGCGGTTTCCACAGTGACAGACCCGGAAATCTTAAAAGCGGCATGTATCGTGTTTGCGACGGTTCCGATTATCCTGGTATATCCTTTCGTACAGAAGTACTTTGTACAGGGAACCATGATTGGAGCGGTAAAAGGTTAATTATCACATGGTAGTACCCGCATGGAGCGGTTGCTATAAATAACAGCGAAAGCGGACAAAAAAACAGGAGGAAAAGTAATGAAAAAGAAGACGGTGTTACAAAAACTTGCCGCTGCCGGTCTGGCAATGGCAATGGTTGCAGGAACACTTACCGGCTGCGGTGGCGGCGGTAACGATGCAGCAGGAAACGACAACGCAGACGCGGCTACGACAGAAGACGCGGCAACGAGCGAGGATACTTCCGCAGATGACGCGGCAGCGGACGACGGCGCATCCGCCGACGCAGAAGGCGATACGGCAGCAGCCGGAGATTTTACGGATTATTCGGCAGGATTCCCGGAGACAGTTACCCTTCAGGTTCCCGTTTACGAGAGAGGATGGGAAGGCTGGAATCCTACAGACAACTACTGGACGAAATGGATTCAGGAGAACTTTGGCGACAAGTATAACGTAAACGTAGAGTTCATCTCCATCGGACGTTCCACTGAGGTACAGGACTTTACACAGCTTCTGTCCGCAGGCAGCGCGCCTACTTTCGTGTTCCACTATGATTACCCCAACATTCTTGCATACTATGCACAGGGCGCTTATCAGGAACTGAACGCAGATGAAATCGCTTACTATGCACCTTCTTTCTGGGAGAGAATGGGCGGCATCATCGAGGAGTACGGTGTGATTGACGGTAAACTGATGGTTGCCATGGGCGACCGTACCGAGCTTCTGTCTTCCAACTTCGGTACTCTGATTCGTCAGGACTGGCTGGATGACCTTGGCATCACAATGCCCACCACACTGGAAGAGTACAATGACATGCTTACAAAATTCAAAGAAGCCGGTTATGGATTTGCTACCGTAGGTTCAGGCGGCGGACAGTTGCTTAACAAGTCCTTCAACTTTGATAACAGCTTCAGAGATTTAAGCGACAGAGAAGGCATTGCCCTTAATTCCGATTTGGCTGTTGCGGCATTTAGCTGGGAGCCTACAAAAGAATATTTAAGAAACCTGAACTATCAGTATCAGAACGGTCTGATTGACCCTGACTTCTATCTGGATACAGACGGAAACCAGGCAAAGGCCAACTTTATTTCCGGCAAGGCCGCTACTTATAGCTGCTACATCAATGCAGGTACTTATGACAGCGTAGTTCAGCCTCTGCTGCAGAACAACCCGGACGCTAAGCTTGCCATTCTTGACCCCGGCGCGCTTGCTCCCGAAGGAAAACACCAGATGCGTGAATACTGGCCGTTTGGTATGATTTACGGTATCAACGCCGATGCAACCGACGAAGAGAGAATCGCAGCCTGGATGTACATTGAATGGATGAACCAGGACGATGTTCTGGATACCTTACAGAACGGTTATGAAGGCAAGAACTATGAACTGAAGGACGGCGTAAAGGCTCCTACAGGCTATACAGGAGAAGAAAAGCTTTCCAACAACGACAACGGCGACTACTGGTGCCTTGTTAATGCCAACAAGAAGTATGATTCCGAAGAGGAATTCAGAAAAGCAATCATTTACGTGAACGCTCCTGTCGGATATGAATATCTGATTGAAGATATTCTGAAATATCAGGAGAAGTATGCGGACGGAGCTGACCCTGACACATGCTTTACCGTACCGATTGACTCTCTGGCTGAATACTCATCCGACCTGGCAGAGCTTTGGAAAGAGTCTTATGTACAGCTTGTTACCAGAGCGGCTTCCGACGAAGAGTTCGAGACCATGTATGAAGAAATGAAACAGGAATACCTGGATGCAGGATATCAGAAAATCCTCGACGAGAAGAAAGCGGCATGGGATGCCGGACAGTATCATTAATCAGATAACTATCTGATGCCGGTACTCAAGTCAGTGATAGCTGCCGCAGAGGTGCCACAGGCGCGCCTCTGCGGCAGTGTTTTTGTAAAGGAGAGATAAATGATTTACAATATTTTGGACTATGGCGCGGTGGAAGGCGGCCAGGTCAACAACCAGAAGATGATACAGGCGGCGGTTGACGCCTGTGCCGGAACGGGCGGAAGGGTCGTGGTTCCGGCGGGAAATTTCCTCTCGGGCACCATTTGCCTTCGCTCGGATATGGAGCTTTATCTGGAAGCGGGAAGCACCCTTACGGTGAGCCTCAATCCGGCGGATATTATTGACTTTTCCGAAAAATCGGACAAGGACAATACCATGGACGGCATAAAGGACGGCTGCTTTCTCTACGCCTGCCATGAAAAAAACCTCACCATAAGCGGGGAGGGACGGATTGACGGCCGGGGCAGGGACGCTTATTACGACGCGGGACTTGACGGCGATTTTCACGAGTGCCCTTTAAGCGTAAGGGAATTCCGCCCCCGTACAACCTATCTGGAGGATGTGGAGAATCTTACGGTAAAGAATATCACCTTTTACGACGCGTCTTTCTGGACGCTGCATATGGCGGGCTGTAAAAATGTGCTGGTGGAGGGAATCCGCATTTTAAACAACGACAGAGGGCCAAACAACGACGGCATTGACCCCGACGCATGCCAGAATGTGGTAATCCGGGGCTGCATCGTGGAGAGCGGGGACGACTCCATTGTCCTTAAGGCCACAAAGCCGGTGTGGGAAAAATACGGAAACTGCGAAAATATTGTGATATCCGACTGTATACTGCACTCCAGGGATTCCGCCCTTAAAATGGGAACGGAAACCTACGGGGATATCCGCAACGTAATCTTTTCAAACTGTGTGGTAAAGGACTGCTCCCGGGCCGTGGGAATCTGGGTAAGGGACGGCGGAACGATTGAAAATATCCAGATTCACCATATCACCGGCAGTACCAAAAGGTACGCGGACGCTCCCGGCGGAAGAGGCGTGCCGCGCTGGTGGGGCAAAGGGGAACCTTTCTTTCTCTCGTCCACTTACCGGAACGAGGAGAAAAAGTATCCCGGAAAAATAAAGGACATCATCTTCGAGCAGGTAAGGCTGTGCTCGGAATCCTGTATTTTCATGGGCGGCGAAAAGGACGCGCCCCTTGAAAACATTCAGATAAAGGACTGCGCGATTACCTGGAAAAAACAGAGCGTCCATACGCCCGGCGTGTTTGACGAACAGCCCTCTCCCCGGGACGTCTACGGGCATGAAATCCCGTGGCTTTATGCGAGACGGGTAAAGGGCCTGAAAGTGAGCGGGCGCTTTTTGGTGGAGGAAAGCCTTCGGGAATATGTGAAACGTGAGGAAATACTGGAAGCGTGTGAGGAATCGGAAATTGTTTCCTGCCGCTGAAGGTTGTATTATGGATACAGAGAATGTTTAACATGCGCAAAGGCGGCGCAGGAAAGAGGTGGAAAATGTTAAAATTAAATTATGACAGGAACGTGATGGAAGACACAATCGACCGCATTGTGAAAAAGACAATGAACATGGATATGACCTGGGACTGGCCCTGCGGCGTGGCGTATTACGGAATCTGCCGGGCTTATGAGGCTACGGGAAAAAAGGAATATCTTAATATGTTAAAAGACCGGGTGGACGAATACATGGAGCTGGGCCTTCCCAAAAACTGGACGGTCAACACCTGCGCTATGGGTCACTGCCTGATTACGCTTTATGAGGAGACCGGCGAGGAAAAATACTGGGATGTGGCGATGAGCAAGATAAACTACATCAGGAACGAGGCTCTGCGCTTTGGCGACCACGTGCTGCAGCACACGGTTTCCGCCAACAATGATTTCCCCGAGCAGGCATGGGCGGATACGCTGTTTATGGCGGCCTATTTTCTGCTCCGGGTGGGCGTGAAGCTGAAGGACGCGGATATCATCGAGGACGCCCTGAACCAGTATTACTGGCATATCCATTATCTGCAGAATCCGGAGAACGGCCTTTATTACCATGGCTACAATAATATCACGGGGGACCATATGTCGGGCTTTCACTGGGGCCGGGCCAACGCGTGGGCGGCCTATACCATGTCAAGGGTAGGAGGGATTCTGCCGGAGGCGTATCTGTATCCCAAGTTCCTTGAAATCACAGGCTCTTTAAACGAGCAGCTTGCGGCTTTAAAGATGGTGCAGACGGATGACGGACTGTGGAGAACGATTCTGGACGACGAGGGTTCCTATGAGGAAATTTCCGCTTCCGCGGGCATTGCGGCGGCTATGGTGGAAAAGGGAAATCCTCTCCACTCAAAATATATCAACAAGGCCATCACGGGCATTTTAAACAACGTAGGCGCCGACGGAAAGGTGATGAACGTGTCGGGCGGAACCGCCGTTATGAAGGACAGGGAGGGATACAGAGAGATATCCAAACGCTGGATTCAGGGCTGGGGACAGGGCCTTGCGCTGGCATTTTTCTCGGGGATTCTGCAGGCGGGAGACGAAGATAAGGACGGGGCGTTATAATGATGGAAACAAAAAGATTTTTGTTCGGCGCCCGTAGTCCGGAAGCCGCCGGGCAGGCGGGCGGATTGACCGTACAAGTCAGCGCGGATGCGCGGTACACGGAAGAAACAGGATTCGGTTTTGTAGACGAGAAAAACAGGCGGGAGCAGGAGCGGCTGCAGCTTCCGGAATTAAATTCCGGTTTTGAGCCCATCTGGTGGTATCAGGACGAAGAGATTACGTTAATTCAGGAGGGGGAATACGGGTGTATGCTTGAAAGGAGCCCGTTTGCTTCGGAATGGGAAAGCACGGGAAGAGCGATTCCCCTTCAGTTTAAGGCGGATATGGGGGAAGAGGGCAGTTACCGGCTCCTTATTGAAATCTGTAATCCGAACTCCCGCCCGGTTCCGGTCATCCTTTTCGCGGGCAGAAGGCATCTCGTATGGAAAGGGGAGCTTTCCGCCGGTGAAAAAAGGAGCTTTGAAGCGCTTATCCATGTGTGCGCCATTGTGCCGAGGGGCAAAACGCAGCCTTACGGGGATACCACGGTGGACATTGCGCTGATAGGGGAGGCGGCGCTGTATGGCCTTACCGTCACGAAAGAGCAGTGCCCGGTGGTGTACATTGCCGGGGATTCCACGGTGACGGACCAGAGCGCGGAGTACCCATACGCGCCCGGAACCAGTTACAGCGGCTGGGGGCAGATGCTGGCTCATTTTCTGCCGGGCCGGGCGGCGGTGAGCAATCACGCCCATTCCGGTCTTACCACGGAGAGCTTCCGGGAGGAGGGCCATTATGCCATTGTGGAAAAAAGGCTGAAAGCCGGGGATTACGTGCTGATTCAGTTTGCCCACAACGACCAGAAGCTGCCCCATCTTCTTGCAAATGGCGGTTACCGGGACAATCTGATTCGTTATATCAAAGAAATACGGGAAAAAGGGGCGTTTCCAATCCTGATTACGCCCATTGCGCGCAATAGCTGGAAAGGGGCGGACAACAGCTATAACGATTTCCTTTCGGAGTACGCGGAAACGGTGATTTTTGTCGGAAAAGAGCAGTCCACGGAGGATTTCCGGGTTCCGGTTATTGATTTACATAAGGAAAGCATGGCGTTTATCCTAAAAGAGGGGTTAGAGAGCGCCAAGGCATGGTTTTATCCGGCGGATTTTACCCACAGCAACGATTTCGGAGCGTTCAGGGCGGCGAAAACGGTGGCGGGCGCCTTAGGGGAAATCTGCCCGGAGCTGTTTGAGGCGGCGGACGATTACTGGACGCCGGAGGGAAGTCTTACGCTTTCGGTCTGCCCGGAGCGGCTTAAGAACAAGGAAAAGCCGGCGGCGGAGGGAGAGTTTCCGGCGGAAGTGGAGAGGCCGGAAGATATGATTACCAGAGCGGAGGCGCTTCCCATGCTGATACAGGCGCTTAAATTTTTCCCTACCAATGTCTACAACGATATGTACAGCGACGTAATCGGCCACGAGTGGTACGCGGGGGCGGTGGAATGTGCATGGCAGAACGGTATCATTCCGGAGGAAATGACAGAGGGCGGCTGTTACCGGCCGGATAAGGCGCTTTTGCTGGAGGAACTTCTTGCTATGGCGATGAACGGGTTCCGGGGCAGAAAAAAGACGGAGATAAAAGGCGCGGGAGAGTCGGAAGAAAGAGCGGTGAGAGAAGCGTCGGTCTGGGCAAGGAGAGCCGTTTTGGAAGGGCTGTGCCTTGGCATTGTATCCGGAGAGGAAAATCCGAAGAGAACCGTTAAAAGAGGCGAGGCGGCGGATATGATACGGAAGCTGGCGCTTTAGGAAAAAGAGGTGGAATAAGGCATGAGCGTAAGGAAGTTAATGGAGGAGCTGCAAAACCCGCCGGCGGAATTTACCCCGATTCCTTTCTGGTTTTTTAACGACAGGCCGGACAAAAAGCGGATAAGGGAGCAGCTTACGGATTATGTGGATAAGGGCGTAAACGGTCTGGTGCTGCATCCCCGGATTGGGATACCGGAGGACATCCCCTACCTGTCCGGGGCTTATTTTCAGGCGGTAAGGTATGTGGTGGAGACGGCGGCGGAGCTGTCCATGAAAATCGTCCTCTACGACGAGGGGATGTATCCTTCGGGTTCCGCCCACGGAATGGTGGCGGCGGCAAATCCGGAATATGCGGCAAAGGGAATCACGGTCACGAATGAGCCGGGGGAGGATACCGTTATGGCGGCGCTGCCGGACGGAAGATTCCTGGTGAAAAGAAAAACCGGCGGGACCATTCGGGGAATCCACTTCGGAGAGGACGACGGGGAGGCCGGCGCGCCGGCTGCAGCGGATATCTTAAATCCCGACGCGGTAAAGCTTTTTATCCGTCTGACCCACGACCGTTACTACGAGGAATTGAAGGAATATTTCGGGAATACCATAATCGGCTTTTTCACCGACGAGCCATGCGCCCTCGGAAGATGCGCGGAAGGCTTCCGGGAATGGGCAGATGGCATGGAAAAGGAGATTGAGGCGGCCGGCGGAAGCCTGACGGAGCTTGCGGGGCTGTTTACCGGAGAGGAAAACGCCTCCACCGCCATTTACCGTAAACTGATAAAAAAGCATCTGCGGGAAATTTTTTACGGGGAACTGCATAACTGGTGCGAAGCCCACGGCATATGGCTTATGGGCCATCCGGCGGAGAGCGACGATGTGGAGGAGGAGCTTTACTTCGACGTGCCGGGACAGGATTTGATTATGCGGAGAGTGGCCCCCGAAACCGGCGGCCTTCTGGAGCCTGACAGCGTGCAGGCCAGGCTGGCGGCGGATATCGCAAGGCATCTGGGGCGCAAGCGCAACGCCAACGAATGCTTCGGGGTGTGCTGCAGGCAGGGGATTCCCTGGTATTTTACGGGAAAAGACATGAAGTGGTATTTAAACTGGATGGGCATCCGGGGTGTGAACCTTTTTATCCCCCACGCCTTTTATTACAGCGTGGAGGGAAAGCGGAAGGAGGAAAGACCCCCTGACGTGGGGCCTAACAATATCTGGTGGGCGCACTACAGACAGTTTTCCGACTATATGAAGAGGATTTCCTATCTGATGACGGATTCGGAGGACGGCGCAAGGATTGCGGTTCTGTGCGACAACAACCGGATTCCCTGTAAGGAAATCGCCGCCTTTTATGAAAATCAGGTGGAATTTCACTACCTGCCGGCGGCGCTGCTTTCCGAAGGCCGGGTAAAGGACGGCGTACTGCGCGTCGGCGGCTGCCGCTACGAGGCGGTGCTCAATGTGCTGGGGGAGGAATATGACAGCCGGCTTTTGGGCGTAAAGGTCTGCCGACGGGCAGAGGAGCTTTTGGGAGAAGGCTTCCGGGCGGTTCAAACGGACAGCCCATGTCCGGGCCTTAGGGCAGCGCATATATATAAGGAAGAAACAGAAATTTTTCTGCTCTCCAACGAGGGGAAAGAGAACATCCGCACCCGCATTTTTGTTCCCGGCGGCCGGCAGCTTACGGGTTATGATTTGTGGAAAAACAGGTTTTATCCCATAGAGGCAAAGGAGCGGGAAGAGGGAGCGGGCCTGGAGATTGAGCTGATGCCCTGCGAGATGGCGGCGGTTATCTGCAGCTGCACAAAGTGCCTGGCGGAAGAAAACGCCAAAGCAAGGCCGGATAAGGCGGGGCCTGTGGAAACAAAACAGGGAAACAAAGCCGCGGGGACGGTCCGGGAAGAACTGGCGGGAATGGTGCGGACAGGGTGTGAAAACTGGAACGGGCGTTTTACTCAGCTTAGCCGGAAGGATAACCGGGCGGAGTACGTTTATTCTTTTTCCGCTGCGGATAAAAACGAAGAGGGAATCTTTGAGGTTACGGGGGAAGAGATGGCGGAGTGCTACTGCAACAAAAAGCTGGCAGGCGTGAGCTTTTACAGCCCCCATCGATTTGAAATCAGGGATTTTCTCCGTGAGGGGGAAAATGAAATCAGACTGGTATTTACCGGAAACGCGGCGAATATATATGACAAGGCAGGTCTTTTTTACGGACTGGGGAAGCCGGAGGGGAGTTTGGAATGAAAATAGGAGTCAGAGGACATGATTACGGACGGCACAGCGCGGCGGAGTATGCAAGGCTTTTGCGCGCGGAGGGCTACGATACCGTTCAGCTTGCGGTGCCGAAAGCGATTGAGGGCGTAAACGGGTTTGATGAAATAACGCCAAAGCTGCTTGATGAAATCAGGGAGGAGTTTTTAGCCCAAAAGGTGGAAATCGGCGTGTTCAGTTGTTATGTGGACCTGTCAAACCCCGACCGGGAGGTTCGGACCCGGGCGGTTGAAACTTTCTGCCGGGGACTCGGGTTCGCAAAGGCGGCGGGAGCCAAAATGACGGGAACGGAAACATCTTACGAAAAGCTGGGACGGATGGAAAAATGCCGGCGTTTTCCCTATATGCTGGAAAGCGTCAAAAGAATTGCGGAGGAAGCCGAACGCGTGGGCATGACGATTGGCCTTGAACCCGTGGCTTTTCATCCGCTTGAGGATGTGGAAACGGCGATGGAGGTTTTGGGCGAGGTGGGAAGCGATAAGCTGCGGCTCATTTTTGACGCGGCAAATCTTCTGCCAAGGCCGCAGGAGGTAGTACAGGAATCTTACTGGAAACGCTGCCTTTTTCTCGGAGGAGAGAAAATCGCCGCGCTGCACGTAAAGGATTTTACGGTGGCGCCGGACGGGGAGAGAACCGCCTGCCCCTTAGGGGAGGGCGTGATGGAGCTTGCGCCGCTCTGGGAATGGATAAGAGGAAAGGAGGAGATGGCTGTTATCCGGGACGAGCTTGTGGATTTGGCTTTTGCCCCGGCAGATATTGCTTATTTGCGGAAGATAAAGGAGGATTGTTAAACATTTTAACGACCTGAATGTGAAAAGCGTTATTTGTGGAAATATTTTTTCAAATATTTCCACAAAAATCTGTTAATTGTCGGGAATATGTTGTATAATTTCTACATGAGATTTTAAATAGGAGGGTAGTATTATGGCAAAAGAAATGATTGCAATGCTTCTTGCCGGCGGACAGGGTTCCCGTTTATACGCGCTTACCCAGAAGCTGGCAAAACCTGCAGTTCCTTTCGGCGGAAAATATCGGATCATCGATTTTCCGC
>OFFK01002377.1_pt1 | contig 11534 bp, 17 predicted proteins | sample 1521361 | NCBI WGS metagenome assembly OFFK01 (sample SAMEA3504096, study PRJEB24116) | mouse gut metagenome | biome: mouse gut; feature: mouse-associated habitat; material: faeces | place: Denmark | collected 2011
CAATGAGCGGCAGAAGTTTGAAGCCGGAAACCCTTGGAAAGATTGCAAAGGCTCTGGGAGTGGATGTAACTGAAATTTTAGAGGACTAAGAAAGGAGGGAGCGAGCAATGGCTAATAAAATGCGTGTGCTACATTCTAGCAATTCTAATTAGACTGGCTTGTCTGATTGGAAAATTTAAAAGCCTTTAGCGTAGAAATATTAGCTTAAAGGTGTAAATTGGAAATTTGTTGTAAATAAATCGTGTGGTGGCGGTTTTGAAATGGAAGGAGGCTTTTACATGTCACAGGAAGAATTTAAGGCAATGGTAGAGGATTTAGTAGCACAGGAAGAGAAACGCCTGGAAGTGGGGAGCGAGGACTTCCTGAGACGTCACCGGGAGATCATGGATCTGATCGGCACTGCCGAGAGGGTACAGGAAGAAAGGAGGCGGAAGGTGGAGAAGCAATTCATAGGAGCGAAAGAGGTCGCGGAGATTATTGGAGTTTCTCTCTCAATGGCGTACTCTATCATCCGGAAACTGAATGAAGAATTGAGTGGAATGGGATACATAACCGTTCGTGGCAAAGTAAGCCGAACATTCTTTGAAGAGAGATGCTATGGAATTAAAGCAGGAAGTAAGTTTTAAGCGTTGTATCTTAACAAGCTATAGTAATTTCAAAATTTAAAAGAGATACAGGTAGGAATTATCAATGAAAACAATTAAATCAAAAATCGCAAGTTACAAAGGTGTTTTTTGCACAGAAAAGGAGAATAAGACAATGGCAAATAGAGTATTCGCAGATTATTACATGGTAGAGGAAAATAGTTTAAAGGGTTACACATTAGCCAATGTATATTTTGGGATTAATGCAGTAGATTCTGGAATGTTGATTGAACTGGAAAAGGTGATTGATAATGTGACACTTGGTATTGATATTCTTTACGATCCTGACCATGAGGAACTGGAAGAACCGTGCCAGATTTCTCAGGAGTATGTAAAGTGCATCAGTGAGATATAGAGAATGTGTGCTGAGCTAAAAGGAGGATAAATTTTTGGATGAAGATATAAAAAAGCCGAGTTTCCTTGTCTACTATGACAGTGAAGTTGTTGTATCAAGGCTTACGGATGAAGAAGCGGGAAGGTTGTTTAAGTCATTATTTCGATACGGGAGAAAGGGGATTGAGCCGGAATTTAACAAAGTCGCCTTAGATATGGATTTCGCTATATTTAGCATGGATATAGATAAGAGTAACAAGAGAAAGGATAAGCAATAGGGTATGGCAAATAGAAGAATGTTTAGCTTAAGCGTTATTGATACTGACAAATTTTTAGAAATGCCAACAAGTACGCAACTATTATATTTTCATTTAGGCATGAGGGCGGATGATGACGGTTTTGTTTCCTCTCCAAAAAGGATAATGTTATTTACAAATTGCACAATCGATGATTTAAAGGTGCTTACTTCCAAAGGGTTTATTATTCCGTTTGAAAGTGGAGTAATAGTTATTACTCACTGGAAACAACATAATTATATACAGTCTGATCGGTATCGGAAAACTATGTACGCAGAGGAACGTCAACAATTAGAACTTGTGGAAAACGTATACAAGGTTAATACAAATTGTACACAAGATGTATCCAAAGTGGAACCACAGTATAGGTTAAGTAAGGATATAGTAAGTATAAGTAAGGATAAAGAGAAGAGGGATAGTATTAATTATCAGCAGATAGCTGATATGTACAATGAGACGTGCGTCTCATTCCCCCGCCTCACCAAACTATCTGATGCAAGAAAGAAGGCGATCAAGGCTAGGCTTAATAAATATTCTTTGGAGGATTTTCAAAGGTTGTTCGAGATAGCGGAGAGCAGCAGCTTCTTAAAAGGACAGAATAGCCGGAACTGGTCTGCTAATTTTGACTGGATGATGAAAGACGCAAACTTTGTAAAGATCCTGGATGGGAATTACCAGGACCGCAACAACACAGCTAGAGAAGAGAAAAAGAACAAATATGAAAATTGGGTATCACCTTATGAAGAGGTGCTCAAGGGGTATAAGACAAGACCTGATGATCCGTTCCAGTAGTGGAGGTGAATGAGTGAAGAATGGACAGCTAGAAGCTTCTGAGATGGCAGGATACAGGGTGAAAGGATGCGGCAATATAGGTTATTGCTGTATGGAATTTTCACCAGATGAAATTCTGCATAGACGATCATATATGCGCAGGATCTTAAAAGAAACACAATTCGCTAACAGGTCAAACGATCAGATTAGCGGTATGAGGTTATGGACAGATTCAATGCATGGAGGCTATTTTGTGGAAGATGAAGATGGATATGAATATCTGATTCCTGATAAGGAGGTATCCAGGGAGGATGCTGAGTTCAGAAAAGTAAGGGCAATGATGCCTGTAGAATTTATGAACCTAACAGGGAAAGACTTTAGGTGGGATATGTACGGAGAGGGGGCGGCAGCAGCGAAAGATATTGTTAATAACTATATCTCAAAGTATGAAGTTCTGCAGGAGAAGGGGATGGGACTTTACATCTTCTCACAGACAAAAGGCAGTGGAAAGACGATGTTATCTTGTTGTATCTTGAATGAGATCTCAAAGCGTTATGCGGGCAGTGTAAAATTTATAAACGCTCTGGATCTTCTGGAAATGACTAAAAAAAGCTTTAAGCACGAAACCCCAATAATAGACAATTTATATGTATGCAGGGTATTGGTGGTAGATGATATAGGCGTACAACTTGATAAAGAGTGGGTAGATACCGTGTTCTATCGCCTGATTAATGACAGGTACAGTAGCGGAAAGGTGACGATATATACTAGTAATATAGCGATTAATGATTTAAAAATGGATGATCGGATCGTAGATCGGATTGAAAGCACTAGCTTTGAAGTTCACCTTCCGGAAGTGCCATTAAGGAGCATAATGCGAAAAGCAGAGAAAGAGAAACTAATTAAATAACCCCATAGGTACACCAATACCTACAGGGTTAGTATAGCCGGAAAAGCTACACTAGTCACAAATACATAGTAGCATAATCCCGGTAGAAAGGAAAGGGAAAATTATGGATACTTATTTACAGTTTTTTAGAGAAGAGAGAGCAGGACTATATAAAGGGTATAAATACCCGAACTTGATTGAAGTGCAGAAACAAAGTTGTCTGTATGTTGGATATTTTGCAAACGTGACAAATGAATTAGTACTGGCGGCATTTCGTGGCGAGGAAGAATTGACCACTGATGAAATATGGAGAGTAGCACGTTATAACGGAATCCCTTATTCGGTGCTGACCTGCCCGAAAGTGATTATGCTTGATATGAGCAGGAGAAGGCATGTAAAGATGGTTACAGAGGTAGACAATTTGTGCATCCGGCTAAAGTATATGTCAAGTGAGGGAAATCAGAAAGCAGAAAAGTATTTGGAATGGGCTGACCGGGAAAATCAGGATTTTTTAAGGGCGGCGTATAACAACAGACTTTCATACATTCATTATCTGGGAGCGAAAAGGCAGCTATCCGATTATATTCATTTCGCAACACCAAAACCGGAAAAAAGGGGAATTGTATCGGCGAGAGGCGGCGCATTATGAGTTATAAAGAGAGGATTATTGATATGCTGAATAAAGCGAATGACAGGCAGGTTGAGAGACTATTTTTTTTCATAAAAGCATTTTTAGGTTAAGTACTCGGAAAGTATGGTGGAATACAGTGTAATGTCTATGAAGATAAGAATAAGCTATACGACGCCGCAGGAGCTTCATACAGTGACAGAACTTTTGAAGCCGATAATTAAGTCGTGTAAGGCAGATAAAGGCGTAAACGGGCAGTATAAGCGCGCCTATCTGGAAGTAGATATTCCAGAGGGAAAAGTACAGAAAGGTGTAAATTCGTCGTTGATTTAGGCAAAACAAATCTATATAGGAATCGGGGGACAGAATTGGAATACAGGCAGAAAATCATTGCATATCTGCCTGTTTCCTGCTATAATATCGGTAGGGCAAACAGAATATTGGAGTACCCCGGACGGCGAGAAGCACCGGACGGAAGCCATATAAAGGCGTGGGAAGATTTTATTTGAAATAGAATCTTTTCATGCCTTTTCTATTTGCCAGAAAATAGCCTACCAGGGCGTAAAAACAGGGAGGAAAAACGAGACATGGACGTACAGAACACCAACCAGAACGCAGACCCGGCGGCCGGACAGGGAACAGGGGAGAGGACTTTCAGCCAAGAGGATGTAAACAGGATCGTGCAGGACAGACTTGCAAAGGATCGGGAGAAGGCATCAAGGGAACTGGGTGAGAAGGAGCAGGAGCTTGCGCAGCGTGAGTTCCGTTTAAACAGCCGCCAGAAGCTGATTGACAAGGGATACCCGGAAACGCTTTTGGATGCGCTGAACTGCAGCAGTGAGGAAGCCTTTGATAAGGCTTTAGGTATCATAGATGGCTTGATGGAGGAACGCTTGGCATCAAAGAAAGATGATGAAAAACAGGCACAGCTTGAGGCGCAGAGGGCAAGACCGTTCACAGGTCCGCTCAACCAATCCTCATACAGGACAGGCGCAGACCCCATCAGAAAAGCCATGAATCTGAATTAAAGGAGAATAATATTTTATGGCGATCAGTTTAGTTACACAGTTTCAGCCTTATACGGATGAAATCTTTACCACAGAATCAAAAAAGTCGCTCCTGACGAATCAGGATTTTAGTTGGACAGGGGCGCATTCAATTAAAATTTACAAGATCGGCACAAGTGAGATGCAGGATTATAGTCGGAATCCGGTGCCTGGGTTTACTGGTTCCCGGTATGGAACAATTAAGGATTTGGATGCGGCAACAGAGGAATTTACCCTTAAGAATGACCGTTCCTTTACGTTTGCAATTGACAAGTTGGATAATGACGAGACAGCGCAGCAGCTTGCGGCGGCATCCGCGCTTGCAAGGCAGGTAAGGGAGAAAGTAGTGCCGGAGGTGGACAGCTATACCTACGGCGTTATGTGTACGAATGCAGGGACAAAGCCGGTAGCGGTCACATTATCTGCAGAGAATATCTTTGATGAGATTCTCAAGGCAAATAATGAGTTAGACAATGCAGAAGTGCCAGAGACGGGGCGCGTACTGGTAGTTACGCCGGATGTTTATACTATGATGAAGCGCAGTAAGGATATCATCATGGAGACGGATATTGCGGAGGATATGCGTTTAAAGGGCGTTATCTCTATCATTGATGGCGCTGTGGTTGTTAAGGTCCCGGCAGTAAGGCTTCCGGAAGACTTTGGGTTCATGTTATCGCATCCGTGCGCATGTGTGGCGCCGACAAAGCTTGAAGATTACAAAGTGCATGAAGATCCGCCTGGGATCAGCGGCTCTTTGGTGGAGGGGCGCATCTGCTATGATGCATTTGTACTGGATAATAAGGTGAAGGCAATTTATTACCAGGCACAGCAAACAGCAATGGCAAAGGCAGCTAGTAAAGTATAGGCAGTAAAGTGGATATCTCCCCTGCTTCCATAAAGGCGGCAGGGGAATTCTGTATATGGGGGAATGGAGATGCGGAGGAAAGGACATTGCAGGTATGGTGTGCGTGAAAGCTATGCGGGATATGGACTGACGGCAGAAAGGGCGAAGGTCCTGTTAAGGGAATGTAGAGCGGGGATGCACACAGAACTGGCACAGGAAGCGGCAAAGCGTGCAGAGCCGGACATTGCGAAGTGGCTTATTTTTTCTATTATCGGCGGTAAGTCTCTCCATGATATGGAAATCAGGTGGGAACTGGGGGAATCGGAGATAATGCCCTGTGGCAGGAGTAGCTTTTATGCATACAGAAAGCTAGCGTTAGCGATACTGAATGACATGTTAGAAGGGAAGGAAGCGATATAATATGGGCGGCTATGGTTCGGGTGGACATAATAAGACACATAGGCAGCTTGAGAACTTCCGGCGGATAGACAGCTTTTCCTTTTATGACTTCCTCAAAGGGGATAAATACCTTTTCTACAAAGAGACTGTAAAGTACCCGTTGTTAATGGGAGATATTGTCTATTATGTGGGGGAGAGGATGGCAGAGATCAGAGAGGGGGAGTCTTATACTGATCTGATTTTGTCCAGAGTGCCGGGGATTGACGGAAAATCTGTAAGGCTATATTTTCATTGCCCGCGTTGCGGAAAGCGTGTCCGATACCTTTACAGGCAGCAGAAAAGCTATATGTGCCGAGACTGTGCAAAGCTGAATTATTCCAGTCAACAGAAAAGTGGCATGGAGGAAATGCGGTTTAAAATGGAGCGTATTGTAGAAAAGGAACTGGGGTATACATGGTGGTATAAGGACCATCCCGATATGTGCATACAAGATTTGTGGCTTATTCCCAAACCACGCTATATGAGGTGGGAGAAGTACGAAAGGCTCCTGCAGAAGTTCCGGCAACTCCAAAAGGACTATGAGCGTGAGTTTTGGGTGGGGCTGTCTAGGATTTGTTATGCTAAAGATATCGCGCAGATTGCGATAAGGCGTCTAAATGGATCGTGAGAATGATACTAATTTGATACTAAAAATGTGTACAAAACAAACAATCCAATAAAACACATACATTTTATCAAGGAATTTGAACCCTAAATATAGAAATTATTGCAAAAAAAGTGAAATCTGATTGGACAAGGGTACTGATATTTGTTATACTAAAAATGATGTTTGAATGTAGATTATAACATTTTGAGGTGATTTATGTTAGATCAGAGAAAAATAGAGCTGATGACCCGTCTTGCTTTTTATGAACAGACAGATGGCAAGAATGATTTTAAGGTCAGTGAATTTTATCGCAAGGATTACACCAGTTTGCATACCATATGTTCTGTTCTGTGGGTTACGGTCGGATATTTATGCGTTATTGGGATTGTAGTGCTGATGGTATTGGAAGATATACTGGAGAATTTGTCCAATAGTTTAATCGTAATGTTAGGGGGAATGGTTCTTTTAGGATATATTTCATTAGTTATTGTATATGCAATTATTACGAATCACATTTATGATGAGAAGCATAGGGATGCCAGACAGAGAGTGAAGAAGTATAATCATAATCTGACAAGACTGCTTAGGATGTATGAAAAGGAGAACAGATAGATGGATAGTATATATGTACTTCGTGGACGGTTAGAAGAATTATATGGCAGAAATTCAAAGGTTTATGACAAGGTACTGCAGTTTATTCTGGCGATGATCACATTTGTGGTCATTAATAATCATGTGGGATTTATGAAGGCTGCGGCATCGCCGGTGGTTTCATTTGGACTTGCGGTTGTCTGTACGTTTCTGCCTTTGCCGGTGACAGTGGTCATAGCGACAGCGTTGATCTTGCTTCATATGTATGCTGTTACTTTGGGAATATTTGCGATGACAGCGGCTTTATTTTTGGTCATGTATATATTTTATCTGAGGCTTGCACCGAAGATGGCAGTGATCGTGTTGCTGACGCCTATTGCTTTTTTTCTGAAGATACCCTATGTGATCCCTGTAGCATGCGGGCTGATGGCTTCACCGGGAAGTCTTGTGGCTATCGTATGCGGAGTCCTGGTATGTTATATGATGGAATATGTGAAGAAAGCGTCTGCAAGTTTAGAAGGCGCGGATATCAAAAGCCTGTTGTCGCAGGCAACCGATTATGTTAGTAAAGTATTCCGGAATAAAGGCTTGTGGGTTATGATCCTGGCTTTCATCATATGCTTCTTTGTTGTATATGCACTGCGGCGGGCTTCTATGGACCATGCCTGGAAGATTGCCGTTATATGCGGGACGATTGCAAATGTTGTGGTAATAGTCGCAGGGGATATCATGTTAGGAGTGCATACTTCGTATGGTACGCTTATTGGTGGAAGTATTGTAAGTATCTTGGTGGGTTTGGTACTGGAGATTTTCTTCTTTTCGGTGGATTATACGCGGGGAGAGAGATTGCAGTTTGAGGATGATGAGTATTATTATTATGTAAAGGCAGTCCCCAAGGTATCTGTTGCAAAGCCGGAGAAGACGGTTAAGCGGATCAACGAGAGGCACGAGACTGAGATTATCAATGCGGATGTGGTCAGGAAGAAATCCGGTGCAGCATCCGGAAGAGGCGGAAGAGATAATAAGAGACCGGTGCCGAAGAGGGGACAGTCTGTTAAGAGGCATGATATGCGGGAAGTGGATAAGCTGCTTCTTACACAGAGCCTGAGAAAAGATTTGAATCTGAGAGATTGATATCAAGAGGTTGGTATTGAAAGACTGATATTGAGAGATTAATATTAAGGAAAGAAAATGTTAGACGAAGGAGGTGAGGGAATGGAGCAGCAGATCAGCAGATTTATAGAAAGGTATGTTCCGGATTGGTATTTTCCGGTAGTTAATCTGACCGATATTATAGAAGTATTGATTCTTACTTTTTTGATATATGAGATTATTGTTTGGATCAAGAATACGAAAGCCTGGATGTTGCTTAAAGGAATTATCGTGCTGGCTGTATTCATTCTGATCGCCGCTGTTTTTAAGATGCATACGATTTTGTATATTGCGCGGAATTCTGTTACTGTTATGGCGACGGTAGCGATCGTGGTATTTCAGCCGGAGCTGCGAAGAGCGCTTGAGAAGTTAGGCGAGAAGCAGTTTCTTTCTTCCATGGTGCCCTTTGAAGCGGGACGAGAGAGAGCACGCTTTTGTGAGGAGACAAAAGAGAGTATGATCGAAGCTGCTTATGCGATGGGAAGGGTAAAGACGGGCGCGTTGATCGTCGTGGAGCAGGCGATCCGGCTTACTGAATATGAGAGTACGGGAATCCAGATGGATTGTCTGGTGTCCAGCCAGGTTCTGATCAATATTTTTGAACATAATACTCCATTGCATGATGGAGCGATCATTGTCCGGGGAGATCGGATCGTTTCGGCGACATGTTATCTTCCGTTGTCGGATAATATGAGGATCAGCAAAGCATTGGGAACCAGGCATCGTGCGGCTCTTGGCATGAGTGAAGTAAGTGACGCGCTGATCATTGTAGTATCCGAAGAGACAGGGGCGGTATCTGTGGCGCAGGGAGGATTTCTTCAGAGAAATATCCGTGAACAGGATCTCAGAGAGAGGCTGGAAAGTATACAGGAGCGTCGCGTAGAGACCAGCAGGCTGGCTGCGTTATGGAAAGGAAGGCGTAAGGATGAGAAAGAGATTGACAGGTAATCTGGGCCTTAAGGTATTAGCTTTCTTTATTGCAGTTTTTATGTGGCTTATTGTGGTTAATATCGATGACCCGGTAATAGAGAAGACATATACCGGTATCCCGGTAGACGTCATAAATGAAGAGATTGTAACGACGACAAACAGAACATATCAGATCGTAGACGGTACGCAGGAAGTGAGCGTGACGGTCAATGCACAGCGTTCTGTGATGGAGAAGATCAAGTCCGAAGATATTACGGCGGTTGCAGATATGAAGGAACTGAGTATGGGGACACAGATTCCCATAGATGTATCTATTCAGGGCTATCGGTACGAGAAAGCATTTACAACACCGGGGAATCTGCAGGTTAAGATAGAAGACGAAGCGAGAAGTAATTTCCCGATCACACCGACGACATTGGGAACAGTCAGAGAAGGCTATGTGTTAGGCGAACTGAAAGCGGATCCGGAGAAGGTGACTCTGAGAGGACCAGAGTCTGTGATCAATAGTATCAATAGGGTTGTGGCAGAGGCAGATGTATCCGGCCTTTCGGAAGATGCAGTGATAGAAGCTAGACTTATATTATATGACGTGAATAATAATGTGATCGATCAGACAATTCTTGCCAATAATCTGGGAAAAGAGGGGATCAGTGTGGAAGTTACCCTGTATCAGATTAAAAGCGTGCCGGTCAAACTGAATACTTCCAGGATTTCTGCGGCTGACGGTTATAAGATCAGTGCAGTCAGTGTTGAGCCTAGGGAGGTCAGCGTGACGGGAGACGCAGAGGCGCTTGCTGAATTGGATGAGATCAGGATACCGTCGGAAGATCTGGAGATATCCGGGCTGACAGAGCGTACGGAGAAGATGATTGAGATCACGTCGTATCTTCCGGAGAAAGTAATGCTAGTAGAAGAGAATGCGGATAGTGTGATCGTATCGATCCAGGTTGAACAGCCGGGTGTACAGAATTATGAGGTGTCAACCAGTTCCATAACGGTAAATAATCTTTCGGAGGATCTGCAGCTTAGTTACAGGGCGGTGGATTTTGAGATACAAGTCAGAGGTCCGGCAGATGTATTGAAGGTATTTTCGACGGCAAAGAAGGTGAGTATTGATCTGAAAAATTATACGATCCCAGGTACATATATTGTACCTGTATCGGTTGATCTGCCGGATGGATGTACAATGGCAAGCGATGTAGAGATCGAGATTACACTTGAAGCAAAGGTGGAGGAAGAGTAATAGAACATTTGTTTTAAGGTACTTTACGAAGGAACGGAGGAAAATATGGTTAGACAAAGAGTTATGATTACAAATCCGACAGGATTGCATCTTAGACCGGCAGGAATTTTCTGTAATACGGCAAGCAGCTTTAAATGTAAGGTGACATTTGAATACGATAATACGATCGCAAATGCGAAAAGTGTTTTGAGTGTTCTAGGGGCGTGTATTAAGAAGGGAGATGAGATCGAGCTGATCTGCGAGGGCGAAGATGAGGAAGAGGCATTAAGAGAGATGGTCGCGGCTGTCGAAGGCGGGCTTGGCGAGTAAGACGGATAAAAGCAAAGGGCTGTTGTAGAATAGGTTGGTTATACAAAATGCAGGAGATCCCATCTGAAGTAAGATGGTATTGAATTTTGTGTAAACAGGTTATTTTACAACAGCCCTTTTAAACAGCGTTTTCTGTTGGATCATTCTCCGACCAGGACGATCACACTTCTGGCACGGATCAGAAGTTTATCACTATCCAGAGGATAGGTGGATTGCTCGCTTTGCCATGTGTCTACAGCGACCTCCCAGCACATAGAGATCGGCAGGGAAGGAAGCGTCACAGTAATATCTTCCCAATAGGCATTAGAAGCGATGTAGATGACCTGAGGACCGGAATGTTTATCCTGTCCTGCAAACATGACTCCGACATAATGTTCATAGTCAGCGAATTTATCGTGCCATGGCTCAACCCCGTGGAAACTGATGTCGGGGAATCCGCAGGCGCCGCCGCTGACGTCAATGCGCAGCAGGCGATGTTCTTTACGGAAGCGGATCATGTACTGGAAAAATCGAAACATATCCTGGTTCTTTTCTAATAGGCTCCAATCCAGCCAGGAGGTGATATTATCCTGGCAATAGGCATTGTTGTTGCCGTATTGTGTGTTGCAGAATTCATCGCCGGCAAGAAACATGGGAATTCCTCTGCTGCACATGAGTATGGCGAAAGCATTGCGTATCATACGCCGCCGCAGGTTAAGGACCTCAGGATTGTCAGTTTCGCCCTCAACACCGCAATTCCAACTGTTGTTGTCATTGGCGCCGTCTGTATTGTTCCAGCCGTTTGCTTCGTTGTGCTTTTCGTTATAAGCGTAC
>OFFK01002379.1_pt1 | contig 11528 bp, 12 predicted proteins | sample 1521361 | NCBI WGS metagenome assembly OFFK01 (sample SAMEA3504096, study PRJEB24116) | mouse gut metagenome | biome: mouse gut; feature: mouse-associated habitat; material: faeces | place: Denmark | collected 2011
CAACTCCGGCGCGGGCGGCTGCTTGATTCAGTCCACAATCGCTTTCGCCATTTCTTCTGCGGACACCCGGTAGACCGTCCCGTCCGCCCCAAGGGCTTCCAGCGCCGTTCTCACAGCGTCCCGCTCATAGCGGCATCCCGCCAGCGCGTTCCCGAAAGCCTCTCCGTCCAGTGTGGCAAAGAAGTCCCCGGACACCGCCGCCTGCCGGATCACCCCCCGTTTCACCTCCAGCCGGAACCGCATGGTGCCGCCGGAGAAGCGGCCCACCCGCTCGATGTTGAACGCGGGTCCCTGCCCATAGGTGCTTTCCCAGGAGGCGAACCGCTCCTCTCCCAGCTCCCGGATACGCCTGCCGTCCTCCGGCGTGATGACGTAGACCGTGCCCTCCGGCCCCAGGATATGCTCCACAATCTTTGCCTTGAAGGCCTCCGCGTCCATAGGCGCCGGGAGATGCCAGGCAATATTGGTCACCCGCTCCCGGACGGACGGGATGCTCTTGGACTGGATCTTGTAGCGGTCCACGGTGGTTGCCGCCGCCATCTGCTCCAGATCCGTGTCAAAGAGCAGGGAACCGTGATGGACTACCCGGCCGCCCAGCCGGTACTGGGCGTTCCCGGAAATCTTTTTCCCTCCGACGGTCAGATCGTTTCTCCCGTTGAAGGACGCCTCCACCCCCAGCTCCGCCAGCGCGCCGGTAACAGGGGCGATGTACCGCTGGAACTGAATGTCCTCCTCCCGTGCGTCCTCAATAAAGGTAAACTGCCACCCGCCCGGATCGGTGTAGATGGTCCCCCCGCCGCTCATGCGCCGGACGATCCGGATGCCGTGGGCGGTGGCATATGCGCGGTCCACCTCCTCCAGGACGTTCTGGTAGCGTCCCACCATCAGCGTGGGCGTAGTGCGCCAGAAGAGGAATACCGTGTCCTCCAGGGGCTTTTCCACCGTAAAATAGTATTCCGCCCCGAAGTTGTAGCACACATCGGCGGACCCGGTCTCAATGTAGATCATGCACGCCCTCCAGAGCCTCCCATGCCTTATAGGAGCTTCTCGCCAGGGGCGCGGAGGCCACATACCGGAACCCCTTGTCCAGCGCCATTGCCTTATACCGGGCGAAATCCTCCGGCGAGGCGTACCGGTCCAGAGGGTAATGCTCCGGCGAGGGCTGCAAATACTGTCCGATGGTGAGGATGTCGCACCCCGCGGCCAGCACGTCGTCCATCAGCTCCCCGATCTGCTCCTCCGTCTCCCCCAGGCCCACCATGAATCCGGTCTTGGTCAGCAGCGCGGCGTCCTTCTCCTTGCAGTAGCGCAGCACCGCCAGGCTCCTCTCATAGTCCGCCTGGGGCCGCACGGCCTTCTGCAGCGCCCGCACCGTCTCCACATTATGATTGAGTACCTCCGGACGGGCCTCGATCACCGCGTCCAGGGCGGCGGTATTCATCTGCATGTCGGAGATCAGCGTCTCCACCGTCGCCCCGGGGCAGGCCCTCCGGATGGCCCGGACGGTCTGCGCGAACTGTTCCGCCCCGCCGTCCGGCAGGTCGTCCCGGGTGGGGCAGGTCAGCACCACATGGCGCAGCCCCAGCTTTTTGGCGGCGGCGGCCACATTTTCCGGCTCCTCAGGGTCCGGCGGCTGAGGATGGCCGGGGGTCACACTGCAAAAGCGGCAGTTACGGGTACACTGACTGCCCAGGATCATAAAGGTAGCGGTGTGCTTGCGGTAGCATTCCCCCAGGTTGGGACAGTTGGCCTCCTTGCATACGGTGTTCAGCCTCAGCTCGCCCAGCAGCTGCGCCACCTCGGCCACCGCCTCCTGGTTGTACCGCACCCGCAGCCATTCCGGTTTTCTCTCCATGCCCCTCACTCCGTTTCCAGAATCGCCACCGGGTCGCCGGGAGCTACCTGGTCCCCCTCCTCCCACAGCTGTTTTTTCAGTACGCCGGAGGCCGTGGCCTCGATCTGGTTGACCACCTTGTCCGTCTCCACCTCATAGAGGGGCTCCCCGGCCTCCACCGTATCCCCCTCCTCCTTCAGCCACGCGCACAGCACGCCGCTGGTCATCTCCGGCCGCAGCCTGGGCATTGCAAGTTGTTTTTCCATGTTGTTGTCTCCCCACATATTAAATTGGGCGTGCCTTTTTGCAGGCCCTTCCGCGCTTTACAGCGTACTGCGCATCTTCCGCCCCATCCTGACGGCGGATTTCCTCTCCGGTCTGCCGGAGCCCTTAGAGTCTGTTTAAAATCTCCTCGCGCGGGTTGAGCGAAACCGTCTTTTGCCGCTTTTACAGCAGCAGCTCCAGCAGCTCCTGCCCCCGCTCTCCCGCCAGTCTCCCGCAGATCTCCGCAAACCCCTCCGGGCACAGCCGGGCCCCGTTCAGCAGCCGCGCCGCCAGCGCCCCGTCCACCGCCGGGCAGTCGATTGCCGCCTCTGCGACGATTCCCTGCCTGGCGGAGTAAGCCGCCCGGAAGGGCATACCGGCAAAGCTGCCGGACCTCTCGTAGACAAAGGCCGGCGTCCGCCCCCAGGTCCATGCCCAGCTGCGGTATTTCCCGTCCCGCAGGCGGCGGACCTCCCCGGCCTCTTCGGCCGTCAGCTCCCGCCGGTTCCCGGCGTCCGGAACCATCCGGTCCAGGAGCCGCCGCTGGAATTCCTCTACCGTCATGTCCTCCGCCAGATGGGGACGGATATTGGTCACCGGGCAGATGGCGGACTGGGTCCCCTTGGTGCGGACACAGTCGTTCTTCCCCCTCACGGAAATTTCCTCCAGCGCCTCCAGATCGGCGTCAAAGAGGAGCGTTCCGTGGTGGAGCAGCCGCCCCCCCGCCGAGCGCTGGGCGCTGCCGGAGATTTTCTTTTCCCCGATGGCGATGTCGCTGGCCCGGTTTTTCCGTGCGGGGACGCCGATGCCGTTCAGCGCCTCCAGAATGGGCGCCAGGCTTCTGCCGTAGTCCACGCCTCCCTCCTGCCGGGTGATGCAGGAGTAGTTGACGTTGCCCAGATCATGATACACCGCCCCGCCTCCGGAGATCCGCCGGAGAACCGGGATTCCCATCCGCCAGAGTCTCGCCGCCCGTACTTCCCGGCAGATGTTCTGATAGCTCCCCACCACCATGCAGGGTGTGTTGCGCCAGAGCAGGAAGACATCCTCCTCCCGGAAGCGGGTAAAAACAAATTCCTCAAAGGCCAGGTTGTAGTATGGGTCCGTAGAATGGCTGTCAAAGGTAATCACCCCGGCGCACCTCCTCCCGCAGAATAGCTACAGTATATGGCCCGGCAAAAAAAAAGTCAACACCGGGACCGTCCCCGGCGTTGACTACTATAGGCCTTGTTTGAAAAATGTCAAAACGCCCAAACAGCGGATCTTTTTCCGCCACTCTGCGTTATATTTTTTTGCCGGGCTGACGCCCGCCAAGGACGGCAACGAAGTCCACCCCTGTTTTGACCGCCGGACTTCACCGATTTTCAGCTGCTTCGACACATATCCATTCCCGCAGTTTTCCGGCATCCTCCGCCATCTGCCGCAGAAGCCGGTTTTTCTCATTCACCGGACCAAATCCGGACAGAGGGCACAGCACCGTCCCGCACCGCTCCATCACCTCCGCCGCCTGCCGGAAGGCCGCCTCCCCAACCGGCCGGAAGCTCTCTTCCTTCACCACCCTGACAGCCAGCGCCGCCGCCACGGGATAGTCCACATCATTCTCCTGCAAAACCCCGGCGGCAAAGGGCACCCCCTGCCGCTGCAGCCGCCGGTAGACCGGAATACCGGACCCGCCGCCGCCGATGACGAATACCCTGGGCTCGCCCCGGACGGGCTCCAGCTCCAGAGAGCCGAACAGGGCATTGTAGCTCCCCCTGGCCGCGCCGTACAGCTCCATCATGTAGTCCGCCGTAAAGATCTCCTCCGGGGGTCCCTGCCGCTCGATAACGTCCCCGTGGACGCAGACCACATAGTCGCTGATCTTCTGGGCCAGATCCAGCTCATGCAGGGACATCACCACCGCCAGATTTCTGGAACGGACCATATCCTTCAAAATCGCCAGCAGCTCCAGCTTGTGCCGGATGTCCAGAAAGCTGGTGGGCTCGTCCAGCACCAGCACCTCCGGCTCCTGGCACAGGGCCCGTGCCAGCAGCACCCGCTGGCGCTGGCCGTCGCTGATCCGGGAGAAGTCCCGCTCCGCCAGATCGGAGGCATGGACCAGCGCCAGACACTGCGCCACCTTCTCCCGGTCCTCCCGGCTCAGGATGCCCAGCCTTCCGGTGTAGGGGTAGCGCCCCGTGGCCGCCACATCCTCGCAGGTCATCAGCTCCGGGTGGATGTGGCTGGTCATCAGCACGCTCATCCGCCGGGCCACATCCCCCTCGGAGAGCCCCGCCATATCCCGTCCGTCCAGATATACCGCGCCGCCCACCGGTTCCAGCTGCCGGATGATGCTTTTCAATACGGTGGACTTCCCGGCCCCGTTGGGGCCGATGAGCGTCATGATCTGTCCCCGGGCCAGCTCCAGCCGGATCTCCCGGATCAGCGGCCTGCCGTTGTATCCCACGGACAGGTCCCTGGTATGCAGGTAAATTTCTCTCATACAGCTCCTCTTTCCGGGAAAAGATTCATGTGTCCTCTCTCATCCGCCCGCTCTTCCGGGAGGCCATCAGGCCGATCACGATGGGCGCGCCGAACACGGCGGTCACGGAGCTGATATTCAGCTCCGTAGGCGCGAATACCGTCCGGGCGATCAGGTCGCAGCCCAGACAAAATACCGCGCCGCCCAGAAAGCAGGCGGGGATAATGACAATCGGCTTTGCCGTGCGGAAAAGCCCTTTAATCAGATGGGGGGCCGCGATGCCCACAAAGGAGATGGGCCCGGCAAAAGCGGTCACACAGGCGGAGAGAATGCTGGACAGCAGGATCAGCTCCACCCGGAACCGTTTGATGTTCACCCCCATGTTCCGGGCGTACACCTCACCCATCTGATAAGCACCGATAGGCTTGGACAGCAGGAAGGCCAGCCCCAGAGAGAGGAACACCACCCAGCTCATCATCTCCACGTTATCCCAGCTGGTGCCGGAAAAGCTTCCCATGGACCAGTTGTGCAGATTGACGATATTGGAGTCGTCGGCAAAGGTCACCAGGAAATCGGTAACGGCGGAGCAGATGTACCCGATCATCACGCCGCTGATGACCAGCATACTCATCTGCTTTACCCTCCTGGACAGCAGCAGGATGAATCCCATGGACAGCATGGAGCCCGCGAAAGCTCCCGCGATCAGCGCCATGGACCCTGCGGTACCGCCCCGGCTGAGCAAAAAGATCATCACCAGCGAAACCGTCAGCTTGGCCCCCGAGGAGATGCCCAGCACGAAGGGCCCGGCGATGGGGTTGGCGAAAAAGGTCTGGAGCAGGAAGCCGGACACGCTCAGCGCCCCGCCCAGGATGGCGGCGGCCAGCACTCGCGGCAGGCGGATGCCCCAGATGATGCCAGCGTCCAGCGGATTTGCCAGCGCGGCAAGCAGCTCCTCCACCGTAAAGTCCACACTTCCGGCGCAGATGTTCCATACCAGCAGTACCAGCAGCAGGACCGTCAGCAGTATGAAGCAGGCGACGTACCGTATCCATAGCTTTCTCATGGCCGTTCCCCCGTCATGTCAGCCGGTGCAGGTAATTCATGTCCGCGTCCGCCGGGTCCTCCCGGGTGAGGACGGCGTTGATGTCCAGAATCATATCCCCCGCCCCCAGGGCCTCCTGGAACATGCTCTTCCCGGTACACCAGACGTCTCCGTTCCGCACCGCCTTGAAGTCCGCCAGAGGCTCGCTCTTCGCCACCAGCTCCTCAATGGCCGTCAGGTTGGCGTCGATGGCGCTGTTGTAAATAAGGATGTCCGCGTCCTTGGCCCCCTGGTAGAAAGACTCCATCTGCATATTCATGGTGGACAGGGCGTTTTCCTCCCCCTCCAGATCCTGAAACACATAGATGCCCCCGGCCAGGTCGATGGCCTTGGCAATATAGTCCCCCGGCTTCCGTACGCTGACCGCCCCGTTGGAAGTGATGTAGAAAAAAGCAACCGTTTTCCCGGTATTCTCCTGCTCCAGCACCGGCGCAAGCCGCTCCAGCTGGCCGTCGAAGAAGGCTTCCGCCTCCTCAAGCTTTCCCATCAGCACTCCATAGAGCTTGATCCACTCCATCCTTCCCAGAGGATGACTCTCATAGCTGGAGCGCTCCACCAGCACAGGGATGCCCAGCCGCTCCAGCTGCTCCTTGACCTCCGGGTTGTGATAGATCATGGTGGACTCCAGCGCCAGGCCGCAGTTCTTGGACACGATCAGCTCGTAATCCGGCGCGTTATATTTTCCCGCATAAACCAGGCGTCCCGCCTCCATGGCCTCCCGGGCCTCCGGAATGTACCACCCCTCGGCCCTGGTGCCGGAGAGGGTCACGGCGTCCAGCGCCTCCAGCCGGCAGAAGGAGTCCATGGCGGCGGTGGCCTGCATGTAGATATTTTCCAGGGGCTGCCGGAGAACCACCACCTCCTCCGGGGTGTCCGGGGGCGGGCTCAGGTCCTCGGGGCACAGCAGATAGGTCTCCTGATCGATCCGGATGCGGGCGTAGCCGCCCGCAGAAAAATCCACGGAAAAGCTCTGGGCATAGTCCAGTTCCAGACGCCGGGTCTCGGGGCTGTCCCACAGGTCCTTCCAATACCAGAGGGCCTGGGTCTCCCCCTCGGGCGGCCGCACGGCGGACTCATCCGGCGCGGGATTCTCCGGCGGGGGGAGGGCGGGCTCCTTCCCGGTACAGGCGCACAGGCACAAAGCCAGCAGCAATGCCGCCCATTTCCATCGTTTCATCGGTTTTCTCCTTACTGTTTCTCCAGGGTGGAGGCGTCAAACAGCAGAGTATACTCCACCTCATGCGGCTCGCTCATGGCTACGGTGTCGGCAATCACGTCCAGCCTCTGATCGAAGGCGGAAACGGGAATTTCAAAGGTGGAATTGCCCTCCGTGTTGGTTTGCATATACTTCTCCCCGTCCACCTTCATATAGTCAAAATTGGAACTGCTCCAGACAATCGTGGCCCAGAACTGTCCGTTCTCGCACCGCAGCACTGCGGGAGAGGCTACTGTGGCCCGGCCGGTGCCGCCCTCCAGCGTTACGGCGGCGGTGTAGATTCCATCTTCCGGGACAGTCTCCGCCGGTTCCGGGTCCGGAACAGGTTCCGGTTCGGGCTCCGGCTCAGGAGCCGGTTCCGAGGGGGAGGATTCCGGAGCCGGACCGTCCGGCTGGACGGCGGCGGGGTCCGGTTCCTCTCCGGCGGGGTCCGTTCCGGAGGGAGCGGGGGCCCCTGCAGGTTCCGGTTCCACTTCATCAGGCATAGGAGCGGGATCGCTGACAGGCGGGGGAGTCTGCTCCTCTGTTCCGGCAGGAGCGGGGGAGGGGGCGGGCGGCACATCATTTTCGCCGCCGCAGGCGGTCAGAAGAACCAGCAGCAGAGCGAACAGGGACAAAAGAATCCGATATTTCTTGTTCACAAATATATTCCTCCTGAATCAAAAACCGCTTCAGAGCAGCGCCGCTGGCTCTTGACGGTGCGGCGCTGCTCTGGGCGTGGATCAATTTATTCCGCCTCGGGGGAGATAAAGGTCAGGGTGCGGTCATACCACTCGTCTTTCTTCACGCTGTGGGCGGCATAGTCCAACGCCTTGTCCAGCTCGGCCACGGGCAGAGTGAATGTGGTCTTGCCATCGGCGGCAGCGCCCTCTACCACGCCCTCAACGGCCAGCTTGGCGGCATTCTTATTGCCCGCGAACATTTTGTCGAAGCTCTCGCTGCCCAGGACCAGCTTGGCGGTCATCTGACCGTCCTGCACGGTCAGCTCACAGCTGTCGATCTTGAACATGGACTGCCCGCACTCCACCTCAATGCTGTAGGCGCCGTCCGCCAGAACCTTGGGCTCCTCCGCGTTGTCGGGATTCTCAGGGTTGGGCTGGCTGATAATGCCGACGTCCTTCAAATCTACAGCGGCTTTGGCATGGTCCGCCAGCAGATCGCGGATGGCCTTGATCTCGCCCAGGCCGTTGATCTGGCACTCGACTACCTCCAGTCCGGCGCTAGTGAAAACAGAGTACCAGGACTCAGGATCGTTCTCGTCAGCCATATCGTTGTTGGCATGGTCGCCGGCAACGATCATCATGGGACGGAGGATGACTTTCTCATAGCCGGCCTCCTTCACCATCTTCACCACATCCTCCGCCAGAGGCGCGGCCTCCACGGTGCCTATGAAATGGTTGACGTTTCCGGCATCCTTGAGTACCTGCTGCATCCTGGCGTAGATGCTGTGGGAATCGGCGGAGGTGCCGTGGCCCATCCAGCACACGGCGGTCTTGCCGTCCTTGATGGAATCCTTGGTAGCGTCCGCCATGGCCTTGGCTGCCTTGGCAAAGTCGTCTTCGCTGGTCAGCAGGGGCGCACCGATCTTAATGGACTCGAACTTACCGGCGTACTTCTTCTCCAGCAGATTGCGGAGGTCGCCGTATTCATAGCCGTTCATCAGGTGAGTGGGCTGGACCAGCAGATTCTTTACGCCGCTCTTTACGGCGCGGTCCAGAGCCTCCTTCACGTCATCGATCTGCTCGCCGTCCCGGCGGTAGACATGCTCGATGATGATATTGGCAGTGAAGCCGCGGCGGACGTCATAGTCGGGGAAAGCCTTCTCCAGGTCGTCCTCAATGGCCTTGATGGTGGCTACCCGGTTGTCGTTGAAGCTGGTGCCGAAGCTGACAACCAGCAGTTCGTTCTCCCTGGTGCAGTCCTGGCTGCGGGGGTTGTCCTTGGAGGCGTCTCCGGTGGCGTTATCGTCCAGATACCGGCACAGGATAACGGCCACCTGGGCACGGGTCGCGGTGCCATTGGGGTCCAGCCTGCCCTCGCCGGTTCCCTGAATGAACTCGCTGGCCACAGCCCAGTTCATGCACTCCTTGGCCCAGGAGGCCACATCGGCGGCGTCGGGATAGCCGGACAGCTCATCGGTACGGCTGGTCAGGGCGTCCCGCTTCACCTGATTAGCGGCGAAGAGGTTGAGGATCTTCGCGATCTCCTGGCGGGTCACACTGCCATCGGGATCAAAAACAGTCCCGGCCTCGTTTTTACCGTTGACGATCTTCCGGGAACTTGCCCAAACGACCGCCTGGGCAAGCTCGCCGCCCTCCACGTCTGTGAAGGGATTGACCGCCGTAACTGCGGGCTTTCCGGCCAGGCGGTACAGAGCCAGGACCAGATCACCCCGGGTCATGTTCTCGTCAGGGGCGAAGGAGGACGCGGTCTTGCCGTCGATCAGGCCCTTTTCCGTGACGGCGCCTATGTACTCCTTCCCCCAATGCTTTTCCACATCAGCATAGCCCTTGCTCTCCGCGGCAAAGGCGGGGCCGGTCAGGCCCAGGGTCAGAACCATCGCCAGCAGCATCGCCAGCAGACTGTTCCGTTTTCTCATGGTACTCATTCCTCCTAAAATTTTCTTTTTTCCATTGCTGGTCCGCATCCCTCCTTGCCGGCAGAAAGCGGATTGCCCGCCGGCAAGGAGAGAGTGCGGTTATTGTTTCCCGGCGCAGAACCCCTTTGCGCCGGCGGAAACACTGGTCCGTCCGGTCCGCCAGGCAAAAGAAAAACGTCCCGGGCCGGAGGGCGCGGAACGCACAAGACCCCGCCGGTGCATGGCGAGGCCGAATCAGAAAGCGCGCTTCCGGTTCCGGCAGAATGCGGCCAGCCGTCACGTATCTGGCTTGTCCTCTCATAGAGGCATCACAGTGACCGACTCGCGGGGCTTCTCACCCCATTCCATGCGCCGCGATTAACGCGGCTGCAGCTGGCGCAGTATTCAGTTCGTACGTATTATATCATATCCTTTGGGATTTGTAAAGGGGGGCGTGCGTATTTTTCAGGTTTACTGCGTCAGCCGCTCCAGCTCCTGGATTTTTCTTGTACACTTCCGCGCCCCACGCAGAATGGCCAGCAGCATCAGCGCTGCCGCTGCGGCCGAGCAGCGGGTCAGCAGCGTGTTGAAGTGAACTGCCTGTAAGACCAGGTTCAAGCAGCAGACGCTGTTCACGCACACCACCCACAGGAACATATTCCGGATGCGGCGGTAGAGCTGGATCTTGGAGTCTGTGTCCGTATAGACCTCAAAGGGACCGTCCTCAGCCCGCTTGCGCAGGTACACCCACCGGCCCCACCGCTGGAGCACCTCCACGTCCATGTCGCGCATAAAGGACACATAGTCCTCGTAGTCGTCGGCCCGGAGGCCCGCGCCGGGCAGCAGGTCAATCTGGTAGATGAACTCCCCGGGCCGGCAGGGGACAAACATGACCAGACCGGCGAAAAAACCGGCCATGGCCCAGCCCTCCCGGCAATAGTCGTTGAGCCAGTCCTGCTCCTCGTCCTTGTCATAGGTAAACTTCCAGCGGATCATACGCCGTCCTCCATTTTCTCCCCGTTCTCTACCAGCTCCCGCAGCCGCCGCAGTTCGGCGGAAAAGACCTCCCGGCCCTGGTTTGTGATGACGTACTCCTTCTTCTTCCGGGACCCCAGGTCCGCGCTGTAGAGTACGATCCAGCCCTTTTCCAGCAAAGAGCTGATGGCCCCGTACAGGGTCCCCGGCCCCAGCCGCACCCGGCCTCCGGTCATCTCCTCCACCTCCTGGATGATGCCGTAGCCATGGACCGGCTTCCGCACCGCCAGGAGGATGTAAAACAGCGCCTCGGTCAGAGGCGGATTCTTATTCTCCACGGCGCTTTCCCTTCCTTATCCATATATCGCCCTTCGATGTATATATAATATATCATTCTCCGATATATTTGTCAAGAACCAAAAAATTAAGAATTTCCCCCTTGACAAACCCATTCTATCGGAGTAGAATACAACCATTCTACCGCGATAGAATGCCTGCAAAGGAGCGACAGACATGGAATACAAAATTTTTGACAGCGAGCTGAAGATTCTGGAAATCCTCTGGGAATCCGGCCCCCTGTCCGCCAAGGAGGTGGCCGCCGCAGCCGCCGGACAGGTGGGGTGGAGCAAGACCACCACCTACACCATGCTGAAAAAATGCGTGGAAAAAGGGCTGGTGGAGGAGGCCGGGCGGCTGGAACTGCCGGGACGCCCCATCGCCTACCGCACCACCCCGGTGTTCCTGCGGTGCTTCGGGCTGGAGAGCCTGGACCACCTCCCCGACGTCACCGGCAGCGGGGAGGGCCCGCCCCCGGAGGAGGACGGTCAGATGACCCTGGAAGGGATGCACGGCGAAGAAGATACGCGGGAGGAACTTCCGCATAGCATAGATACAGAAGATCAGTCTTGAGAAAGAAGGGAAGATACCGAAACGTGTGCTACCCGGAGCAAAGTTTTCCGAGCCGTTATACCCTACGTTTACATCGAGCAGGTATTTGCTTTGATAGGCATACGTGGCACGTCCCACCAGTCCTACATAGTTGCGCGGCAGATAAGTGTAGCTGTCCGGATAGTAATTGCGTGATTGGTTGTACAGGAT
>OFFK01002391.1_pt1 | contig 11488 bp, 12 predicted proteins | sample 1521361 | NCBI WGS metagenome assembly OFFK01 (sample SAMEA3504096, study PRJEB24116) | mouse gut metagenome | biome: mouse gut; feature: mouse-associated habitat; material: faeces | place: Denmark | collected 2011
CGCCCTGTTTCGTTTCGTGTCAGGGGGGGATGGTGAAGAAGCTCTGAAGCTGGCCATAGAGGATGAAGGCCATACCCAAGGGGGCAATCGCACAGATGCAGACAACGAAGAAGGAGTACAGGCCCTTGCTCATCTTATGGCCCTCCTGCTCCACCTCATTCCGGATCAGCTTGGGACGGACGAGCCAGCCAATCACAATGGACATAAGCAGAGCGCCCAAAGGCATAGCCACGCCCTCAGAGATAAAGTCCATAAAGTCCAGCCAGGAGGCGCCCAGGTTACGGCCGGTCTCGTTGAAGGGAATCCACAGGCCGTTGGCGCCCAGGCCGTCGGCGGCCACCAGGGCGGCCTCGGCAAAGACGACCAGGCAGACGATGGTAACCAGCTTCTTCCGGTCGGGGGTGTGTCCTTTCAGAGCGGCACGGTCGGACAGGAAGGTGGCCAGCACCTCCAGCAGGGCAATGGCGGAGGTAATGGCGGCCAGGATTACCAACAGGTAGAACAGCACACCAAAGATGGGGCCGGTGGGGCCCATGGCGTTGAACACGTCTTGAAGGGTGATGAACAGAAGCTTGGGGCCCTTTTTCTCCGCGCCGGCCCCGCCCAGCGCGAAGGCGGCGGGCAGAACGGCCATACCGGCCATAATAGCCACAATGGTGTCGGAGATAATGATAATCAGGGAGTTCTTCACCAGGCTCTCCTTCTTGCTCAGGTAGGAGCCGTAGGTGACGGTGATGCCCATAGCCAGGGACAGGGAGAAGAACATCTGCCCGCCGGCGGCGGAGAGCACGCCCAGGAAATCCTCTTGGAAGGGGGCGAAGTTGGGTGAGAACATAAAGCGCAGTCCATCGCCGGCCCCAGGCAGGGTGACGGACCGGACAATGACGATGACCAGCATGATGAACAGGGCAGGCATGCCGACCTTGTTGAACTTCTCAATGCCGTCCTTGATGCCGCCCCGGATGATGAGGAAGCAGATAAAGATGAACAGGAACGTGAAGGCCACGGAGCCAAACTGGTTGGGGAGCATAGAGCCAAAGCTGTCGCCGCCGGACATGCCCGCCATAGCGGCCACCCCGAAGGCCAGGTCAGCCAGGTTCAGGGACATATACTCCATGCAGTAGGCGCCCAGAACGGTGTAGAAGCTGAGAATCAGGAAGGGGGAGAGCATGGCCAAAAAGCCAAGGAAAGTACCCATTTTACTGCCCACCTGCTGATAGCTCACCAGAACGCTCCGTCCCGCCCGCCGGCCGATGGCCAGCTCACACAGCATGATGCTGAAGCCGATGGTAGCGGCCAGAATCAGGTAGACGACCAGAAAGGCAAAACCGCCGCCCTCACCCATTTTATAAGGGAAGGCCCAGATGTTGCCCAGGCCCACCGCAGAACCCACGGCGGCCATAAGAAAGCCCAGGTTGCTGCCCCATTCTCCTCTATGATGTTTTTCCATAATATCCTCCTGTTTACAATTTATTCACACTGAAATGCCAGTTAAACGCCATTCTACCAGAATTATCCGTCCCCGTCAACGGTGAAAGTGATAAAATTGGGCAAAAAAAGCGAGGATTTGTGAGGAAAAAGCCGAGGAAGCGCATAAAAACGAAGTGACCATTGCACTTTTTCCAGAGTTTAGTATAATAGCATCCGTGAAAACTATACATATTTCAGCAGAAAGGGAGCGTTCATATGGATTACGCGAAGGAAAGTCTGCGCCTGCACGGCGAATGGAAGGGCAAGATCGAGGTAGTGGCCACCGTGCCTGCCAACGACAGGGAGTCTCTGTCCCTGGCCTACACCCCCGGGGTGGCCCAGCCCTGCCTGGCCATCCAGGAGGACCTCACCAAAAGCTACGAGCTCACCCGGCGGCACAACCTGGTGGCCGTCATCACCGACGGCTCCGCCGTTCTGGGTCTGGGGGATATCGGCCCCGAGGCCGGGATGCCGGTAATGGAGGGCAAGTGTGTGCTGTTCAAGACCTTCGGTGGGGTGGACGCTTTCCCCCTGTGCGTCAAAACCAAGGATGTGGATGAGTTCGTCCAGACCGTGTACAACATCTCCGGCTCCTTTGGCGGCATCAACCTGGAGGACATTGCCGCTCCCCGGTGCTTCGAGATTGAGCGGAAGCTGAAGGAGCTGTGCGACATCCCCGTCTTCCATGACGACCAGCACGGCACCGCCATCATCGCCCTGGCCGGGCTGACCAACGCCCTGCGGGTGGTGGGGAAGCGGAAGGAGGAGGTCCGGGTGGTCTTCTCCGGTGCGGGCTCCGCCGCCATCTCCATCACCAAGCTGCTCCTGCTGGCCGGGTTTACGGACATCACCCTGGTGGACAAGTTCGGTGCGGTGTATGAGGGCTGCGGCCAGCTGAACTGGGCCCAGCAGGAGATCGCCAGGGTGACCAACCGGGAGAAGCGTCAGGGGACCTTAGCCAACATGATGGTGGGGGCCGACGTGTTTATTGGCGTCTCCGCCCCAAATCTGGTGACTCCTGAGATGGTGTCCACCATGAACAAAGACGCTATCGTCTTCGCCTGCGCCAACCCCACCCCGGAAATTTTCCCCGACGACGCCAGGGCGGGCGGCGCCCGGGTGGTGGCCACCGGCCGCAGCGACTACCCCAACCAGATCAACAACGTGCTGGCCTTTCCGGGGCTGTTCCGGGGTGCGCTGGATGTCCGGGCCAGCGATATCAACGAGGAGATGAAGCTGGCCGCCGCTCAGGCTCTAGCCGGGCTCATCTCCGACGAGGAACTGCGGGACGACTACATCATCCCGCAGGCATTCGATCCCCGGGTGGGCCCCGCCGTGGCTAAAGCGGTGGCCGAGGCCGCCCGCAGGTCCGGCGTGGCAAGGATTTAATGGAAAGGGGATACGTCAATGAAAGAGGGAACACACCTCACGCTGAAGGACGGACGGGAAATCTTTTTGCAGGACGACACAGACATTTTGCTGTTGATCTGCTCCAAGCATGAGATTATATACTCGCATCCCTTTACCTGCCCGTCGGGAGGCTATGGCGGCGGGACGCTGCTGCTGTCGCCCTCGGAGCAATACCTGATTTTTTCCTTTTTCTCGGGACAATCGGAGGAGGGCTTCAGCCTGTTCCAAATTGAGGACAGCCGCCTGGTCCCGCTGTTTGAGTCGGAGTACTTCTACGGCGAGGGGGCAAGCTACCTGTTTTCCGATGACGAAGGGGTCCTTTTTCAGTCCCTGCTGGGCGGCTTCGGCCCCTGGTACGTCGAGGACGCCTATCAAGATGAGGAGGGCGTTCCTTATTTTCAGTACGGAGAAATCAATATCCTGGACGTAAAATCCAAATCGCTCAGCAGGCACGAATTTCATGTCTATCCATCCGAAACCTGGGAGGAGGAGATAAATGGGCCCTCTGATATCTCCAAAATCACGGGCGGCGATACACTGCACATCGCAATGCCCTGGGGAGAGGAAACGCTGACGCTTCCCCTTCCGAAAACCATTGTTTTTAAACCAGAGTAAGGAGAAATTATGAGTGTATTTTTCTACGGCTGCGTCACCCTGGACGGCTATCTGGCTGACAAAAACCATGGCCTGGACTGGCTCCACCAGACCGGCAATGCGGGGGACACCGACTATGATGCCTTCTACCAGAAGATGGACGTTACCATTATGGGCAAACGGACCTATGATGAAATTGCCCGCTTGGAAGATGCGTCCAGCGTCTATCCTACCACGGAGAACTATGTGTTCACCCATTCTGCCAGCCTGTCTCAGAGGGGATTTGTCCCGGTGGGCGGGGATGTGGTAGAGTTCGTGAAGGGGCTGGGTGAGAAGCGCATCTGGATCGTCGGTGGGAATACTGTCCTGGCCCCGCTGCTGGATGCGGACCTGGTGGACCACCTGATCGTCCAAGTCGCCCCCGTACTGCTGGGGGAGGGCGTCCCTCTGTTTACCCAGAAGGAGGCCCTGCGGCGGTTCTATCTGGTGGAGGTCAAGCAGTACGGCCAATTTGCGGAGATGGTGTTTAGACGGAATGGAGCAATGGATGAAGCAGATTGAGACCCAGGGAATCACCTATTTGGAACCGCTGAAAGGCAGCCAGCATTGGTATTGGGGTACAGACTATATGAGCGGCGACCTGTATGAAGCGGAGGAGCTCTTTTTGATGGGGCATCCAGTGAGCCAGAATAAGCTGCTGTTTGTCCACTACCCGGATGGAAAGGTTGTCCAGCCGGTAGTGGCTCAAAAGGGACAGTATTTTGGCCGCCCTATCTGCTATCATGACAGGGTAGCCATTTTGATGGTCGATTTTCCCGCCGGACAGATCATGATCATGCAGTTTGATATTGGGCTGGAGCATATGCTGGAGCGGCGGGAAATTCCCCGTTCCGCCGTGGAGGACTGCTACAATCTGATGCTGCAGACCGCTCCGCTGATGCTGACCCGGCAGGGAGGCGAGGATACCTTTCAAATTGTATGGCCGGAGCAGGTTTCCTTTGCAATCGGCGGGAGAGAATCCTTCTGGTTCCGCCGGGGGAATAAGCTGTACTTTGCCGACTGGCGTGAGGGCCCAGATGGAAGCGAGACCGATGAAGTAGTTGTGCGGAAGCTGGAGACAGGGGAGATCCTGGATCGTATTCCAGGCAGCCTGATGTCCATGCCGGACGGTCAAGTGTGGATTTTACAATGAACTTGTGGGGATTTTCCGTTGACAAAGGCCCAAAACTGTGGTAGAGTGTGTGGTACTGCAAAGAAAAGGACCAGTAGCACAGCAAGCTCCTGCACAGAGAGCCTCCGGGTTGGTGGAACGGGGGAGGGGAGCGCCGTGTGAATACCCCTTGGAGCAGCCGCCTGAACAGCCGCCTGTGGCTCAGTAGGGGACAGGCCGGGCCGCGCCCGTTACCGCGCCGGAGCCAAGTGCTCCCCAAGGTCCGCCCCGCGAGGGACGGATGAACCAGAGGTGGTACCGCGTTATTACGCCCTCTGTCCGGTTTCCGGGCAGGGGGATTTTTGTAAGGAAGTGATTGTTTTGTCAGCGCGTCAAAGAGGGACGCTGTGTGTGTTCCTGGCCGCTGTGCTGTACAGCATCGGGGGACTTTGTATCAAACTAATCCCCTGGAGCGGTATGGCCATTAACGGCGCACGTACCGCTATTGCTCTGGTGGTTATCGGACTGTATCTGAAACTGACCGGCCACAGGCCCACAATGAACCTGTGGGTGCTGGTGGGGGCGCTGGCCGTCTGCGGCACCAACATCCTTTTTTCCATCGCCAACAAGCTGACCACCGCCGGCAACGCCATCGTGCTCCAGTTCACCGCTCCCATCTTTGTGATCCTGTTTTCCGTCCTCTTTTTTGGGAAAAAGCCCCAAAAACTGGACCTGACAGCCTGCGGTTTGGTGCTGGGGGGCGTGCTGCTGTTCTTCATCGACAGTCTGTCGGCAGGAGGGATGCTGGGCAATATCCTGGCTTTGCTGTCCGGAATTTCCTATGCCGGTGTATTTATGATGAACGACATGCCTGACAGCGATCCCATCTCCTCCGTCTTCTGGGGCGACGTCATCAGCGCGGTGGTGGGCCTGCCGTTTCTGGGGTACGAGACGGAGTTTTCCGGGAACATCTTCGTTGCCCTGCTGGTGCTGGGCGTGTTTCAGGTAGCCATAGCCTATATCCTGATGGTGGAGGGCCTGAAAACCACCCCGCCTGTCACCGCCAGCCTGGTCTCCGGCATCGAGCCGGTGCTCAACCCCATTCTGGTGGCCGTGTTCTACCATGAGATGATCGGCCCCGTTGCTCTGGTGGGGGCCATGGTGGTGGTGGGCAGCGTGGTGCTGTACAATGTGATGCTGGCCCGGCACACAGAGCCATCAGAGACAGGGGGTGCGCTATGAACAAATTTCAATTTTTCTGGGATACCATGGAACTGTGCGACTGGTCCCATGAGGGAGACGACGGTCAGGTACTGAGACCTGTCATCCAATATCTGGCGCAGCAGGAAGACGACAGGATTTTTCTGTTCGACGATCTCATGTCTGAGCTTCTGTATGGGCTGGATACCCAAAAGCTGGCAGCTCAGTGTGAAAAAGCGGAGCCCCTTATGAACGACGATTCTTTTTTGTACTCCCGCTGTGTGGCTCTGGTGAACGGACCTGGCTACTACGAGAAGGCGAAGCAGGGGGGAGCAAAGGAGATATGGAACATGGAATTTGAAGCACTCCTCTACATTCCGCTGCGGGCCTGGGCCCTGAAGCACAAAAAGCTGGAGGAGGACTATCCCCATATCGCTCCCCTGAGCTATGAGACCGGCAGCAACCGGGAACAATGGAAGTAAACTATAATGATAAAGGAGAGACAACAACATGACCTGTTATGAAGAACTGAAGGCCCGTGGGCTTATCGCCCAGGTGACCAACGAGGAAGAAATTTCCAAGATGGTGAACGAGGGGAAGGCGGTATTTTACATCGGCTTCGACCCCACCGCCGATTCCCTCCATGTGGGCCACTTCATGGCCCTGTGCCTGATGAAGCGGCTGCAGATGGCGGGCAACCGGCCCATCGCCCTCATCGGCGGGGGGACCGGCATGATTGGCGACCCCTCCGGCCGCACCGACATGCGCTCCATGATGACCGAGGAGACCATCTGCCACAACTGCGACTGCTTCAAGAAACAGATGGAGCGGTTCATCGAGTTCGGTGACGGCAAGGCTATGATGATCAACAACGCCGATTGGCTGATGAAGCTGAACTATATCGAGGTCCTGCGGGACGTGGGGGCCTGCTTCTCGGTGAACAACATGCTCCGGGCGGAGTGCTACAAACAGCGCATGGAGAAGGGACTCAGTTTCCTGGAGTTCAACTATATGATCATGCAGTCCTACGACTTCTACTACCTGTTCCAGCACTACGGCTGCAATATGCAGTTTGGCGGCGACGACCAGTGGTCCAACATGCTGGGGGGCACCGAGCTGATCCGCCGCAAGCTGGGCAAGGACTCCCACTGCATGACCATCAACCTGCTCACCGACTCCCAGGGCAACAAGATGGGCAAGACCGCCGGCAACGCCGTGTGGCTGGACCCCAACAAGACCAGCCCTTACGACTTCTACCAGTACTGGAGGAACGTGGAGGACGCGGATGTGATGAAGTGCATCCGCTGGCTCACCTTCCTGCCCCTGGAGCAGGTGGACGAAATGGACGGCTGGACCGGCAGCCAGCTCAATCAGGCCAAGGAGATCCTGGCCTGGGAGCTGACCAGCATGGTCCACGGCAGGGAGGAGGCCGACAAGGCCCAGAACGCCGCAAAGGCCCTCTTCGGCGGCGGCGGGGACCGGGCCGACATGCCCTCCACCGAGCTGACCATCGACAGCTTCGGCGACGGGGAGATCGGGATCATGAACCTGTTGGTGGCCTGCGGCCTGGCGCCCTCCAAGGGGGAGGCCCGGCGGCTGGTGCAGCAGGGCGGCGTGTCCGTCAATGACCAGAAGGTGACGGATATCGACCAGAAATATGGCTGTGAGCTGTTCCTGGGGGACGGCGTGATCATCAAGAAGGGCAAGAAGGTGTTCCACCGGGCGTTTATGAGCTGATCCCTTCCCCGGAGGCGGAGCAGGAACTGGCACAAACACAGCCCCTTAAGGGACCCGGGCCGGCGCGGCCGGTACGGGTTCGCCTTAAGGGGCTGTTTTTTGTCCTGCATGCCCGACGTTACGGACGGCCCGGGCCGGCGAACCGCCGCCGCTGGACCCACAGCGTCAGGAAAATGCTGACGGCGAAGGGAAAGAAATAGGTGGCCGTCCGGTAGAGGAGCAGGGCGGCGGAGGCCTGGGCGTAGGGCATGAACCGGGTGAACAGCATCAGGAAGGCGAACTCCGCCGGCCCCACCCCTGCTATGTTGGGCAGGGCGCTGGCGATCAGCAGCATCAGCGACGCCAGCAGCTGGGCCTGCCAGAAGGACAACCCGTCCGCCCCCAGCAGCCGGATGGAGAGCCATGCCGCCGTATACAGGCACAGCAGCTTCCCGGCGTTCAGCGCCAGAACCCTGCCGCAGCAGGCCCGGTCCTTCAGAACATGCTGGGACTCCGTGTACAGAGATTCCAGGTTGGTCCGCCACGCCTCCTTCCGTTTCGGCCACTTGCCCGTCTCCGGCAGCAGGCCGATGAGCTTCAGCGCCAGCCGCTCCATCTTTTCCCAGGCGCATACCAGGACCAGCGCCGCCGCCACCGCTCCGCACACCACGTACCCCAGCAGCAGGTACCGGGACAGGTCCGGACACGCCTCCCCCAGCCAGGCCCCCTGGAACAGCAGCATCACGGAGGCGTAGAGGAGGATGGAGGACTTGTGGAAGATGTAGTCCACCGTCAGCAGCCCCACCCCGTGGCCGTAGGTCAGCCCATATTTGTGGAGCAGAAGGCTCTGCATGGGCATGGACCCTGCGGCAAAGGTGGCTATGTTGCCGAATACCCCCAGGAAGGTGACCTCCGCCGCCTGCCGGAGGGAGAAGCCCGGCAGGCGCGCCCGCACCAGGGAGGCGCAGACGCCGGATTCCAGCATCTGGTACCCCGCCGCCAGGGCGAGCATCGCCAGCGTTCCCCACAGAGGGACGCCGCTCAGGCTCTCCCGGATCTCCTGCCAGTGTCCCCGGAACACCAGGAACGCCGCCGTCAGCACTGCGGCCAGGGCCAGCAGCCCGCCCGCTATCTTTTTCCAGCCGTTTTTCATAGCAACCCTAGTTTCCAGCCGGGACCCCGGATAGAGGCGGGGCTTGCCGGCTTATTTCTTTCCCTCGTTCCACAGCTTGTCCGCCTGGGGGCTCCAGCATTGGGCGTAGCTCACGCACTTGTCGCACAGGTGGTCCACGCTCTCCGGGGACTGCATGTCGGTGGAGTGGGCCCCGGTGCGGCGGACCATTTCCCGGAGCAGATGGGGGTTCTCAAGCATGGGGCAGGGGCGCAGATGGTTCTCGTCAAAGGGCTGGCCGTCGTGGTAGGCCATGAACATGGGCCCCTGCAGGCACTCCAGAAGGGTCTTCTCCCGGATGTTGGAGTCGGAGTAGTGGATGAACACGCAGGGGTCCGCGTCGCCGTTGGCGTTGATGTGGAGGTACCGCCGTCCCCCGGCGATGCAGCCGCCCACGTATTCCCCGTCGTTCTGGAAATCCATGGCGAAGATGGGCTTGGTCCGGCGGATCTCCCGGACCCGGCGGTACATGGCGGTGCGCTGCTCCGGGCTGGGCAGCAGCGTGGGGGCCGCGTCGTTGCCCACGGGCATGTAGTGGAAATACCAGATAAACTTCGCGCCCCACGCCGTCAGCTGGTCGATGAACGCCTCGGAGCTGATGGAGTCCAGATTCTGGCTGGTGTAGCAGGCGGAGATACCGAAGGGCAGGCGCTTCTCCCGGAGGATGTTCATGGCCCGGACCACTTTCTGGTATACGCCGTCCCCCCGCCGTCCGTCGGTGGCGGACTCGAAGCCCTCCAGGCTGATGGCCGGCATAAAGTTCCTTACACGAAGCATATCGTCCGCGAAGGCATCGTCAATAAGTGTGGCGTTGGTAAAGGCCAGGAACTGGCAGTCGGAATGCTTCTCGCACAGGGCGATGAGGTCCTTTTTCCGCACCAAGGGTTCGCCGCCGGTGTAGATGTACATGTAGACGCCCAGCTCCTTGCCCTGGCGGATGATGGAGTCGATCTCGTCGAAGGCCAGATTCAGCTTGTTGCCGTACTCCGCCGCCCAGCAGCCGGTGCAGTGGAGGTTGCAGGCCGAGGTGGGGTCCAGCAGAATGGCCCAGGGGATGTTGCAGCCGTACTTTTGGCGCATTTCCTCCTGCCTGGGCCAGCCGATGAGGTTGGCGTTGAGGAAGAAGTTCTCGAAGACCGCCTTCAGCACGTCGTTGTCCACGTTCTGGAAGATGTCCATGATGAGCTTGTACATATTGTTGTCCGGATGCTCCAGCACATACCGGAAGGCCTCCCGCTGGGGCTGGAAGCTGTCCGGCCCCTCCCCGGCCAGCCGGTCCACCCAGTCCATGAGCTTGAGCATATTCCTCTCCGGGTCCTTCTCAATGTAGCCGAAGGCAGTTTTCAGCGCGGTTTTCTTGAATCTTTCCTGAATACCCATGAATATATTCTCCTTTTTACTATTTGCGCGCTGTCCGCGGCGCATTTCTTTTCACAGCCTCAGCATAGGCCCGCGCCCGGTATTTCTCAATAGACAAAACATCCCCCGTGTCAGAATTTTCAACACGAGGGATGTTTTGCATAAAATCCGGGCAAAGACGGGGATATGCCTATCATGACGCTATATGGCCAGGGGAAACGCAGGAGAAAAAAGACCGCGCTTTTACCGCCGCTCCTCTATTTATGCGTTTGCCATGCGTTTCCTGGAAAAGCACTTGACAGTACGACGGCAAGCCACTATACTGGACATTGTTTATAGCCGGTCAGCACAAGAAGCGGCAAAAAAAGGCGAGAACAAATAAAGTGCGGCGGGGCGGGGGATGCCGCTTGGTCCAACGCGCTTTGCTGATTTTCATGCCGTTCGGCTATTGTGAGGAGACGAAGTATGAAAGTAAAACGAAATACGCTGCTGCTCATTGCCTGCTTGGTATGGAGCGCGGCGGGATTCAATGTCCTTCGCATTGGCTTGAAGGCTTACCCGGACCATCTTTCCGCGCTGAATTACCTGCTGTCTGTGCTGGTGTTTGTGGTGTTCCAGATATTTATTTTTGGAAGACTGGTAAAAAAGCACACCGCCAGAATCAACGCCTATCTGGAGGAGCGGCAGTTTTTTCTGAAATTCTTTGACATCAAGTCATTTATCATCATGGCGGTGATGATAACCGGAGGCATTGCTCTGCGGGCGAGCGGACTTGCGCCGGAGCGGTTCGTCGCGGTTTTCTATACCGGCCTGGGCGCATCCCTTCTGCTGGCCGGACTGCTGTTTGGCCGCAACTATGGCAGGGCGGCGTTTGCCGCCGCGCAGGGGGAAACGGAGCATAAGGGCGGGTAAACGCAGTCGCAGGAGCCCTGCTCAATCTGGAACGCACATAAAGGAGGAACGACTTATGAAACGCTGTATCAATGCGGCGCTGTTGTATGCTGTCCTGGCGATGGCCGGCGGCGTATTTTATCGGGAATTTACCAAATTCAACGGCTTTACCGGGAAAACCACCCTCTCTGTTGTCCATACCCACTACTTCCTGCTGGGGATGGTGTTTTTCCTGCTGCTGCTCCTGCTGGAGAAGAACTTTTCCTTCATGGGCGCGAAGACCGGGCGGACGCTGGCCGCCTACCATGTCGGCTTGAACCTGACTGCCGTGATGTTTGTCGTGCGGGGCGTGACCCAGGCGCTGGCGCTTACGCTTTCCTCCGGTATGAGCGCGGCAATCTCCGGCGTTGCTGGGATCGGGCATATCCTGATGGGCGTCAGTCTGACGCTTCTGCTGGGGCAGATCAAGCGCAGCGTGTCGGCGGCGCGGGTCTGATGGGAAGCGCGGGACGAAAAGCAAGGGGCTG
>OFFK01002392.1_pt1 | contig 11483 bp, 16 predicted proteins | sample 1521361 | NCBI WGS metagenome assembly OFFK01 (sample SAMEA3504096, study PRJEB24116) | mouse gut metagenome | biome: mouse gut; feature: mouse-associated habitat; material: faeces | place: Denmark | collected 2011
TCAGTTGTCAATCTTCGGTTGGAATCTCATTCATTGAGATTCCGAGAAGTTATTTCCGCATGGGTCAATTCAGTACCGTTCACGACCCATGCTTTTTTCCAGTTCCGCATCGGTCACTTCAGTACTGTTCACAACCCATGCCCTTTTTCCAGTTCCGCATCTGCCATTTCCATACCCGCAGATGCCTCTAATCTATTCAAATACCACACATGTCATGGACTGATTCACAAAACGGTTATTATAGTGTTCCCCATACCCCACAAATCCGGCATGGCAGCCCAGCACCCCCATTTCCTTCAGATAGCTTTGCATATAATTATGTTCGCTGAACAGCTTATACCGGAACAGGCAGTTCACGGAAAATACTGCCGAACGCTTGGGGAAATCCCGGCAGATATTGCGTATTGTCTCCTGTACGATAGCTTTGTAGTCATCCAATTCCAGCAAAATCAATACATCCGAATCATTCACCTGGCGAAAACATGCCAGGGCATTGCCGCTGACCTCTTTAATTGAAATTATACATGTGTCATCCCCATTGATTTTTCCGAAAGGGTTTTTAAAGGTCTGGGTAAGAATCTGCTGATCCGTCACATGCAGGATATCCTTATACACCTGCTTTGCCGGCATCCCGTTTAAAGAACCGATTATGTACTTGGCCCTGTCCGTGTTGGAAGCAATGAAACGATAACTCCCGTACTGGTGGTAGATATTTTCCTTATATGTCTTGACGCGCCCGTTTCGGTTCTTGATGATGCCATAAGCAGCCGCGTCTTTGTAAACTTTGCCGTTGGCAGACACCTTTCCTCCGTCTCCCGTTCCGCCTACCAGCTGGATTCCGTTCTTCTTCAGCACCGAATAAACCGTCGTAAGTACACAGGCGTCATTCCCGCTGCAGAAATCGATGCACACAGTATCCCGGTTTGTTCCGCCCACCTTCTTCACATCCGCTTCCAGGCGGCTGATATATTTTACCGGCATCGCAGATACCTGTTCCAGCACATTCGCCGCCGCGCTGACCCCGTCGTAAAATGCAATAACAGCAACTCCTTTTTCCACGATTCCGATATCATATCCCATTCCGATACACCCGATACTGGGAATACCGGGATATAACGATTCCAGCGCTTTTACATGTGCTTCAAACTGTGCATCATTTGACAACAGCATAATAAACTGGGGGCTGTTCAGCCCGCGAACCGCCTCCTTCAGATCACCGCTCCGGCTCATACCATAAAACTGCCTCATTCCGCTGCCTTCCTCCTGTATCCATAATATTATCAAACCTGTTATTTGGATAGATTATACCTTATTTCATGCAAAAACGTCAACCTTTATTCTACAACTGCAGATAACGATACCGGAAACGGGCAAAATAAGACGCGGGGGTGGTTATCTTTCCACTATCCGCAGATCTCCGCTGACCGTAGAGACGCTCACCCCGTTCTTCCCACCCCCATACTGCCCATGGGCCTGATTTCCCCTCTTATTGAACTGAAGCGCCTCATCAAAGAAGGTATCGCAGTCCCCGCTGGTGGAATCGAAATCCAATGTCAGAGAGGCGGACTCCGGCAGTCCAAGCTCCACCTCCCCGCTGGTGGTGGACACTGTCAAGTCGCCTGTAAGCTCATCCAGATATGCCCTCACATCCCCAGAAACCGTGCCGACGCTCCCCCATCCGGTTCCATTCAGCAGAGTCACTTCACCACTGGTACTCTTCACCTGAAATCCTCCGTCCAACAAATCCAAGCTCACATCCCCCGAGGTACTCTCCCCTTCAAGCTGCCCCTTCCCCTCCTGAAGCCTGATATTTCCACTGGTGGTGGAGAAATATATATCGCCCTGAATCTTTCCCATGGAAATATCCCCGCTTGTGGCAGACACGGTCACATCTCCCTGAACCTCCCCCACCAGAATCTCGCCGCTTGTGGAGGAAACCTTCGCATTTCCTTCCGTCTGCCCCAGGCTGATGTCCCCGCTGGTGGCAGACACGGAAATCTGCCCGGCCAAAGTCTCCAGCCGGATATCACCGCTGGTGGAAACCACCCTCAGTTCCTCAGTCCTCAACTCTGAAAAAGAAATATCCCCGCTTGTACTGTTCACAAATACACGCTCCGCTTCCCAAAGGGGGATTTCTGAACGCACATCACCGGCTGCCGTCTTTACGGAAAGCTCCTCCAGACCTTCGGAAAAACCCGCAGGCAGATAAATTTCCGTGTACCCATCCCAACTGTGGAAGGTGAAAAATGCAAAGCGCCTTCTGCTGACACCCTTCACCAGAATTTCCCCATCCCTGCACTCTACGGTGGAAATCTGCTTTTCCTTTGGCTCAAAATTCAAATACTCCCGCACCACAACGCTGTCACCTTCTCCGGGATAAAACAGTACGTCATTGAATGTCATTCCATAGTCAATGTTCAGAACCTCTTCCATGGGAATTTCCTGCTCCATTACCAGATGATACCTGCCTCTGTCGCCTTCTCCAGTGTGCCATCCTGCCCTTTCCAGGGAAAGAAACAAAATGGCGCACAGACAGACGGCCACTCCAATGAAAAAAATAATACTTGCGATTTTTAACTTTCTCATCTTTCACCCTCCGCGGATCTATTCCGCCCTCTTCTCCTGTTTCAGGCTGAAAATCAGGAATAAAACAGCCTGTGCACAGCCTCCCATCAGAAATACAATCCAGGTAACATCCCAGCGCAGCGTCACAAAACTGATGATGAAATACAGCATCAGCGTCACAAGCCAAATGATGGCGCTGACGGAATACTTCAGGGCCTTTTCCCTGCTTCTGGCACGCCGGGCCTCCTGGTAGGATTCCACCATGTTCATCTCCCCTTTGTTGTAATTCGGATACATATTTGCTGCATACACCAGTATACAGGTAGGCGCAATACACAGCAGCCCTGCCCCAATCAGACCAAGCAGCCCTATCTCCGGTATCTTGTAAAAGAATGCTTCCGAAATATACATCCAGGCGATCAGTGCCACCCCTGCAAAAATGTAGAGTCCTATGGCCAGGGCCTTAAGCAGAGCTTTCTTCTTCCGATCCTCCGCAGACAAATACAGATCCGGTTCCTCCAATTCGCGAAACAGCTCCGTCACATCCCCTATGGATGCAATGACCATCTGCCAGGCGTCCTCCTGGGAATATCCTTCGGCAATGAGATCCTGGTACTTCTCTATGGTATTCTGGGCCATTTCCTCCTTCAGCTCCATGGCCTTCCTGGTTCTGGGAGCCTTCGCAAACAGCTCCTTTATATGTTGTCTGATCTTCTCTTCCATGCTTTTCCTCTCCCTTTTCTTCTTTCTTTGGATCTTTTGCAACCGTTCAATACCCTGTCTGAACATTTCCCTTTTTCAGGCCTCCCGAAAGATTTTCTTCCGCGCCCTGCTACTTCAGCAGCCTGTCAATGTCTGCCTTGGCCTCTTCCCAGTCCCGCTTATAAACCTGGTAGGCTCTGCGCCCCTCTTCCGTAATGGAATAATAGCGTCTCCGGGCGCCCACCGTCTCGTCTCCCCAATAGGTGCGTATGTATCCCGCCTGCTCCAGTCTGCGGAATGCGGAATACAGGGTGGCTTCCTTCAGCTCACAGCGGTTATCTGTCTTTTTCATAATGTCTTTGTTGATCTGGTAGCCATAACTATCCTGCTCCAGAAGATGCGCCAAAATAATGGCTTCCGTGTGTCCCCGTAAAATATCGGAGGTAATCGACATAGGTTCTCCTCCTTTCTGAATATACTATATCTCAACATACCTCACCTGTCAAGGTATATTTTTTATTGAAATATATTTTCTGAAATATTCTCTCGCCCATGCAACAGGCCTGTGATAAAATATTACCTGAATCTATCCAAATCCAACAAGAGATGTAAGGAAAAAGGAACGGCATTCTACGCGGGCCTTCCGGGAACTGCATGGAGCAACCCCGTCATGTGCCCGAAAAACAGGCGTAACCCTGAGAACCTATCCGCCGGTCTCTTTCTTACTAAAAATGAAAGGCGGAAATGAGATGCAATTTAGAATCGAGAAGAAGGAAAGTTTTCAGATCATGGGATTGTCCGGCTATGATTCTGCCGAAAAAGAAGGCAGCCTGACCCCGCTTTGGAATAAGTTTATGAAAGAATACGATCCAAAGCTGTGGAATAACGGCCGCCCAAGTTATTACACAGAACCCTTTTATCAAGTCAGCGCATATTTCTGTACGCCCGGAAGCGATAAGGTAAAAACCATAATCGGCGCTGAGTACAAAGAGGCAAAACCGGAAGGCATTACGCTCTCTGTGGAAACCATTCCCGCTGCAACCTGGGCTGTCTTTTCCTTTTACGGACAGACTGGCTATGACAAATATGATGAGGCCTATACCAGAATTTTGACAGAATGGCTTCCGGCAAGCCAATACCGACGGGATGAAACAGCTCCCAATCTGGATGTGTACCCCAGCGGGGAAATCAATGAGAATTATACCTGGGAGATCTGGGTGCCCGTTTTACGCAAGTGACCAAAAAAGAGACTTCTGCCAAGATTGCCATTGAAATAGGAAACAGGTGCCTTTTATAACTGATCTATGCCTGTCTTTATAAACCCTATGGCAGGTATTCCCGGCACACTATTCGCTGGATATACAGCCGGAAATCCTGATCCGTATGGCAAATGTGTTCCGTCAGTTAAAGGCGGATGGGAAACTCCATCATGGCAGCGGTAGTAACAGAACCGTCTGCGGGCAGTGACTTAGACGTTATGGATGTACCTTGCCGTCCTGAACGAGCTGGCCAGGGAAATCATAAACAACGCGTTATTTATGCAGGCTCTGGCACTGCGTCTGGCGGGCTATGAATCCGAGGATGGGGACTGGGGGAAGTTTGCGACGGTCTGCCATATATTGTGGTACGCCTGGGCGTATACGCATGTCCTCCTCATAGAGGGCGTGCGGCAGACGGCGCTGAAATTGGCCGATGGCTTCGCCTCCCCGCTGGCTGAATGACAGGGCAGCGGGGCTTTTGTCCGCATGCATTTCCCGCCTTCCGCCTGTCACTCAATCATGATTTCCTTGATAGAAATCTTCTTGATTTTTTCGGAATACACATACATGAGAATTTCATAAATCGCAATAAACGCGGTGAGCGAGACAAGCATAACGGGAACATCAAATTCATATGCCGGTACGCTCCCCATATCCTGAAATACGATGTCCACCATAAGCCGCAGCAATCCGTACTGATATCCTGTTCCCAGTATAAAACCAAGATAAGACAGCGGCCTGTATCCGCCTAAAATCGCCCTGCAGCATTCTTTCTGCGAATAGCCGAATACCCGCATCATGGCAATGGTTTTTGTGTTCCCGTTGATGACGGTAGTGATGGCGAGGAACAGCGTTGTAAAGGCCAATATAAGCCCGATGGCCAGCATCATCACGCCCATCATTTCACTTGCGAAATCTTTCATACTGAACGACATCTGTGTCATAGATGAAAAACAAAACGAAGCAAAAATAATGAAGAATACAAGGGCCTTTTTCGATTTCAGGGTATTCCTTTTCAAGTCCTCCACGAAGGGCAATTCTCTGTTTTTTTCGGTTCTGTGGTTCGGCGTTTTGGAAGCGGTCTGCAGGTTGTCTTTCAAAAGCAGCAGCACAGGCTTTTTTAATTTGTGCCAGGCGTAATAAATTGAAAGCGCCGAAAAACACATCGTGGGCAATGCCACGAAACAGAATAAAATGCCCGGATGAAAATGGACAGTCAGCTCAGGGAGCAATTTATCTTCATTCTGCAGGGCGTAAAACCGGGGCATGATGAGAAACGCGCCTGCGTATCCGATTGCGGTTCCGATGAAAGCGCTGGTTCCGAATACCCAGAAGCTTTTTGCAATTTTGAGATTTGAATATCCCAATGCCTTCAATATCCCAAGCTCCTTCTTGTGGGTGTCGATATAGTGTTTGATATAAAACAGCAGCATGATAACCGCAGTCAAAAGCAGGCATCCGCCGCTTACCAGGCAGACGACTTTTGCGGTAGAAACCTGGGCATTATAAAAAATCATTGCCGGTTCGGATGTTATCTCGCTCTCGATCAGGCGGACATCACAATAAAAATTCACGAACATGGTACATACAAGCACGGCGCAGCAGGCGATAATGGAAAGGCCAATGAGTTTTGAAGCATTTTTTATTCCAATGAGCATATCGTCACCATCCAATCTCGTAAGCGGTCTTTTTTGTTGTATTTGTATAGATTTCAGAGATTTTTCCGCTGTTCATTTTTATGACTGTATCAGCCATTTCCGCGATATTCAGGTTGTGCGTCACCATTATGATCGTGAAATCATATTCCTTTTGAAGTCTACAGATATAGTCGAGAATCTGCCGCCCTGTCTGTTCGTCCAATGCGCCTGTGGGTTCGTCAAGAAATAGGACTTTCGGTCTCTTTGCCAAGGCTCTTGCAATGGATACTCTCTGCTGTTCGCCGCCTGAAAGTTCGCTGGGATATTTCTGCCTTTTTTCTCCCAGTCCCACTGCTTCAATGACGGTTTTATAGTCTTTGTTGCCTGCTAAGTCGGCGCCCATTTTCACGTTTTTATCCACGTTCATATTGGGCAGCAGATAATATTGCTGGAAAATAAATCCCACATTTTCCTTGCGAAATGCAGTTATTTCCTTGTCAGAAAGGGCTGTAATCTCCTTCCCGTCATAGGACACTTTCCCGCTGTCGGGGCGTTCAAGACCTGAGATTACATTCAGAAAAGTAGACTTGCCTGAACCTGACGCGCCTAGGATGACTACAAAGTTGTTATCCTCAATATCAAGGCTGATGCCCTTTAACACTTGAAACCGGCTTTCTCCGTTTCCGTAGGATTTTATGATGTCTTTCGCTTTAATCATTCTTTTCATCCTCCTTTATTTTTTTCAAGATGCTCATTGCTACCTCCGTCATCATGGTGCTGATTTCCTGGCCTGTGAAGCGGCACATTTTTGTGGCGCAGAGGGATGCTATTCCGTGGGTATATATCCATAGATGGTGATACAGTTTTTCCGCGGAGGGCCTGCTGATTTTGTAATCATCCTGGATGGACAGCAGGATCTGCTCATAGCTTTCATCTATCAGCGGAAGCACACCGGATAAGTCGGGAATCTGTTTCTGCTCTGTCATAAAGAGGAGCTGGAAAAGTTTGGGCTCCTTGACAGAGAAAAGAATGTATTGAGTGCCTACGCCTTTGAACGGGTGCTCCTCTGCCAAGCCTTTCTCCACGTATTCTTTATACAAAGCTTTGGCAGCCTGGGTCATAGCCTGCTGGACTTCTTCCATATTTTTGAATACCGTAAAAATCGGCCTTGCCGAGCTGGCCAGGTATGTTCCCAAGGCTCTGGAGGTCAGGGCTTCATATCCGTCTGTCCTGACAATATTTAAGGCGGCTTCGATAATTTCTGCTTTTGTAAATTTTGCTTTGGGCGGCATGGTATGTCTCTCCTTTCTAAATCAGCTGTTTTAAATCACTTGATTTAAGTATAGGCGAAGCGGCGGGAAAAGTCAATATGGCAAAAGAGATTACTCTCCGCTGCCTGCCGGAGCGGCGGGAAGCTGTCCTTTGAATACGGACAGGCGCAGAAATCAATGGGCTGCATTATGCGTTAAGGCGACTGCTGTATTCCGGTGTTCCATCAGAAAAATCATTGCGATATAAGGGAGCCAGTGACAAGCCGGAATTAGAGGAACATAAATATTGAAGCGAAAATCAGGAATCGCAAGATGTGGACCTGCTTGTTGTGTTCGGAAAGCATATTCCATTTAGCAAGGGAAAGCTGTATAATAGAGGTAACGACAAATTTGGATTGGAGGTTATATTTTCTCATGATAAAAGATTTATATGAAAATGAGTTTAGTAAAATGGTAGGGACATTTTATTCAGATGTGTTGGGTTATGATGTAGAAGTATGGTATGATAAAAATATTTCGCAAGAATGTGTGGAAAAGAATATTCAATATTTCAATCATCTGGACAATGGCTTTTTAGAAAGCATTTGTATCGCTATAAAAAGATACTATCAGGCGTACAATCAAATTTTTCCAGATTTATGTGATGAAATTCCGGAGAGCATTTTAGCTGATTTTGAGGAGGAACCAACTTCTATTTTAAAGTATCTGTCTATTGGAACTTATTCACTTGATGAGTGGAATCTCATAGATACAAATATTCCTGTTTTGCATTTAAGCGGAGGATGCGCCTGGTCTGGTGATAAAGGAATAACAATTGCCGCAAAAAATAACCAATTGCTCTATGTAGGACCCTGGAGAGCAACATGTAATATATGGAATAACAGCATGAAACCCAGTAGATTAGACGAAATGTTCAATTATGCTACAGAGTTACCCACAACTCCATAGCGGGCTTATCAGCCTTGGTATCAGCTAAGGTGAGGAGATCCTTCTTTTGATTGAGAGGAAAATATGACGGGACAACATCAAAAAATAATAAATGCGGCAGCTAAGAAAATACTGGCTCCCGAAGGACTTTTTAGAGTGGGGTCTTCCAGAAGATGGCTTGATGATAACGGATATTTTGTGATACAGGTAGAATTTCAGCCGAGTTCCTATGACAGAGGTTCTTATCTGAATGTCGGAATCAGCTTCTTATGGGAAACCAGCGCAGGCTTAAACGAAATATTGGCCTTTTATATGGGATATCGAGTAAATGAAGCGGGATATGTATCCTATAAAGGTGATGATGCTGACTTTACAAAAGAGCTGGAACACCTTGCGGAAGCTGCCATGGCAAAAGTGCGGGAGTATCGTCTGTTTCACAATATGGATTATGCAAAAGAACAAATGGAAAGTCAGCTAAATAGCATGCCGGAAAACAGGGTGTTTTGGGAAAGCTACAACCTGGCAATGCTATGTTTTCTGAAAAGAGAGCTTAACGAGGGAAAAGAATACTTTGACCGTTTTCTCAAAATACTCAAAAACCCGCTTTATGGAGAAGCGCCCTGCGACTGGCACGTAGAATTATATAATCATTGCATCCAATATCTTTGCCCTAAACTGGAATCCGAAGACACAGCACATAAAATGGTATCGGATATGATTGAACGGAGAAGGATTTTCTTTTCCGGCAAACCTTCCTATAAGAAATTAAAGAAAGAATTTACCTTGTGAGATAACATCTGAAAACATTACAAATAAGAGGGGATAGCATATGCAGAAACTATTTTTAGCGTCCTTATTTAAGGACGTGGCTCAAATATTTTTAGATTTTGCGAATGAAAATCTTGCAGGCAAGACAGTGACATTTATTCCAACAGCCGCATTGCCAGAAAAATTAGATTTTCACGTAAAATATAGCATGGAATTACTATCTAAAATGGGGCTCATAGTTGATGGATTGGATATCTCTACGGCTACGCATTTAGATATAAGAAAGAAATTAGAGAATAATGATTACATTTATGTAACCGGAGGGAACACTTTCTTTTTGCTTCAGGAAATGAACAAATCAGGTGCAGGGGATTTGGTTAAAGCGCAAATCAATGCAGGAAAACTATTTATAGGCGAGTCTGCTGGTGCAATTTTGTTGGCTCCCGATATTGAATATGCAAAAGATACGGATAATCCTCTTGCAGCCCCGCAGTTAAAAACATTTGAAGCATTGAACATTATAGATTTCTATCCCGTACCACACTATAAAAATGACCCATTAAAGGAAGCTGTGGAGACAGTAATTTCAAAGTACGGTACAGAATTGCCACTTGTTCCATTTAGTAATTCACAAGCTATCCTTGTTATAGGGAAAGAGAAGCAAATTGTTTCGGCACCCTCTTTTTGAACTTGCGCTTAATAAGTATTCCTCGTCCCGACTGGACAATTGTAGTCAGTAGAATTGTGGCAACATAAAAAAAGCATACTTCGTCGCTACCAGCGGCGCATCTAAGTAGGAAATCTGAAAAGGTATCCTGCTATGCCCGCGCAGTTTTCTTCATGGAAAGATTTTTAACAGTGGTTGTTTTTCAGGAGTGGCCGAAGAACTGAACGCCCGGAACCAGCTTGAATGGTTAGGACGGAGGAAATCATAAATAGTGAACTTATCTATACCATATAATCAGGTTTTAAACACCATCCCTATTCGGTCTGCCCGGTTTCGATTTCCCTATGTTCTTTTTCAATCTGCTCCAAATGCTGCATCAGCACATATTCGATGTAATTCGTCATTGAGCGATGTTCTTTGGTTGCCAAGATACCAATTTTATCAAATACTTCGTCTGATAGACGCAAGGTAAATACACGCTTGTTGGTTGCCATATTTCTGCCCTCCATTCCGGGTATGAATTTATGGTAGCCCAATTCAGAGAAAATATATACATCCACAAGACAGTTAAGTGACAGCACTTTATATTCATAAAACAGGAAACAGCATAATCAATTCTTTGTCTGGTCAGTTATGATTATGCCATGTTCCTTCTCTACTTCTTCCAGATGTTGGATTAACACATATTCAATGTAGTTGGTCACTGAGCGATGTTCGCTTGTAGCCAAAATACCGATTTTATCAAATACTTCGTCTGCCAGACGTAAAGTAAATACTTTCTTACTGGTTGCCATGTCCCTGCCCTCCGCTCTGGGTATGTATAAATGGTAACCCAATTTAAATAAATAATATACAGTCACTTGACAGGTAAGTGATATCACTTTATAGTATAAGAGTGACTAATCAACTGAAAAATAACGGCATATGTGTTCAAAGCGGAGGAAAAGAACATGAAAAGTTTATGGGAAAAAATGAAGGGAATCTGGTGGGATTTTGAGGAAGTGGACGAAGACGATAATGGGAAGAAACACTTGAGTTCATCGGATAAGCTCTGGCTCCTGTACTGGAATTTCATAATCTGTATGGGAGCAGCAGCATTTTTTGTGCCGAATATCCCGTCAGAACAGAAAAGACGTGGAGGATGCCAAGAGGGATATGCTTGTTTTTCTTATATCAACCCAAAAAGGCGGTCGTTAAAATGATAGTTAATATACTATATATTATAACATCCATATATGTGATATCCGGCGTAACATGGAGAATCGTTTGCCTCTTCAGAAAAAAAGGGAGCTGCAAATTTAGGAGGTGTCCTTTTCGTAAGCAACATACAAGTATGTCTTGTGTATATTTTCCTAGTGGCGGCTGTACAAAGTGTCCTCCTACTCCAGAGGAGTTGGAAATATATAGGCATACATCTGAGGGCATAGTTGAAAATATTTTAAATGAACAAGGAAAACTATAAAAAGTATATTTGAATCAAATCCACCTAAAATGCTGTTGCATGTCCAGATACCCATTGCCGCTCGTAAAACAGCTTCTAATCATCCACAAAGGCAGAAAAAGATACCGGGGAATGGCAATGTATCAACCTTCATTCCCCGGTATTTATCTGCTTAATTTGTTACCTACCTCAAATAAAAGTTTCCCAGTTTGTCGGACTATAGAAAACTGCCTATAATCCGACAAT
>OFFK01002423.1_pt1 | contig 11406 bp, 14 predicted proteins | sample 1521361 | NCBI WGS metagenome assembly OFFK01 (sample SAMEA3504096, study PRJEB24116) | mouse gut metagenome | biome: mouse gut; feature: mouse-associated habitat; material: faeces | place: Denmark | collected 2011
CCAACGGCGGATGGAAACCAAAAGCGGCATCACCAAAGTCAGCACGATCTGGTATCAAGGTCGGCTGGACGAGGATGGAAAGCTGAGGCTCACCGCTTGCTGCGGGAAGATACAGACGATAAAAACCGAATCGAATTTGCGGCCACCTCAAAGCGCCGCATGAAAAACCAAGGGCAAAGGAGTTTCTTTTGCCCTTTTCTTTGTGGAAGGGAGGTCGTTTCTTGGAACCCTCATTGACATCGGAACCCGCCGAAAACCTCTATGTTCTGGACCGTCTGGACACCGCCCGCCGGGGCCTCCATCAGCTTTTGGAGGAGATGCCCGCCTGCCGGACCAAGGTGGAAAAATTCATGGCAAACAGCAAGGAAGATGCAAAGGATTGGTACAACACACTGAACAGTCAAAAGGCAAAGCTGCTGGAATACTTGGAAAGTTGCCGCCTTTCCCTGACGGAGTTGGGGCAGTATCCCCTTGCCGAATACACAGCGAAATTGTCCCAAGCAGTAGCTGCCTTTTCGGTAATGACCCCGGACTATGGGAAATTTACCGCATTGTTGGATGGCTACATCAAAAAGCTTCCCAGCAGGGAAGCCATCACCACCGACGCTTCGGTGATCGGACGGCTGATGAACAATGTCCGTATGGGCTATTATCCCACTGACCCGGATCATGTAAAAATGATTGCAAGGGGGATCGCATTCCCGCCTGGAGTCACCACCAACCTGTTAGACCCCTGCTGCGGCTGCGGAACTGCGCTGCGGACACTGGCTACCGGGAACAACTGCATCACCTATGGTGCGGAGCTGGACGAAAGTCGAGCTGAGGAGGCCCAGACCCGCCTGCACCGCATCGCTGTGGGCAGCTTCTTTTTCAGCCGCATGAGCCATGAGGCCTTCCATGTCCTGTTTCTGAACCCGCCATATCTCTCTGTCATGGGGGAAGGGGGAACCAGAGCAAGGCATGAAAAGCGGTTCCTGGTGGAGAGCATGGAGAAGCTGGTCATGGGCGGGCTGTTAGTCTACATCATCCCTTACTACCGCCTTACCAGCGATATTGCCCGTATCCTCTGCGACAATTTTACCGATATTTCCGTTTGGAAATTCACCGGGAAGGAGTTTGACCGCTTTCATCAGATCGCCCTTTTCGGCATCCGAAAGGAGCGGAGAAATGCCTTTGACCAGGTTCCAACTTTGATGGCAGCCTGTGTCAGCAGCGACAAGATACCACCTCTCACCGAATTGCCGGAGGGTTGTTACCCACTGCCGCCCCGTCCGCTGGAAGTCCCTGTGTTCAAGGGGACGGTATTTAACCAGCTGGAGCTTGCCCGTCAGCTGGCGGCATCTCCCAGCATTTCCAAACGGCTGGAATGCAGCCCTCTGGATAGTTATGAGCGTCGGCCTCTGCTTCCGCTAAATGTGGGACAGGTGGGGCTCATCGGCGGTTCCGGGCTTATCAACGGTTTGGTTCGCTGTGACAGCCCCCACATCGTCAAGGGGCGTATCACCAAGGAAACGGTGGTGGAAATAACTTCTGTTCAAAAGGACGAGCATGGACAACAGGTTTCCAGAGAGCAGTCGGAAACAGTTACCAACAAGCTCACCTTCAATATCCTCACCGCCGCCGGTTTCCGTTCTCTGACCCAAGAGAAAGGAGGGTGAATCTTTGCGAAAACTCTCAATTCGATTGGCGCTCTGTTACACCGGCTGGCAGCTTCGGTTTGCGGTCTGGTACAGTCTGCGCTGCCGCAAGGTCTATCTCTACCAGTCAGCAAAGCTCTTTTTCCAAATCAGCCAGTTGACCCAGCGGCAAAAGCTGTTGGAACAAAAACTTACGACACTTAAAGGAGGAAATACCCTATGACGATCTATCTTCCCAACCACTTTAAGCCCCGTTTTTCCTTGGGGAAACTGGTCATCACCCCCGGCGCAAAAGAAGCCCTTTCGGATGAAGATATTATCTTTGCTATTTCCCGCCATCTGCGGGGGGACTGGGGCGTTCTTGGAAAGCAGGACAGCCAGCTTAATGAGGACGCGCTGGAAAACGGCGGGCGGCTTTTCTCAGCCTACGAGTATCATAACGCAAAGGTCTGGATCATCACTGAGGCCGACCGTTCCACCACTACCGTCCGTCTGCCGGATGAATATTAAGGGGGATGTTACTATGGCGAGGACGATCAACGACACCCTTCTCTTTCAATACCTCTTGGAGCTGAAAGAAAAGGATCCGCTTGGCGTACCGGAGAACATCCGGTATTTGATGGAGGCTGTGGTCACGCCGCTGCTGAACGACCAGCCAGTGCGCTTAACTGACTTGAATTTCGACCGGTTTGACAAGGATGCGCTGGACGCTTTGGAGCAATATGTGAACGAGGTCACAGGCAAAAACGATCATCAGCATCAGCGTTTGATGGACTTCCAGCTTGGTCGGCTTTCGCCTCTCTGCGTCGGTCAGCCGATCTTTTGTTAGGGGGTGAAGCAGATGACGATGGATGAATTGGCGGAGTCCTTTTCACAGGCACTGATCCCTGTCCGGGTGGCGAAACTTCTAAAGGAGAACCAGAAGAATCTGGCATTTGAAATCGTCCGGGATTTGTTCTGTGTCGATTGTGATGATGAGTTTTCGGCTTCCATAGAAGCATTGGAAAACATCTGTGACCATTTCGACCATGATTGCAGCGAAGATCATAGTGAATACTTTATGTATTTCAGTGACCAAACCATCATGGAGTATTACCAGCTTTGCAGAGAAGAAACCCGGTTGAAAAAAATTCCGTTTGAGGGATCCAGTCATGTTCTTAAGGCTGAGTGGGCTGTACGAAGATGGATGGAGGTACCCGGCTGCTTCTATTGTGATCACAAATTGGAGGCTGAACCGGACAAATCATGGGGTTGTGGAATACGCTTCACTTACAGTTATGAATTCTTCGAGTTTTACCCACTTCTTGAAAGGATGCTGGGTGTTTTAGATTTCTACACGCAAAGTCTTCCCGCCCTTCGACGGGAGGTAGACGAGTTGAAACGCCCCTTTGCCATCGTTCCATATGACCCGAAAGGAGCCGCGGCATGAACAAAGCAGATAAAGTTATTTTAACCATTGAACAGGGGCAGCGTTATATTCGGATGGAAACCCTCAAAAACAGCGTGTGTTCCTACAAACTTGTGACCTTAGAGGATCTGGCCGATTGCTTTCTCCAAAGCCAAAGTGGCCTTGCCATTCACAGCGGCCTGCTGCCCCCGAACTGCCTGTCCTACTCCGAAGGGGAGAAGGGCTGGTGCAGCATTACTGTCCTATTCCCGGAACGGTACTGCGATTTCACCTATCACAAGACCACATATCCTCATTTCCCACTGCCTCAGTTGGTGTTCCGGTTCTCCCTGTTCCGGGGCGGTCGGGTGAAGAAGGTGGGTGTAGGTGTCGTGGAAGAAGGCCGCGTTACCCCGGAGAGCAAAATGTACCGCTACCCCTTTTCCAATGTGCGGGGCTATGAAATGTGTACCGGCAGTAACGCTTTGCCCGGTTATGAAAGTCTGCACGGGATCTCCACCTTGCCTTACTTCATCCTTTCCATGCCCAACAACGATGATTACTATTCTGCCGGCAACAACCAGCAAAAGCTGGAGTTTCGGGATCTTCTGGAGGAACTGAAGGACAAGGAGCTGGGCTATTACTATTCCAATGTCCTCATTCCCAACGGGGACACCTTGCAGGACTTCATCACGATGAACAACAAATAGAAAAGGAGGTCTTTCCATGACCGAACAAGAGATCATGCAGGCTCTCGCCGCCCCCTTCGCCGCCAAGGATGTGGAGTGGCGGGTCCAGAACACCACTCAAGACCACACCAGAGGGATGGCGGTCCCCTATATCGACAGCCGGGCTATCCAAAACCGTCTGGACGCTGTGGTGGGCATCTACAACTGGAAAACCGAATACCGCCCCTGGCATCAGGTGATGAAAGGGGAGCGCCAGCAGGGAGGAAAGGAACCCAACGCCTCCCAGCTTTGCGGCCTTTCCATCTACTGCAAAGAGCGGCAGGAGTGGATCCCCAAGTGGGACGGGGCCGAAAACAGCGACATCGAGCCGGTGAAGGGCGGCATCTCCGATTCCTTCAAGCGGGCGGCCGTCCTCTGGAATGTAGGGCGGTATCTCTACGACCTGGAGCCTGTGTGGGTGGCCGTAGAACCTCGTGGAAGAAGCTACGCCATCCGCAAGGAGGAGTACCCCCGGTTGGATCGGGAGTATGAGCGGGCCGTTCAAGCAAGGTTCGGGGCGGTTCCCGAAAGCCCCGCCCGGCCTGCTGCACCAACGCAGGCGCCTGCACCACAAAAAGCGCCGGCCCCGGCCAAAGATCGTGAAGCCGGTTTTGACTACGCCGTAAAATCGGCCCAGACAAAGACCTTTGTCAGCGGCAGAGGGATGGTGGTGGTCCTCCAGAACCCCAAGAATGCTAAAAGCGTGAAAGCCTATGTTTATGGGGAACACCCGGAGCTTGCCGAGGGCGTCTGCCTGCGGCAGGTGCGGCTTTCCCGTCACGACGGCCCCACCCCCTACAATACGCTGGATAGTTTCCAGGTGGCCGCATAAATCGGGATCGGGGAGGGTGGCAGAGGTTCTCTGTCACCCTCCCCCGGAAAGGAGCAGCTATGGATAAGATTAGCAGTTTCCAAATCAAGCGTCTGGAAGTCAGCGGTTTCAAGTGCTTTGCCGACCCGGTGAGTTTCGACTTCGGAGCCATCACCAACATTCTGGGCAGTAACCATGTAGGGAAGTCCTCCATCGCCGATGCCATCGCCTTCGCCATCACCGGAACGACCTATTGGGGCGAGGGCCGCATTGACCGGATGTACAGTGAGGTTTCCCCCAGCATCCAGATCCAGCTGGAATTTGAGGATCAGAACGGTGTGTATCACCAGCTGGTGCGCTGCCGCAAAAACGATAAAATGAGCATCGCTCTGGATTCCTACAAGATCACCCAGAGCCGCCTCAATGACCTGTTCGGGGACCGGGATACCTTTCTTTCTATCTTTAACCCCCTCTACTTTATCGAGGTCCTGCAGGAGGAAGGGAAAAAGCTGCTGGAAGCCTATCTCCCGCTAGTGAAACACGAAGTTGTTATGGCAGAGCTGGGGGAATTGGATCAGCAGCTGCTGAAGGATGAACCGATGCTCTCCCCGGAGACCTACACCGCCAAGCTGCGGGAGGAGGTCCGGGAACTGACCGACGCCATCACCGCCTGCGAGGGGCAAAGCGCTCTGCTGGCGAAGCAGCGGAGGGAAAGCGGCGAATCGCTGACCCTGCTGCAAATGCAGCGGCAGGCGGTAGAAAAGGAGATCGGCAAGCTAAAGGCCCTCCAAGGCCGGGGGCTGAACCTAAAGTCCTTACAGGAACAGCAGGCGGAATTGCACCTGCGGTATGATGAGCTGTTGGGAGATAAGCCGGTTTTGCCGGATACCTCCCAGCTGGATCGGCAGATCAGCGAGGCGGTCTCCGCCTTGGAAAAGCTGAAAACCGGTACATATCAGAGTAAATTCCAACCGGAAGCGGAAAAGCTCTCCGGTGAACTGAAGGCAGCCTACCAGCGCCACGCCGAGATCACCCGGCAGGGGAAATCCCTCCAGCCCGGAGGGGTCTGTCCCACCTGCCACCGGGAACTGACGCCCCAGGCGGTAGCAGAGATCAAGGCCGGGCTGGAAAAGAAGCTGGCAGAAATCGTTACCAGCGGCAAAGCCCTCAAAGCGCAGCTTGCCCAGCTGCAACAGCTGGACAGCGACGCCAAAGGCAAATGGCAGGAGTTTCGGGACGCAGACCTTCAAAAAGCCAGCGCACTGATTCAAAAGTTACAGACCGACCGCACCTCTCTTTTCGGGCAGTACAAGGTGCTTCAACAGGATTTTGACTACAAGAGCAGCGAATTGTCCAGCCAGATACAGAGCATCCAAGAAAAAATCACCTTGGGGAATCTGGATGCCACCCAATACCAGAAGCTGCAGGAATTGGAACAGCAGCTTTTGCAGGTAAACGCCGACTATTCCGCCCAGGAAATGATCTTCAGCCAGCAGACCGACAACACCAAGGAAAAGATCGAGGAGATCAAAAAGTCCATCCGGCAGAAGAAGCTGCTTCTCACTGCTGCGGCAAATTACGCAGCCAAGCGTGCGGAGTTGACCTTTGAGAACCTTTCCTCCGGCCCGGTGAAGATCCGGCTTTATGAGGTTCTCAAGACCACAGGGGAGGTAAAGGATGTGTTCCGCTTTACCTACAACGACAGGGATTACCGCCGCCTTTCCCGTTCGGAGAAGGCTTTGGCGGGTATCTACACCGTTGAGATGGTCAAACGGCTTACCGGCAGGAATTACCCTGTTTTCATCGACGATGCGGAATCCATCGCCAACCTCAGCCGTCCCACCGGGCAGGCTATCGTTTCCAGAGTGGTGGCACAGGCGCCCCTATCCGTTCGTCCGGCGTTCCAGGAGGTTCCGCTGAAAAAGGCCGGTTGATCCATGGGAAGATACATCGAAATTCCCATCGTTGCCGCCGCCCGGCGGTGCGGCATCCGGCTGGATGACCGCACCCTGGAGCGGAAGGAGGTACAGGGGTACTGTCCCTTTTGCGGCGGCACGAAAAATCATCTGTTTCTCAATACCGGCACAAACCAGTGGTACTGCCAGAAGTGCGGCAGGGGCGGCAACGCTGTTACCCTCTACGCCAGCGTCTTTGGAGTGAGCAACAAGGCCGCCTTTGAGGAACTGGCGCAGGATAAGGTGATCCGCTTCGCCTCCCGGAAGGAGAAGGCCAGGCGGGAACCTCCCGCCCAGCTCGCCCCGATAGCCATCCGCCACGATGTTTACTACGATATGCTCTCGATGATGAGCCTGTCCGAAGAACACCGGCAGAACCTTCTGGGGCGGGGCCTTTCCCCGGAACGCATCCAAGGGAATATGTATCGCAGCGTCCCGGCCGATTGGCGAAAGCGGCGGGAGATCGCCTGCACACTGACAGAGCGTTACCCTTTATCCGGTGTTCCCGGATTTTTTACCAGAGATGGCGGCTGGAGCCTTTGGGGGAGGCCGGGGATTTTGATTCCCTGCCTTGACCCGGAGGGGTACATCCAAGGGCTGCAGATCCGTCTGGACGATACCTCCAAAGGGAAATATCGTTGGCTTTCCAGCAACCCGGAGTATGGCTACGAAAACGGAACCCCAGCCTGCTCTTGGGTTCATGTCACCGGGGATACCACCAAAGATACCGCCTGTATCACCGAGGGTGGTCTAAAAGGTGATGTTGCCAGCTTTTTGCGAAACGACGCCCTTTTCGTCTGCGTACCGGGAGTAGGGAACATTGAGTTTCTGGTGGATACTTTGGCGGCGCTGCCTAACCTGAAACGGTTAGTAGGCTGCTACGACCGGGATCAGATGAAAAACAAAAATGTCACCTTGGCGGTGGCGAAGATGGAGGCGGAAATCAAGACAAAATTAGGTCTGCCCTATGAGCCCTTCGCTTGGGATGACCGCTACAACGGTATTGACGATTTTCTCTTTGCCCGCAAGTGCGGAAGGAAAATTGCCGCATAAAAACAAGGTGTACCACATGGTACACCAAAGCAGACCGGAAGGTGTGCCACAGGGAACACCTTCCCAAGAACCGGGTGTACCACATGGTACACCGAAAAAGAAAGGAGTTTGCCCATGAAAAGGTCCACTTCACCTATGGTGGCGGCCCAGCAGGTTCGCCTCCGCAAGTACAGCCAGCAGCCCTCGGTGCAGATTCATCTTCGCCGCCTCCGCCGCAGGCTCTTTGTACGGCGGTATCACCGGGACCGGGCGGCATAACTGCCCCTTTGTACACCATCAGCCCAATATTGACAGGAGGAAAAACATGACACACCCCAACAATATCAGCCAGCTGATCGCCGTAACCGGGGATGATTCCAGCATCTTGGGAAAGATCGTCTACTTCTCTCTGGCCGATGTGATGATCGACCGGGAAAAGCTCCAGGAGATCTGCGATTCCATGGGCGTTCCCTACTATGGTGGGGGCCGCCAGACCGATGCCAACGCCTTTCGCAGGGCCACCAGCGACATCTCCGACCGCATCAAGGATGAGGGGCATATCTACAAAATCTACTGTCGGGACAACGAGAAGGGGAGCGATGTTCTCAGCCGGGAGCTGGTGAAGGAAACGCTGGATGCCTCTACCAACCGGTACTTTAAGCTGGCGAACATCCAATACATCAACAGCACCGGGCAGCTCCAGCTGGCAAGCCCGGAATATGACCCTCTGGTCAGTCCCTATCAGTATTTCCGGGAAGCGGAACTGCTCTTTGAGAAGTACAAGCGCTGCGCCGGAAGAAAACACATCGAGACCCTGACCAGCAATCTGCTGGACGCAATGCAGGCGGTGAAGATCAATATTCACGGCCGGCTGTACTTTGTCCCTCGCTCCCATATGGAGCAGGTGACGCTGTTCGAGGACTTCGTGGAGATGCTGAATCAGCACAACCTCAGCAAGGGGGAGTTGACCATCAACTCCATGCCGGTGATGGACAGTGAAAAACAGCGGAAAAAGATGGCCAGCGAGTTTTATGTGGCGGTCCGCAAGGAGATCGAGCTGTACCAGGAAAAGGTAGAGATGCTCATCGGCTCCGACAGCCGCAGTGCCGCCATCATGTACCGGTGGGTCAACAAGATCGAGGCATTGGAGCAGAAGAAGCAGGAGTATGAAACCATCCTCCGCCAAGATCTTGACCAGTTGGACGATGAGTTTATGACCCTGCGGATGTTCTCCCAAGAGCTTTCCCGCCGGGCAAGACAGTGTGAAATGGAAAAAGCTGCTTGAAGGGAGGGCCAGTAGCGGCCCCCTGCAAAAGGTTACATTTTCCTGTGAAAAAGGCCGCTTTCGGGCGGTCTTTTTCCATATGCAGATGAGTAAAAATATATTTACTTGGCAAAATACCAGTATAAAAGTTTTATAACTTTTATGTTGTATTTAACAAATTATAAGAATCTGATACTATATAGGTGGTGATAAAAATGATAGACGGAATTGATTATAAAGCCATGGGCAAGCGTGTCAAAAGACTTCGCCGGATGCAAGAATTGACACAAGAGCAACTTGGGGAACTGGTTGGATGTACAAAATCCTTTATTGGCTGTGTAGAGAATAATTCGTCAACCCCCAGCATAGCAACCATTGTAAGGATTGCAACGGTTTTAGGTGTAACGCCGGATTATTTCCTACTTGGTATTGACCCAAATGAAAAGAGTACCCAGCGTATCGCAAAAAAGATAAACCTCTGCACTCCTGAAGATCAAGAGACAATCGAAATATTGGTAGATGCTTTGATGGAAAGGCATCCTTATCATCCAACAGAAAGCTGACTGTCACGGAAGGAAGGGCAGTCAGTTTTGTTTTGAAAGAAAATAGGAGGAGGTGATAAATATAAAAACCACAAATCAGTATCAGCTGGAGAAAATAGGCGCTACCTGTTTTCTATTCAGAGCGAAGAAGTCCACCCTCTTTGTCCTCACTGTAAAAAGGCAATGTGGCAATATGGGTACCGTTGGAGGGTAGCCTTTTTATCGAACGGACAGAAGGTTCACATTCTGATCCGGCGGCTCTGGTGCCCCCGCTGTTTGCGGATTCATCACGAGCTGCCGGATTTTTTGCTCCCCTATAAGCGTTTTGTTGCGCGCTGTATCGAAAAAGCTATCAACGGTCAGACCGATGGGCTTTGTTGTGAAAACAGTACGATCATCCGTTGGCATAGATGGCTTCAAAGTTTAACCAAAATGGTTCGGATTTCTTCGCTGGATCTCCATGTTAAGGGGTGGCTTCCCCAGCTGATGCTTCTTTTTTATGATTGGGAAAAGTGAATCAACCTTCTTTGCGTCCCAAAGTGTATGGAAAGTGTATAAACTTGAGAATAGCCTCCGAAAAGATGGAGGGAACTTGCATGGGACAAGGACTGGAGAATATAAGGCGTACCAATATTTTGAGCGCCTGTGTGGAAAAAATGCAAAAAAACAGGTAAAAGCAGTATAAAATATTGTTCCGGCTTATATTTCCAGTTTGAAGGGGGTCATTATGGAACTGCGGGAAAATATTCTGTATCTGTTGGAACATTATAACCAAATGCGGGTGGAAATCGACACCTTGAAATTTGAAATGAGGAATTTGAACCGGATGAAAGATGTGGAAATGATCGAGGCACTAACCTTTTCGTCTTCCCTCGGGGAAAAAGTGGCATCCAGCGGAGCGTCCGATAAGACCGCTGGGATCGCCCTTTCCTACCAGGAGCAACTGGAGCGGCTGCGGGACGAGGCAAAGGCTGCGATTTCCACAAAGCTGTCGGCTTTGGTCCTCACCATTGACCGACTGGACTTTTATATCAGCAAGCTGCCCCCGGTGGAAGGGGCTGTCCTTCGGGAATACTACATCGAAAATTATTCTTGGCGGGATTTGCAGGAGTTGAAGGGTGTTACCGCAAAGACCTTGATCCGCCATCGGGATGAAGCAGTGGATCGGTTAGTAAGGATGTATTCTCCCTTAGCAGAGGCAGGGCTGTTGCCGGACTGCAACAGATAGACAACAAAGTTACAACAGCTTGGGGCTTGCAATGTCCACGCCCTCTATGCTAAAATGTAAATGTTAAAAAAGGTTCTGAACCGGCCGGTCAGAGCCTTTTCTTTTTACCGACAAAGGCGGCCAAAAATAAAGTGCCGCAGCGTCCCTCCAAACGATTGATTCTTGAAAAGACCTCTGGTACAATAAGCCCAACGAACTTTTTTGCACCTTGAAAAATGCCGCTATGCGGTACATATTGAGAATCAGATACTTTGGCGGGTGTTCTGGGCAGGAGGTACAAGATGGCCTTATCACTCTACACCCCAAAGGAAGCCAGTCTGGAATTTCAGATGGATATTACCACTATCTATCGGAATCTCCATCAGCGAAATATCAGACACATCAAAATCGGGAGCATTTACCGGATTATCCCGGATGGGTTTCTGGAACAAGACCTTGTTTCCCTGTTCCCAGAAAAGCTCAAAACAAAGGACTTATGCAACATTTTGAAACTGTCCGCTCCCAGCGCCTACCGATTGATCCAACAAAATGTTTTCCCCTCCAACCATTATGGTGGGAGAACTCTCCGCATTTCCAGGGACGACTTTTTCTCTTGGCTCAGCCTTTCGTCAGTAAGACCTGCCAAAAAGATTTCTGTGGCGGATGTCTCCAGCTTTATCGACAATATCATTTTGTCTGGAGGTATCTACCATGAACACTGAAAAAAATCGCAGGGCAAAGGGAGAAGGAAGTTACCGCAAGTGCAAGACTGGCTGGCTTTTGCAGATTACTTATACCGCCCCGGACGGCACCAAGTCTCGGCCCTGCTTTACCGCAAAGACC
>OFFK01002429.1_pt1 | contig 11354 bp, 10 predicted proteins | sample 1521361 | NCBI WGS metagenome assembly OFFK01 (sample SAMEA3504096, study PRJEB24116) | mouse gut metagenome | biome: mouse gut; feature: mouse-associated habitat; material: faeces | place: Denmark | collected 2011
GAATCCCGGATTTCAGCAAAATATCCCGGACTTCATTCATGGATAATTCACTGTCTAAATTGGAATAGGTCAATTTGTCCTGGACAACAACATCTATATTCTGATTACTTGGAACTTCATCACCCGCCCGGCTGCTTTCTTGAGTGTCTTCTGTTGTAAATGGAGCTTCTGTATTTCCGCAGGCAGAACAAAACATCAAAATCAATAATACACATAAAAAGGCAGTTTTTTTCATACTTTTCAGGACCTCCGTATCGCTTTTCAATTGATTTATTCTATCATAGGTCATTTTGTAATTCCATTAAAAAATGCTTAAGATTTCTTCCTTTCATTTTTGCGATCATCATCTGTCTTGCCTGTTTCATGTGTGAAATCGGAAAAGAACAGGTCTTAAATAATTTGGCCTCTTTCCCGTATGTACGTGAAGGTTTCATACCTTTCCGACGAAGCCCCAGGCTAAACTCCAGGTTGATTTTATTGCTTTCTGCATTAACGCGGTCAGCATGGGCAGTGGGGTGCATTTCCCTTATCATAAAAGGCACATGCTGCGCAGCATTGTAGAGGACAAATTTTCGGACAGACAATTTGTATTTGACGTAAAACACAGGCGAATCCATAAAAGCGGAAGCCTGTGCCGTTTGGTGAAATGGGGATGGGAAATTCCGAAAGGTAGTGAAAAATAAGGAGGTTTGCTGAAAAACCGGAAAAGGAATTGCGTTTCTGCGTAAAGAAAGGGGATATACGGGGGAAGTTCTGGCGGAGCGGCTGCAGGTGAGTCCGCAGGCCGTATCCCAAATGAACATTACAAAGCTTGCCATGTTTTCCTATTAATGTTACAATGAAAGCCCCTGCATCACTACGGCACCGCGAAGTGTTTTTGTGCTTCCCTTGCACAAAAACCGAGACAGCAGTGCGCCAAACCGCATGCTCCTGCGGTTTGTGTGCATCATAAAACCCCCCCGGGGCTTTTATGGATGATGGTGCGGCTGGCCGCATGGGGGTTTAGAATCTGTCTGCTGACAGGAGGCAGGCAAAAACCGGAGGTTGTCTCGTATGATGCACATTGTGGAAGAATCTGTCATGGACAGCGTAAGGCTGATTCCTTTTTTGTTTTTGACTTATCTGCTGATGGAATACTGGGAACACAAGGCAGGAGAGCGCTCACAGAGGCTGATAGGGAGGGCGGGAAAGATCGCCCCGGTGCTGGGAGGACTGCTGGGAGCGGTTCCCCAGTGCGGTTTTTCTGCCGCGGCTGCGGGATTGTACGCGGGAGGCGTCATCTCCCTGGGAACACTTATGGCTATTTTCTTATCCACATCGGATGAAATGCTGCCCATCCTGCTCTCCGAGAAGGCCCCGGCGGGGCTGGTGCTGGGGATTCTTCTGGCGAAGGCCGTCTTCGGCATGGCAGCAGGACTGACGCTGGATTTCATTTTGCGGAAGAAGGGAAAACAGCGGCAGGGCGGGGATCCGGACATCTGCCGAAAGGCCCACTGCCATTGCGGGAAAGGCGTGCTGTGTTCCGCCCTGGCCCATACTGCCAGGATCGTTTTCTTTCTGCTGCTGGTGACATTTGCCCTGAATCTGGTTCTGGAGCTGGCAGGAGAGGATGCGCTGGCAGGACTGGTGCTGAACAGACCGGTTCTGGGCCCCCTGGTGGCGGGACTGGTGGGAATGATACCGAACTGCGCCGGCTCGGTAGTGGTTACGCGGCTGTATCTGGAAGGCGCCATGGGGCTGGGAGCGGCCATGGCAGGACTGCTGGCGGGTTCCGGCGTAGGGCTGCTGGTGCTGTTCCGGGTCAATGGAGACCTGAAAGAAAATCTTAAAATTACGGCGCTGCTTTACGGACTGGGCGTGGGTGCGGGCATTGCGGCAGAACTGTTGTGGAAACTGTGACGCACGGCTGCCGGAAAGCAATGATCAGACACGCTCCGGGGAGGAAGGGACAGAATGGACGACTGTGGGGCAATAAAGGACAACCAGACAGAAGAGAAAGAAGCCGGGGGCGGGATTGTGTATCCGGAAGGGCTGAAGTGGACAAGGCAGAGGAAAATGGTTTACGGTGTATTGTGGGCTGCAAAAGAACCTCTGACTGCCATACAGATTTATCATCTGGCGGTAAAATGCAGCCAAGGGGAGGAGTATGCGGTTTCAACGGTTTATCGTATACTTGGTGCCTTTGAAGAGAGAGGGCTGGTAGAAAAAAATAACTGGCCGGGGGAAGGAACGGTGGTCTATACACTGAAGCGGGGGGATCATACCCATTATGCGGTGTGCCTGGAGTGCCATAGGAGGATTCCGCTGAAACACTGTCCTTTTTCGCATATGAAACTGGAAAAAGAGACGGGAGATTTCACTGTCACAGGCCATAAGCTGGAATTGTATGGATATTGTAAAACATGCCAGGAAAATCGAAATATGTAAATTTCATGGATAATGACGGATTTATTGCAGAAAAACAGGCAAAATGACAAAAATAAAAAAATCTTAAAAAATTATTGAAAAAACACTTGCATTTATGGGAATGATATAATATAATCTATTTTGTTGTGACGGACATGCCGACACAGACAGAGAGACAAAAGATAATTTGTCGGATCACATAAGAAACGCGCCGCTAGCTCAGTTGGTAGAGCACCTGACTCTTAATCAGGGTGTCCAGGGTTCGAGCCCCTGGCGGCGCACTTGGAAGAACTGTTTTTGAGGACCTGGGAGCCTTGGGGACGGTTCTTTTTTTGGTGAAAAAATAAATTCAAAACAATAAATCCAAAACAATAAATCCCCTGGTTTCCTATTTGAAATTTTTCTTGTTTTTCTGTATAATGTTACTGAAAAAAATCATAAGGAGACAAGTCATGAGAAAGTTATTGGATATTGTTGTCACATTGGGCGTGCTGGCATGTGCCGTGGTTTTCTGGATGACAGGCGGCAGCGGATTTCTGCAGATGAGGTCGGGGGCAGAGACAGCAGGGGAAAGTTTTGCGGAGGCAGAGGGGAAATACATAGCATATGAGGCTGCCTTTCCGGTTGCGTCCTGCGTAGAGGAATATTATTCCGGAGATCCGGACCGGGTGAGGAGCAGCGGTTATGTGATATATGACCAGGAGAGACAGTCGTTTCTCTATGTGGTGGTTTCCGACAGGGACAGTGCCAGACTGGAAAACCTTATGTGGAATCTGCAGCTTGCAGGGGAACTGCGTGCAGACAAGGATATGTCGCCGTTTACGGTACAGGGTACGCTGGAACCTATGGGAGAAAGCGAAGTGGAGCGTGTGCTTCCGGCGCTGGAAGAGAGCAAAGTCCTTGGATTATACTGGGACTATTACGGGGAAGAGGCATATAGGGAGGCCTATTTTAGCGATGAATACGGCAAAGTCATAGAGACTGTGTGCAAGGGCCTGGAGCAGGATGGGGTGCAGACAGAGTGGTACTGCATCAAAGACGGAGTCATCAACGGTCTGGAGACAGGGGATATCCTGATTTCCGTACTGGCAGCGGCCCTGAGCCTCCTGATTTTTGTGATCCGGGTGATAATGCTTTTTACCGGGGGCAGAAAAAACACCGCCGGGGAATCCTCTGTTTCCGGAGGCAGGATAGGAGAATTCTACGCGGCGCAGAGGGAATGGGTGGAAGAATGGTGTGAATACAGCCTGAAGCGGGGCCGTATGTTTGGATATCTGTCAGTGGCCGTAAGCGTGGCGATCTTTGCGGGAATCGGAATCTATTTAAAAATGCCCGTGGAAAGGCTTGTGGCGTTTTACCTGGCTTTGGGACTGCTGCTGGGAGAAGCGGTGGGAATCTTGTTCTGGCTTGGCCAGAAAGGGCAGTCCAAACCGGATAAGATTTTGAAGAAAATTGCGAAAAACATCGATAGGGCCTTGCCTTCCCGGGAAGCCAGGGAAGAGTTTGCGGAGGATATCCTGAAGGCCGGGAAGGAATGGACCTTCCGGGAGAAGAGAAAAGATTCCATGCAGCAGGGTGTTGTGGGAAGCCGCTACTGGGTCTCCATGGGCTGGAACGGGCTGGTGACAATCGTTGATTCACAGCGTCTGGACAGAATAGAGACCGCCACCATATCGGGTCAGATCCGCAGCGGAAAAGTACGTATCAGATACGTGTCCTATGTGGTGCGTTTCTTTGAAAAGAGCGCCGCGCCGAAGAAAAACTGTGACAAGGTGATTTCCTTCCAGTCTAAGGACGCAGAGGGACTTTTCATGGTTCTGGTCAGGAAACGGGTGGGCGACCGGATCGAGATCAGGGCAGAATCCTGAAAATAGGAGCGGAAAAATGATAATATACCTTTTCAGACATGGGGAAACAAATTTTAACAAGGAGAGAAGGCTGCAGGGGCAGATTGATATTCCGCTGAATGAATACGGCAGGGAACTGGCGAAAGAGACGGCAGCGGCCCTGGGGAACATTTCCTGGGACAGGGCTTTCAGCTCCCCTTTGAAAAGGGCCCTGGAAACCGCAGAAATGATTCTGAAGGGCAGGGATATTCTGCCGGAGACGGACAGCCGGCTCAGGGAGATGGGTTTCGGGGATTACGAGGGGAGCGATTTTGATCTGCCCAAAAAAGATTCCGGCCACAGACTGCATGACTTTTTGTGCGCTCCCCACCGCTATGTACCGCCGGCGGGAGGAGAGTCCTTTCAGGAGGTCACGGAAAGGGGCTGGGAGTTTTTTCGGGAGAAAATACTGCCCCTGGAGGGGGAATGCAAAAATGTGCTGATTCTGGCCCACGGAGCTTTTAACAGATGTATTCTGGGCAGGATCGGGGGAAAGGCGCTGGAGGAGTTCTGGAATATTTCACTTCCCAATTGCGCCGCGTCCATTCTGTCCCTGGAGAACGGTGTATTCCGGATTGTGGAGGAGAGCAGGATTTATTATGAAAATCCCGTCAACGGAAGGCCGTAGCAGCAGGAGCATGTTTTCCGGCCCGGCCCGTTCCGCACAGTTTCCGAGAGGCCGGGTATAGGATAAAACTGGTGTGACGAGAGGAAATGTAAAATGTACGGTATATTTGATACACATGCGCATTATGACGACAAGGCATTTGATGACGACAGAGAGGAGCTTCTGGAGTCCCTGCCGGCAAACGGCATCGGGAGGGTGGTGAATATAGGGGCGAGCCCTGCATCCTGCAGGCGTACCATAGATTTGATGGAGCGGTATGATTATATTTACGGCGCCATAGGGATACATCCCAGTGAAACCGGAGGGCTGGATGAGGAAGGGTTTGCGTGGCTGGAGGATGCCTGCCGGAGGAAAAAGTGTGTGGCGGTAGGCGAGATCGGCCTGGACTATTACTGGAAAGAACCGGAGCGGGAAATTCAGAAGAAATGGTTTGTCCGCCAGCTGAAACTGGCAAAGGAGTGCGGGCTGCCCGTGGTGATTCATTCCAGGGACGCCGCCAGGGACACGGCAGAGATTATGCGGGAACAGAAGGCAGAAGAGACAGGGGGCGTGATTCACTGCTATTCATACACCAGGGAAATGGCGGAAACTTTTCTGGATATGGGATTTTATTTTGGCATCGGCGGCGTGCTGACTTTTCAGAATGCCAGGAAGCTGAAAGAGGCGGTGGCTTACCTGCCCCTGGAAAAGATTGTGCTGGAGACAGACTGCCCTTATCTGGCGCCGGCGCCAAATAGAGGCAGACGCAACAGTTCCCTCTATCTTCCCTATGTGGTCACGGCCCTGGCCGAACTGAAGGGAGTGAGCGAGGAGACCGTGAGAAAGACCACATGGGAAAATGCGGTGAAACTTTACCGTATGGACGAGGCGTGAGGATGCCTTTCGGTATGACGGGCAGAAGCTTGTTGATTCCCGCGGGCAATGAGCCAAGCGGATGCGCCAGCATCCATTTGGCGAATGCCGCGAGGGTCACATACCCCGCTGCTTGCAGCGCTACAAGCTTGATGCCCTGCTGCTTGCAGCGGGGTTGTTGACTCATGAATACAGGACGGCACAAAAGACAGGAAATCAAGAAAAGGTTTCCTGTTTTTTTGTGCTGTTATGCCGTGCAAAGGGATAGCGGTCAAAGGGGTTTTTAGCCCTTGACATTTGTACGAAATCGTACTATAATGCGGTAAGTACGAAATCATACTATCGGACGCAATCCGCAGGACTTTGCAGTATATGGAATGGCGTTGCCGGGCACATTCCGGGTATTTTCCCGCAGTGTTATTTCACGGGGATGGGGAATGTGATTTCCGGAGATTTGTACAAGGCACGGAAAAAAGGATCGGGGAGGATGCTTATGAAGAGTTATACAACGGAAGATATGAAACGGTTCAATTACCTGACAGGCGAGACAGAGGCGGCCTATCATGAGGCTGCCCTGAAACTGGGCATGCCGGACAGCGCGGTGCAGGTACTGTATGCCATCTGCAATCACGGGGATTCGTGTCCGCTGGGGGAGATCTGCAGACTGTGCGGCATCAGCAAACAGACCGTCAATTCCGCCCTCCGCAGGCTGGAGGCAGATGGCATTGTCTATCTGGAGGTGCTCAGCGGCAAGAAAAAAAGGGTGTGCCTGACGCAAAAAGGACAGGAACTGGTCGAAAAAACGGTAGTCAGGCTGATTGAAATTGAAAACGGTATTCTGGGCTCCTGGTCCAGGGAAGAGCTGGAGCTGTATTTTGAACTGACGAAAAGATTTCTGACTTCTTTTCGGGAGAAAGTCAGGGAGCTGGAGAGAGAAACATAGTCCGGCCAGGAAATATCAGGTGCTGTGGCGCGGCGATTTAAATTAGGAGGAATTTGCGATGAAAATCCAGTTATCGGATCATTTTACATACAAGAGATTATTGCGTTTTACCCTTCCTTCCATTGTCATGATGATTTTCACATCTATATATGGCGTGGTGGACGGATTTTTTGTGTCAAATTTTGTGGGGAAAACGCCTTTTGCGGCGGTAAACTTTATCATGCCGTTTCTGATGATATTGGGGGCGGTGGGATTTATGTTTGGCACGGGCGGCAGCGCCATCATTGCCATTACTATGGGAGCGGGAGACAGGGAAAGGGCAAACCGGCTGTTTTCCCTGTTTGTATATGTGTCCATAATCAGCGGCATTGTCATTGCGCTGCTGGGAATTGTGTTTATCCGTCCGGTGGCGGCCATTCTGGGAGCGGAAGGGGCCATGCTGGACCAGTGTGTGCTGTACGGGCGTATCATACTGGCGGCGCTGCCGGCATTTATCCTGCAGTATGAGTTCCAGAGCTTTTTTATCACGGCAGAGAAACCCCAGCTGGGACTGGCTGTCACAGTGGCGGCAGGTCTTACCAATATCATTCTGGACGCGGTGCTGGTGGGATGCTTTCGCTGGGGACTGGTGGGAGCGGCGGCAGCCACCGCATTCAGCCAGCTGGTGGGAGGAATATTCCCGGTGGTCTATTTTTGGCGCCCAAACACCAGCATCCTGCGTCTGGTGAAGACAAAATTTGACGCCGGGTCCTTGCTGAAAGCCTGTACCAACGGTTCTTCCGAATTGATGTCCAATATTTCCATGTCCCTGGTGAGCATGCTTTATAATGTCCAGCTGATGAAATATGCCGGAGAGGACGGGGTGGCGGCATATGGTGTGTTAATGTATGTAAACATGATATTTCTGGCTGCTTTTATCGGATATTCCGTGGGGGCGGCACCGGTAATCAGTTACCATTATGGCGCCGGGAACCATGGGGAACTGCAGGGACTTTTCCGGAAGAGCATGGTGCTGACCGGTATGTTTTCCGTAGGCATGCTGGCGCTGGGGGAAGCGCTGGCCCGCCCGCTTTCCCTGATTTTTGTGGGATATGACCGGGAACTGCTGGACTTGACGCTGAGAGGGTTCTTAATATACTCTTTTTCGTTCCTCTTTGCCGGGCTGGCCATTTTTGGCTCCTCTTTTTTTACCGCCCTGGGCAATGGTCTGGTGTCGGCGCTGATTTCCTTTCTGAGGACACTTGTATTCCAAATGGCGGCGGTCCTGACCTTTCCGCTGGTCTGGGGAATCGATGGAATCTGGATGTCCATTGTGGCCGCAGAATGTCTGGCCACAGTGGTCACGATCCTGTTCCTGGCCGGGAAACGCAAAAAATATCATTATTAAGATCCGTGCTGAAAAACTGGGAAAATGGGGAAGAGTGTGATATGATAATCATGCGTACTGTAAACACGGGAGAGCGGGAAGCTCCTTCCATCAGGGCCATGAAACCGCAGACAGTGCGGGACACGGGCATGACGGAAAACCGGAACGGAGGCAGAGATGAAAATAGGAGAAGCGGACCCGAATTTGGATGTACCATCCGGCCTGAATATAGAAGGCCTGGAATATTATGATTTGCAGCAGAAACCATTTGCCATATATGGCCTGTATCAGAACGATGTATCGGGCCGGTATATGCGTTTTCCGGAAGAGGAGGCAGAGAAGGTGAGCCCGGGCGTCCGGGAACTGAACTTGTGTACGGCGGGAGCCCGCGTGCGTTTCTGCACTGATTCCCCTTATGTGGCGGTGAAGGCGGAACTGACAAGCGGGGAGATCATGCCCCATATGCCCGTTACCGGTTCTCATGGCATGGATTTGTATGTCTGCGAAAACGGGCAGGATGTATTCCGGGGAGCATTTGTTCCGCCCGCAACGAGTTCCCACAGCTATGAAGGCGTGGTATTCTTTTACAGCAGCATTGACAGGGAAATCACAATTCATCTGCCTTTGTACAGCGGTGTGAAATCCCTGCTTATCGGCGTAGACAGAAATGCTCGGATAAAAGAGGGAAGAAAATACCGTCCGGTCAAACCGGTAGTGTATTACGGGTCTTCCATCACCCAGGGGGGCTGCGTGTCCAGGCCGGGAAATCATTATCCGGCGGCGATTGCCAGGGAGACCAATGTGGATTTTATCTGTCTGGGTTTTTCGGGAGGTGCAAAAGGGGAGAAGGAGATGGCGGATTATCTGGCAGGACTGAAGGCCAGTGTGTTTGTCTGCGCTTATGACCACAATGCGCCTTCGGTGCAGCATTTGCAGGATACACACTGGCCGGTTTATGAGATTTACCGTGAAAAAAATCCGGACGTTCCTATTATTTTTATTTCCAGACCCAATATACGGTTTGGAAACAGGGAGGAGCTTGCGCGCAGGGATATCATATACCGGACATACAGCCGGGCCATGGAGGCAGGGGACAGAAATGTTTATTTTATAGATGGGTTCCAGCTTTTTTCAGGCCCCCGGAGATATGACTGCACCGTGGATGGCGTTCATCCCAATGATGCGGGATTTTTCCGGATGGCAGAAGTGATCGGGGAGGTGGTCAGACATTGCCTGCCGGAGGATTCAATGATATAGGGACAGGGGAAAATACGGGCTGGAAAGCCATAAAATAGATTGCTATCGTGAAAGCCATATGCCGGATCAGGGGAAGACATGGCAGCATTCCTCAAATGGGAGAAAGGAGTCTGTATGAAGAAGGGAAGAAAAGCGCTGTGTGCGTCAATTGCCGCAGGGATTTTGCTTATTCTGGGGATTGCCGCAGTGTTTCTTTATGGAATGCAGAATAGATACACGGATATCGACACCAAAGTATCACCGGATGGGAGATGCAGGATCACGCTTCAGATGAAAGGGGAGCCCCTGGGCCTGGGGAGTGACACCTTCGGAAGGATTGTGGCCGAATATGACGGAAGCAGAATCCTGGAAAGGGATGTGGTACTTCAGAATGGGGGAGCTCCGATGCAGCCCGGAAACTGGAGTGTGGAATGGGCTTTTGGGGGAATGCGGATTACCCTGAAAGGCAGCGGCCAGCGTGATTCCGTAACCGAATTTTTATATGATGGATCGGAATTTCACGGCTATGATGCCTTTGAGATAGAAAAAGAAATGCAAAAACGATACGGTGATGTAATCTTATCAGGGATGGAAGGAGACTGGTACCGGTGCGAGGGGGAGAATTTCGGGTTTTGTGTGGAGCCCGGCCTGGATTTGCGGGATAATTATGCGGCAGAGTATTTCCGGTACCTGACGGACCAGTTTTTTCTGAGCAGAAACAGACTCCGGGAATTTCTGGAAGAGGGAATCGGACCGGAGAAGATATATGTGCCGATAATAGGTCCCGGCTCTGCCTGGGATCAGGAAAAAGAATCGTTTTCCAGGGATGTGACAGACTGGCTGGCCGGAATGCTGGAAGAACTGCCCCTGGAGGAGAACCGCCGGCTGTATACCAGGATACAGATTGCCATCGGGACAGAGCGCTATGACTATGAACCGGAAATTCCCGACACTTTGACGGAGGAAGGAAAAACCAGCGTGTATAACAGGCTTTATCGCTTTGTGGACCAGAAGCTGTCCGAGTACTATGCGGAAGGGCTGAAGACAGAACAGAAAGCGGAAGAAGAGGCCCCGGTGATTCCCTCTAAGGAGCAGGTTGCGCTCTGGATGACCTTTGAGCCAGACTGCAGTTACCGGATGCCGGATGGAACATGGTACTATATGCTTCCTGTAGACAGGGCCCTTGGCAGCAGCTATTATGTGCTGATTGCCCTCCGGGAGGGAGAGGAAGAGCCAAGTCTGGTAAACACGGATCCCTATCTGGGAAGCGGGGGCGGGGCCGAATGGATCAGTTTTCTGGAAGATGGCCGGACCGGATTTTCCTGTCTGTCCCGCGGGGCGGGAACTTTGGGCGTGCTGTATAGGACGGAGGATGGAGGCAAGAGCTTTACGGAGGTGGAATATCCTTCTTCCAACGCGCTGCTTCCGGACGGGAGTTACTACAATCCCTTTGTGATGCCCCAAAAGGTTTATGAAGAAGATGGAAAACTGTACATGGAAGCAGGCCAGGGAGCGATGGGAGATTATTATGGGGAACAGGGATTCTGCCATGGCCTGTATGAATCCGCGGATTTGGGAAAAACCTGGCAGTATATGGGGGAAATTCCGGTGGATCGTGATTAAAACCGTAAAGCGCAGATTGTGACGCACAGCTGCCAGAAAGCAATTATGAGACGAAAGTAAAGTGGCGTAAAGCAGATTTCAAAGTGCCGGATGATGTTGGGAGTGTGCAGAAGGAGATACGAATGAGCTATGAGGAATTAAGTTTAAAAGGATTTATACATGAAATGAAAGAAGTATCAAGTGGCCCGCACGCAAGAAAATTTTGTTTTGTACTTGGGGCAGGAGCATCTCTTACTTCCGGAATAAAATCCGGGCAGGAACTGGTTAAAATTTGGGACGCAGAGCTTCAGCTGAGAAATGAAAAATCGCATAACAAGTGGAAAGAAGATTTAAACATAACGGAAGAGAATAAGTTCAGTTTTTACAGTAAACCCCCATGCCCCGCGTTGGCACCACTGCGCATGAAACAGGGGC
>OFFK01002432.1_pt1 | contig 11343 bp, 4 predicted proteins | sample 1521361 | NCBI WGS metagenome assembly OFFK01 (sample SAMEA3504096, study PRJEB24116) | mouse gut metagenome | biome: mouse gut; feature: mouse-associated habitat; material: faeces | place: Denmark | collected 2011
CCGATTGTCCCTGGAGACCTTTGTGAAAACAGGAGAGCGGCTGGAGCATCTGCCGAGTGGGTTGCCCACTGAGATGACCGGCCAGACCGCAGGAGCCTTTGTCTCCCTCCATGCCCACGGCCAGCTCCGAGGTTGCATTGGCACCACCGGGCCTACAACGGAGAACGTGGCCTGGGAGATCGTCCAGAATGCAGTTTCCGCCTGCTCCCGTGACCCCCGCTTTCCGCTGGTGACAGTTTCGGAACTGGACAGCCTGGAGTACAGCGTGGACGTGCTGGGCCAGCCGGAGCCCATCTCCTCCCCAGCGGAACTGGACGTGAAAAAATACGGGGTGATTGTCTCCTGCGGCGGTCGCCGGGGACTGTTGCTGCCCGATCTGGAGGGCGTGGACACGGTGGAGCAACAGATCGACATCGCCCGGCAGAAGGGAGGCATCAGCTCTCGGGAGAAGTACAACCTGGAGCGGTTTGAGGTGGTGCGGCATACATGATCTGCGATCTGTGTTTTCACCGTTGTAATTTGTCCGGGGGACAGACTGGCTTCTGTCGGGCCAGGGCCTGTCAGGATGGCAAGATCGTCCCGCTGAACTACGGGAAGATCACCAGCATCGCCCTGGAGCCCATTGAAAAGAAGCCACTGCGGCGGTTCCACCCCGGCAGCAAGATTTTGTCCGTGGGCAGCTTCGGGTGCAATCTGCGCTGCCCCTTCTGCCAGAACCACGAGATTTCCATGTCCGGAGAGAAGGAACTTGAGACGGCGGAACTCTCCCCGGAGGCCCTGGCGGATAAGGCGCTGGAGCTGCGGCTCTATGGCAACATCGGAGTGGCTTACACTTACAACGAGCCGCTGGTGGGCTATGAGTACGTCCGGGACTGCGCCGCCCTGGTCCATGAGCGTGGGATGGTCAACGTGCTGGTGACCAACGGTACCATTGAGGAAGCTCCCTGGCGGGCGTTGCTCCCGCTGATCGATGCCGCCAACATCGACCTGAAGGGGTTCACCCCAGAGTGGTACCAGAGGCTGGGCGGCGATCTGGAGACGGTGAAGCGCTCCATCTCCCTGGCAGCGGAGCGGTGTCATGTGGAGGTGACCACGCTGCTAGTCCCTGGCGAGAACGACAGCGCGGAGGAGGTCACAGCTTTAGCCCAATGGCTGGCCTCGGTGGATCAGAACATTCCTCTGCACTTGTCTCGGTTCTTTCCAAGATATCGGATGACGGATAAGCCGGCCACACCGGTGGAGCGTGTGTACCAGCTGGCCGACGAGGCGAGGAAGTACCTACCCTTTGTCTATACAGGGAATTGCTGACACAAAAACGTATATGACGAGTATATACCAAGTATTTGAGCGGAAAAAATTGATAGGGAACAATTTCGAGAGGGTATGACTTACAAAAGTTTCTTTTCTGAAATAGAACTCCAAATCTCCGAATAGATTTCTCTTACTGTGAATTCTTTCCCATTAAAATAGCCGACATAGCTGTTTATTCTATCTGCACCAAATTTCCCAAATTTTTCTTGTGCATTACCTGAATACATCCGGCGTTCTTCCATTATCCAGACTAATGTTTTTCCTGCTGCCTTCAGTTTTTCGAAAAGATATGGAGCATTAGCAATCAAGTACTTTTGATATGTTCTCCACCTTTCTCCAGCGATACTTTGTTCAGCGATTATATCTTGATTTTTATTAAAGAACAAGTAGCCATCCGAGTCGGTAATCCCCAAGATATCCCTAACAGGCAAAGAGGGGAGATAAAAATAAACATCTCCATATTCGAGGGAATTATAGCAGCATTCATCAACTGCTGCATCTAATTTGAATTGTGGGAATTCTTCGGTGTTCGAAGGGTTGTATCGAGTTTTCCATGGAAACCAACATACCTCTTTCGGCGTAATGTAACACGAAGAATTGATTCCGCCATTCCAATTACTTGGAATTGCCACGCGGCTCGACTCCTTGCTTTTTTCTGCAATGGCTTCCACAAAAGCCTGTATATCATCTTCATTTATCAAGATTGAGTTCATAAAGAGGCAGGTTTCTACTCCTGCGCTCCCATAGAAGCAAGAATACATATCCAATGCAACGAGGGATTCCGACTTCACATTGTATGTGCCATCAATGTTTTTGAAGAAAATCCACTTCTCCCAATCGAGTACAGGTGCCTCCAACACATTTGCTATTACATCCTTTGCGTTGGCAGGGCTTCCTTCCAAAATAACGTTTTCAGGTTCGGGAATATGCCACGGTCTATTATCTGGAATATTATCTGGATCTATTATCTGCGCTTCCTGTACTGGGATCACAAAATCATCGAGAAGGCCATAATCGGTAATTGGAAGGTTATCATCTCCGAACAGTAACCGATCGCAGAGGAAACCGCTAACTGTATTTCGAGCTTGCCAAACATATTTCTCGCATACAGTCATAACTGAACTTTGACTTCCATGTGTAGCAGAATGATATGTGCCTTGAATGGAGCAATCTACTCCTCCAACTATTCCTTCACCAGATTCGTTCTCGTTGAAATTGAAAAACTCTCGTTCATTCCATCCCATTTCAAGGATATACGCATAGGCTGCAGATATAATAAATTTTTCGACCGTCATCCCGGCATATTCTGGTTGCTCCGCAATCACAGAAGAAACAAGCTTTTCAAACTGCCCTGTATTTCTCTGTGGATAGGTGTTAAAGTCAGACTCAATATGATCTACCAGTACATAGCGGGACAAATCATAGCCAATGGCGCTGTATCCGCCCATGCGTGTTCCGCTAAGAGCATTCTTGCTCAATGTGATGTCATTACCGGCTACAGAGTATGGCGGCATATACGCTATAATTGCCTGTTCATCCAGAACCTCCATTGTTATAGCTCTTTTTATAATGGCAATCGAATAGTATCGGATGGATATATCTCTGTTGTTATCAATTTTATCTGGGTGTAAAATGTTTTCGAGAATCCAATTGCTTACGCTTTTAGTAAGCTCCTGATTAGCAGTATCGTATATCAGGCACATTAAAATAGAAAACAAGTCGCTTTTGATTTGGGGATCATTGACAGAAGAAAACTTCAAAAATAACTCGTAAAATTCTTCTGGAACCAAGCGAGCCCATTCCATCAGTCGATTTCGGTAGAGCTTGCGAAGCGAGTTATTAACCGAAGATAGTGCCCATGCGTAAACTGTGGGACATCCATCATGCGTATCTTCAGCATCCAACAAGAAGTTTTCACCTTCGAGCTCAAAAGTTTCACCTTGATACCAACGCTTTCCTTCAGCATTTCTGAGATAGCCGGGAACCGACCAAAGGATGTCCCTTTGCGCCGGTTTCTCAAAACTATTTAAGAACTCGTCGAGAAGCGCAACTCCTAACGGGTGTTCACAATCCCTGGACAAAGGCAAAACAAGTTGGTTGGTAATTCTGATTAGTCCATAAGCACTTTCTGCCATAATCTCTATTGTTCGTTCTTTGAATTTTGCCGCTGTACTATGGTCGGCATGGAGAAGTGCTAAAAACTGTAATTCCTGTCTTAACCAACCGTCTATCACAGCATCACATGTCGGATTTCTGGTCAGTAGGTATCCATATTTTTGAATCGAAATTATGGCCAGGTTATTTAGAGTATTCGTCTGTATCGCTTTATAATCGCCAAAATCAATATCTTTAGGATGCTCGTATTGGGAAATAATGTGTAGCGCCGAAGCATAGTCAAAGTATCCTTGTATTCCGGGATAATAGAAATATATATCCGGGGATAATCCTGTCCCATGCTAGGCCTTGTTTGAAAATTGGCGGAATGCCCAACGGTGAGAGATTTTTTCGCCAATCAAGGCAAATTTTCGCGGGCGGGCTGACGCCCGGCAAGAAAATTTAACGCAGAGTGGCGGAAAATGATCCGCCGTTTTGGGCGTTTTGCCATTTTTCAAACAAGGCCTAACAATAGCAGCTTAAGATACCATAGTTTTCAAGATAACTTATCAAACTTTCCGCATATGCTGTAGCCATTTTAAGCTCAACGGCAATTTTATCTACCAGAGAAGAATGCTCCAAGCGTTCAGAGCCAATGAACTGCTTCGACAAAAGAACGATTGCCCGTAAAACATATTGGTTTTTTACTGGACAACCAACCTTTTCACAATATTCAGCTTCGATCTTTTCTATTTTTTTGCGCCAAAGAGCTGTCATTGAGACTTCTGTACGACTCGAAAGGCTGACTGTTTGACCTTGATGAAGTTCACAAAATAGTTTTAATGCCAGTGGAGTTGTCAAAGCATACTTAAGCCATCCATTATTTTGTGTTGTGATATTGTAGGCTCGCATATAGCTGTTGAACAACATATTTGTAGGAACATCTCCCAAATTACTCAGTCGCTCTACCTTTGCATAGTCGATGCGTCCTTTGAAAAAAGTAGGTCGTGCAGTAAAACAAAATCTGATTTGCGGGTAACTTGATGTAATTGCGACTGTTTCCTGGATTCTTTCAACCCATCTTTCATGAGTAGAAGATTCATCAAGGCCATCCACAAATATAACCACTTTAGGAGAAATTTTTATTTTAGACGAAAGTTGCGGCTCTTGGAAATAGTGGCGATTAGCAAGGGAAATTAGTGCCTGCCAAATTTCATCCTCGTTCCAACTTGAAGATAGTCCTAAGTTGCTGCTTACGATGTCCTTCCATGTTGAAGATACAGGGATATTTCTGGCCTGAATTAGGAGCGAAATGTGCAAGCCATCAGTTAGAAGTTTCTCTGTTAACGCACTAAGACCGTGTGTTTTACCCGTTCCGGGGGTTCCGAGAAACAGAAGACTTTCTTTATACCGACTCCTTTCCAGATCCTTAATCAATATATAGAAATCAAAATTCCCCAATTTTCGCAAGACCTTTGTAACGTCGGAAGCATGGAAGTGGTGAAGCATAGAATCTCTGCTTTTGTTAATGCTATCTGCAATTGAATTAAAATCTTGATTGAAAGTGAAATTGTCAATATCACCATCAATAGGAGTTTCTTCGCTGTACCAGGAAATGATTTTTGAACACTCATTGGCCATTACATCTAAACTACCTGCTGTTTCTGCAAGAATTTTTGTAAGCTCAGGGTAGTCACCACAGACAGCCAGAAATGCCTTTACTGCTGTTTGATAATCCTCGCATAACTTATAAATCTTCTTAAAAGTTTTCGACTGCTTTTCTCTCTGGTTAATTTCGCCCAAAAGCAGAGAGACTGCTTGTTCTATATTACCAAAAGCATTCAGTTCTGGAACATATTTTGTAGTTAGCCAACTGCTTTTTGCCTTTTCAAAAGCATAACGTACAGTTTCATCTGTCATTTCAATATTCTCAAACCAGAACTTGAAAATGCCAGTTGAGGATGGTTTCTGAAGTTCGGCAACAATTCTCGTCTCATTCCACAGTTCTATGGTTAAGTCTGGATAATCTGTAGCCATGCTTGTGATCGTATTGCTCCATCGAGTATCCTCTGCATTGTCACTCCGGGCTGTCTTAGAGCCCAAATCTCTGGGAATACATACAATGTAGCGATTTATTTCTGGCCGCACTTTTTTTGCTGTTTTGATAGAATTCTTGATTTGCGAGATTTGGTTGCTGGTCATGCTTGTTGGAAACCATTTTGCCTGGAGCCCAACGATAGAACCATCCTTCAAAATCGCATAAGATTCTACGCCGCCGTCGCCACCTGCTCCGTTTACAACGCGGATGGAGGCGATATCGGACATGTATTCCTCTTTGCACCAGTTTTCGAATAATTGATTACAAAGCACCTCAAACGCCTTGTCCGGTGCCATGCCATATGTTTGGAATTTTGTCCAGTTCATCATTTCGCCTCCATTTTCCACTTTTACATATGCAGAACCTCGGTGATAATCTGCGCCATTTGCTTATTGTTTATCTGCTCCCGGAAATGGACGGTATACCCTTCCCTGGATAGAATATCAAAAAACACGCGGGCACACTCGATTTTTGCGGATTCAGTAGCTCTCAGCACATTTTTGCCCTCCACATCCTTGGTTTCCACCACAATATTAAGTTCTTTTTCACCAGATGCTCTTCTTACCACATACATAAAGTCTGGGCTATACATACTGCCAGTGATTGTCGGAATGGCAATACTATTGCGAGGTATTTTACTGTAAACAACAACTTCTTCAATGTCTGCTATGATATTATCCTTTTCCAGCGGCGAATCATATGCAAAGACATCATACAGATATTTATTTCCGGGTGTTCCAGGAACGATTTTTGTACCAATACGTCCCTGAGCAATTTCGTCTCTTGGCGTACCATCTGCGTAAGTCAAAGCGGTTGCGCCACATGGTATATTACTTTTAGCATAACGGAAGCGTCCTTGTAACTCAGTTACTTTCCAATTCTGAAATTCGGCGCAAAATGCGCTTACAGAGTTTTCATTGATGTACTTGGCATCAACTGTTCCATGTTTTTGGCTATAGGCAACCATCGCCTTATGTAAAATCTCAATTGGAACACTTGTTACACGCATAATACGAGTCAAAAATGTGCCATATGGAATGGGGCGCATAATCGTATACTGTACGCCTGTACCCGTCTGCGTACTCATTTGTGCACCATCGCTATGAACAATATCACGGCTGCTTGTCATTACAACATCCGTGAAAACACCTGGCTTTTCAAGCAAAGAAAGTACAACTTCTGCCATATCTGTATTCAGATCAGCATCATAGAATAGCAAATAACGCTGATTGATTCGCTCCCAAAATTCCCTCATTTCATTATAAACGGCTTTGCGGATTTTGATTGGCCTGGGCTTTTCTTTGTTTCTGTCTTTCACTTTACCATCTGTCAAACCGGACGCAAATGCGGGATATTCTTCAAAGAACTGTGTTCTTGTTTCTGGACGAATATTGTTGTGTCGGTCGATGTAATGTTTATCGTACAGTTCATCAAACAAATCATCGGCGCTCACCCCAAACTTCTGAGCCACTTGGGCCAACCTTTCCTCGGTAATAACAGATGCCTGCGGGATCTCGCCATTAATCTGATCAACCAATCGCTGCGCAAAGTCCGCTTCAGTAAAGTCAACGATATAATTTAACTGAAATTCTTCATTAGAGATACGGTTTCCATTTTCATCTACAGGCAGACGCAGACCTCTGCCGACCTCCTGTAATTTGCTGTTATCGCTACCGCTGGAACGGAGCTTGGCGATGGTAAACACATTTGGGTTATCCCACCCTTCTTTGAGTGTCCATTTGGAAAAGAGGAAACGCAATGTATTGTAAGTGCCATCTGCATTACGGAAGGACAGTAACTGTTTTTTCCCATTTAGGATAATGTCTATTTCTTTGGCAACTTCCTCATCAGAATCATTGTTGTCCTGAGAAAAATAACCAGCGTGGCAAGCGGAAAGATCCGCTAATGAAGCCTCCAGGTATGAGCGATATTCAGTTTCATGTTCATTGAGATTGGAAAGGGTTTTCTCAATCCGTTCTTTCAGCAGCCGCTCAAATGCAAGTAATAGATAGGGGGGCTTCCCAGCGGCATCGGGGCGATAGGATGAAATGTCATCAATAAAAAACAATGCAAGTGTTTTAATTTTAAAGATTCGGTTGCAGAAGTTTTGACGCTCAGTTTCGAAGTGTCGCTCCAGCGCCAAACGGAGCATCTGCTCTTGGTAGGAGGACATATACACATCGATATCCATTTCTTCGCCTGCGGCCTTACTCACACCGTTAGAAAATTCCGCAGTATTTGCTGTAATGGCAGTAATGGTAATTCCTTCAAAAGCATTGCTGACAATGGCGAGGGAGTCGCCGCTTTTCAGGGTAAAGGATTTTGTGCTATCATCCCGCTTTTTTCGCTGAAGTGTCACAGAATCTTTGCTTGCAATGGATAATATTTTGACTTTTTCTTCTTGCTTGGACAGAGGTTCGAAATGTTCTTTTGCTACGCCTTTGATAAGTCCCTGATTAAAGGATTCACAGGCATTGAGATCATATAGCAGATTTTGATAGTCTTTGACCGTAATTTTATTTTTCCCGCGCCCGGTGGTGGTCTCTGGAAAAGTAGCGCCGTAGCGAATCACACACTGCGGTTTAATTTCATTCATGATAACCTGAAATGCCTTTTGATCACGGGAGAATCGGTGCGGTTCGTCGATTACCACCACTGGCTTGGTTGCCCGGAGCGCATTAAGCGGACGGTAAAAGTCCTCAACGCCATTGTCATAATCATCACGCCAGAGTAAACCAGTATCTCGGCCATCTCGCCTTGAGTTGTTGGTCAAAAGCTGCATATTTACCAAAAGCACATAAATTTTCTTGGCGTTCTGGCAACTACCTTTGACAAAATCGCTGACCACGTCAGGAAAATAACTGCGGCCTTTCTTTTTGTTTTTTGGGGTCTCCAGTACACCAAGTTCAATTTCTGTGCCATAACCGCAACTATCGGTAAAATGGCGGCGGGCATAGTTATCCCGTATAAACTGTGCGGTACTAGCTTTAATGGGCAGGGAGGGTACGGCGATAATAAATTTATTAAATCCGTAACGTTTGTGTAGTTCATAGATTGTTTTTGTGTAGACATACGTCTTCCCTGTACCTGTTTCCATTTTAATGTCCAGATTCAGGCATGAGCTGATGGGAGCGGAAGTGCGGTGCTCCGCCGAAACTGCATTTTGCAAAGTGCGCAAATTTGCGGATAACTTTCCATCGGTCAAATCGATTTGTGGATTTTCAAAAAATTGTACTGGTGGTGTGATCATGACTCCGTCCAAGGTATTGCATACCGCATCTATGGCTTTTTGCTGATGGGGAAGGCTCTGCTGGAGGATGAGTTCCATTATGTCAGTCCCCCTCAATAGCGAATATCAAGGTTGATTCGCAGATTCTTTTCTGTATCTTTTAAACGGGAAAGGTTTGTTTTCAGCGCTTCCAGTTCCGTCCATTTAAAGCTGTATCCGAACAGCACGACATTTTCTGGATTAAAGGTTCCATCTGTTTCAAATTTTTCTATCATGGCAGTAATAACCTTATCCCCCAGGCCTTGCTCTATCAAATATAGCTGTTTATCCATGTAATAGCCTGTATATCCGGCAAAATCTATGGCTTCCACCGGAGCGGCGAACCCGTAGCCGTCCCGTACCAACCAGGTTGTGAGGATGGTGGAAAGTCCGAAATCCTCCAAAACTGTATTGGTGATAAACATTCCGCTGTCTTCGGGGGAGAACTTTTCCAACTTGTCCAGCGTTTCGTTGGAAGGCTCTGCTAGCGTATAGTGGCGAAAGCCCAAATCTGCGATGGTGTCAGGATGCTCTTCCCGTATTTTCTTTGCCGCGCGGATAATACGTTCTATGCCAATCTGGTCGATTGTGGTATATCCGTCTTTTTTGCCTTCGCTATTTTCCTTAACAGGCTCTTGTAATTGTATCATGATGTATGTCCTCTTTCCGTTGCCTGAGACATTCATATTCATGATTGCGTGTGCAGTAGTCGCGGAACCAGAAAAGAAATCCAAAACAGTATCGCCATTATCAACAATGAAAGGAAGAATTTCTTCCAAAATAGAAGGAGTTTTTGGATTTTTAAATACATTTTTGTTGTCGAATAAGCTACGAATGATATTTGCCCCCGAACGGCCATCCAACGAAATTACACTGGACAGCTTGTCTTCATAATCTCTCAAATATTGCTTAAGTTCTATTATCTTGTTTTCATCTTCTCCGTAAATTATTCTATCTTGAGCAATAAGCCGTTTCATAGATTCTTCGGGAAATCGATACCCCATCAAAGGCGGAGTACAAGGTTTCCCGGTATTGGGGTGAATAACATCGTAATAATATCCTCTTTTTCCGGGGTTGTGAACACTTCTACTACCTGCATATACTCCACTGGCGTCACAAAATTTATAGCCCTACAGTTTGCCTAATTGACTTTTGTTTTCTGTGTACCACGCTGTATATTCTTGTTGAATAGATTCATCATCGCTTCCGTATTTACTGAGTAATGTTTCCTCAACTTCTAAAATTGCACTTTTCATATCCGAAAGCTGAGACTTCCAAATTGGTGGGAGAGCTTCTTTTTTTCGTGCAAAACACAAAATGTATTCATGTTCTACGGAAATATTTGTTGGGTTGTTATCTGTTGCATTCTTCCAGATGACAGTACCAACAAGGTTCTCTTCTCCAAATACATCATCCATAATCATTTTCAAATTTGCCTGTTCATTATCATCGATTGAGATTAAAATTACGCCATCCCTGGTCAGCAAATCTCTTGCCAACAGCAACCGTGGATACATAAACATCAGCCACGCAGAGTGAGATGCGCTGCCACGCTTGGTCAAATCCAAGATGTGTGCGGCCTGTTCTTCACTGATGGTGAGCTTGTCGGACAGTTCCTCTGCCGTGAAGTTGAAATTGTCATTATACACAAAATCATCTTTCCCTGTGTTATAGGGGGGATCAATATAAATGCATTTTACCCTTTTGGAATAGGATTTCAACAGGTGCTTTAGCCCGTCCAAGTTGTCGCCACTGATATAGATATTCTCGCTACGTGCGTTTTCAGGCTTGCTATTGTGCTCCTCGTCTGGCACGATAACGGTGGTTGTGTCAAGAGAGGTCAGCAAGCGGGCATAGTTTTTCCCAAGGAATCTCAACTCATAGCCCTCATGGGTAACAGCCACTTTATCTCTTATATATTCCTGAAAGCGATCGATGTCGAAACTTCCATCGCTGTGAAAACAAGAAGGAAAATGTACTTTCAAAATATTTATTTCACGGCTGTTAGGTGTGGCAGACTCATTTGTGGTCATAACGTCTTTAATCATATAGGGCAGCCCTCTCTTTTCATATAATAGACAAAACTCTCGCCTCTATTTTAACACTGATACTCCGTTTTGTCTATTGAGTATCCGCTTCCATAGGTCAACAATTTTGCTCTCAATAAAAAACCGCGAATCATGCGAACAGCCGCAGTAGCTTCCGACACACTCCCTTATGCGCTTTTTTGTTCACTGTCGCATAATTTTTAAGTGATATTTACCTTGATGGAGTAAAAGTAGGGTGGTGCGCTCCTTGCCGCCTGGAACGCGCCACCCTATTTCACGTTATTTCACTTTTAGTTACGCATAGAAGTTAAAATTGCCCAGTGGCTCTGTGCCCGGTTCTGTCGCTGCCTGGTAGCGTGGGCGCGGGTCTGGACGGCTGACGCAGAAAGCGCTTTATAACTGGAGTGAAAGGGTCAGGAAGAAAAAGCGGAATGCAAGGGAGGCAAGATCTCCTTTAACAAGTATACCCAATGGACGGCGAATGGCTGAACATGAAAGCCGGGCGGCCAACTACTTCAGATGGC
>OFFK01002443.1_pt1 | contig 11308 bp, 16 predicted proteins | sample 1521361 | NCBI WGS metagenome assembly OFFK01 (sample SAMEA3504096, study PRJEB24116) | mouse gut metagenome | biome: mouse gut; feature: mouse-associated habitat; material: faeces | place: Denmark | collected 2011
TGAAAAAGCCGCCATCCGGCGGCTTTTTCTATTCCTCATACATAAATTCATGTTCTAAACCGCTAACAAAACGAATCCGCATGATTTTTCCATCCTGGACAAAAATTTTGTCTATCAGTTGATCAATAAAATCCTTTATGATTGCATTGTCCAGATTGGTGACAAGTTGCATATAGTCAATGTGTTCTTCTGAAGCTATATGCTGGGCCACAAGGAACGCCGACGCCTTTTTGATGAAAGACAGATTAGCAGAACCGAAACCTTCGTTTCCGCTTGCGGCAGAAATTCGTTTTTCAATATCACGGATTTTTGCTGTCAGTTCGCGCTTTCTTTCTGAATATTCTTCTTTTGTTAACGCGTCCGGATCAAACATATATAATTCGGTCAACCTTGAAATAGCATTCTTGTATTTTTCGCATTCCCTTTCCAGAAGTCCGGCACTGTCAACTGACTGGTTTTCCATGCTGTCAGATTCGCCCATATCCGGCACATATGCGCCCTTTCTGATGTTTTTACCGGTCAGTATGGAAAAGGTTGTTTTAAGGCATTCCGGCTTTATTCTGACGCCGGAAAATTCCGGCCCGGAGAGAAGCGCGGCTTCCATTTTTTCCGGAGAATCAATCCTTTTGAAATCTTTCTGGATCCGTGCCAGGTTTGCAACATAATTCAAAATAAACGGCCCTATGTACGTTTCGCGGATCCCCCGTCTGTTATCGCAATCCATCATATTTAGCCTTCTTGCACAACTGTAATTTGAAGGACGGAATCCGTTTTTCAGTGCAATATCTTTTCTGGCACCCATATTGCCGCCACACATATTACAGATCAGTTTTCCGGCGAATGTGTGAATATGTTTTGTCTGGCGGATTGTTGACACGTCGCGGCTTCTTGCGTTTTTGTCCATTATCTGATTGCAGCGTTCAAATTGTTCTTTAGAAATAATGGGTTGATGGTTATTTTCTTTTACAATCCATTCACTTTCCGGCCTAAATTTATCATGTGCTTCACGCTTGTTATAGACATAGATTCCAATATAAATTTGATTGTGTATTGCGTTTTTTATCAGTGCAGGATTCCACGCCCTATTATCCGGTAACTTTATATTATTGTTTTGCATAAACCGGGCTACTTTTCTGCATGATTTTGTTTTTTCATATTCGTCAAATATCAACTGAACTATTTCTTTTTCATCCGGATCCGGTTCTGGCGTCATTGTTTCCCGGTTAAGTCTATAGCCGAGAGGAAGCCGCGCCCCATTCCATTGACCATTTTCGGCACGGTCGAGCATTACGGCCGTTACACGTTCGGAAGTCATTTCCCTTTCCAGTTCTGCAAATATCAGTATAATTTTTAACATGGCGCCGCCTATGGGCGTGCTGGTGTCGAACTGTTCATTGAGGGAAATAAACGTGACCTTGCGTTCCTTTAGTTCCTGGTACATGGTGGCAAAGTCCAGAAGGTTCCGTGAAACGCGGTCAACCTTCCACACGATCAAGTGTGTATAATCCCCCTTGCGGATGCAGTCCATCATTTTTTGAAAATTGGGTCGGTCGGTATTTTTGGCAGAATAGCCGTCGTCCTCAAATATCTGGTATTCGTCTATGTCGTACATTTTGCAATATTCTTTTAATTTCTTGCGCTGCAATGGCAGACTATCCTTGTCTATCTGGTATTTAGTGGACACGCGGACATATAGGGCCGCTTTCCGCTTGTTATGGCCCGGAGCTGGGCCGGCTTTCTTTCTTGGCATGGTTCCCCCTTTCCCTGGCATCCGAAAAAAAGGCGCAAAAAAGAAAGCCTATTGATTTTCACGGCTTCCCATGCTATAATTTATTTGCTTATTATCAGTCAGGAAGCCGCTATTTCGGTATGCCTGGTACTATAGAAGGTCACGTTTGCAGACGCGGCCTTCTTTTTATTTTATTATGTTTCCGTCAAAATCCATACGGACAATGTTTCTATCTGGCAACGTTATCAATATAGTATCATCTGATGCATTCATAATAATTTCATCTTCTTCATCCGGAGATTCATAGTCTATGACTTTTTTCCATGTCTTTCCAGAATCAAATAGCATTCCCTTAACAATCACTTGATCGTGACCTTCTAATTTACTTGTATCGTAAGATGTCACAGCAACGAAGCAACCATTCGGGATTAGTACATACGCTTCTGGATCGTCACACAAATGCCGTTTGGATTTTTTATCAGCCGTCAATATATGCAAATCACCTTCATCAGAATACAAATAGCCGATCCCTTCGTCCGTCACAAATGCAGATTCTACGCCAATTTCACAAGCTTTTTTGTTTATCCCTTCATTTTGCGTTGTAAGTGCAATGTATTCAGATTGGCTTTCCCCATAATAAGCACTGTAAAAAAGGTAATACTTCCCGGATGGAGATATACACATATAATCTGAATCAACGCTGATCCATTCTTTGCCATTTTTATAGAAATCAGTGGGAATCCCGTTTTTATCCGTGTAAACTTGCCATTCAGGAACCGCAGTGGGTGTGTGGGTACTGGTGTTATTTCTTTTGCTTTTTTTAGATTTTTTGATACTATTCGCAGTGGATTTTTTTACATCCTTTACAGCTGATTTTGCCAGCTTCTTACTCATTTTAAATAATGATTTTGATAAATTCATGCTTTCCCCTTTCCATTTTTTATTCGCTGGAAGCTTTTTCTATGCCGTTTGTAGTATTCGAAGCAGTAGATTCCTCTTTCTGTGCAATTTCGGAGATCTTTTTTATATATTCCGCTTCGGCTTGCTCAACCGACATTTCCGGTTCAGCAGTTTCAATTTTCAATTTTTTATAAGAATTCATAAAACCATCCATGGGTTGCGGCGGTTTGTTTCCTATGTAAGCCGGGGCATATGGATCCATTTCCGAAAGCGCCGCATCAACATCATGGAAATGGTCATATATTGCCCGTCGCAAATCTGGCGGCATAGCCAGAAACTTTTCTATCATGACATAATCAAAATTGAAAAGTTTATATTTATATGCCAATTGATCCAGTACGTCAGATGGATTCGGCTTAAACATTTCCCCTTTACCATTGCGGAGCCATTCTTCATTTACATTGAATTCACGACATATCAGAGAAAAGACAGAATCAACGGGGTTGCTTCTTCCTAGTTCGTATTGTGCAACTGTATTTCCCTTTATTCCTAATCGTTCCCCAAATTTTTGTTGCGTCAAGTCCAATGTTTTCCTCAGTTTTTTTATTCTTTCCCCAGTATTCAAAGAATTTCACCTCACTTTCTATCTCGAATTATACAGTCAACTATTCTTCAAGTCAAGAAAAAACTTCATAAATACAAAATTATTCATAAATACAAAAAACATTATTGACAAATTTGTATTTATGACTTATGATGTTCATAAATACAAAAAGAAAGGAGTGGTCAACATGGAAAAGCAGGAAAAGGGCTACACGTCGGAACAGATCAAGGATGCTGAAAAGTTATGTCAACTCATGCAGAAAGTACCGGATGCGAAGCGCCAGATGTTTTCCGTTTCCGTCCTTGCGTACATGAACGGATTCGAAGCCGGAATTGCGCTGGGGCGTGACATGGTACAGGCACAAACAACCGGATAACGGTTTTTCTATATAACCGGGAACCGGCTGCAACCGGCGGTTATTGTCTGATAATAAGCGAACCTTGACAACTTAATATAGAGAGCCAGGGAAAACAAAAAAGAGGGGGTGATATAGAGAATGGATCTTGAACAGAAATCCATAGAACGGATCCGATTTGCAAGTCAAATTTCATTCAACCATTATAAAAAACCTATTGTTTGTACTTATTCCGGCGGAAAGGATTCTGATTTGATGCTGGAACTTTTTATCAGAAGCGGCATTCCGTTTGAAGTCCATCATAGCCACACAACGGCAGACGCGCCGCAAACGGTTTATCATATCCGCAAAAAGTTTTATGAACTTGAATTAAAAGGCATCAAATGCGAAATTGAGAAACCGCCAGTAAATAATTCGGATCCGAAAAAAAGACGGTTTACTATGTGGAGCCTGATTCCAAAAAAGAAAATCCCGCCGACAAGGCTAAAAAGATATTGTTGTTCGGTTTTGAAAGAAGGATCTTGCCGGAACCGGATGATTGCAACAGGTGTTAGATGGGGAGAAAGTCGGGCAAGAAGTGAACGTGGTGAATATGAGGTCATAGGAAACACAAAAAAAGACCGTATTTCCATAAGTGATGAAGAAATGTCTGGAACTGAAAAGAAAAAGAAATATGAACAGCTTACCATTCCAGGCATTGAAACAGGGGAAATAATGCTGATGAATGACAATGACAAAAGGCGCCGCTTCATTGAAAAATGCGAATTAAAGGCAAAAACCGTATGCAATCCGATTATAGAATGGCCGACAAGGGATGTTCTGGATTTTCTGAATCAAGAAAGAGTTGAAATCAATCCATTATACAACATGGGGTTTGATCGTGTTGGTTGTATTGGTTGCCCTATGGCTGGAAAAGGTCGTTGTTTTGAGTTTAGCGTGTTTCCTACATACAAAATGGCATACATCCGCGCATTCGACAAAATGCTGGAAGCTATGTTGAATGGTGGAAGCGGGCAGATCCCAAAATGGAAAAACGGTCAAGAAGTTTTTGAATGGTGGATGGAAGAAGATATAATCCCAGGTCAAATGGAGTTTGATGATCTTGACATAGATTTCTGAAACATCCAGCGGATTGAATCACTAGATTAGTTTTTATACAGAAAGGGGGTGTTATCAATATGAGCCGTGACAGCTATTCGATCCACGACACAACAATTTCTTTCATCAATGAAACGGAACGAGGGCCGAAAAAAGACTGGTTAAAACATAAGTTCCGGCATTACGGTTATTTTTACCACATTATGAATATGCTGGCGGCCGAAGGCTTCAATGTCCGGCAGGATCCGGACGTTGACAAAATACTTCGGCGGGATCACTGGATCGGTAAACGTGGGGATCTGGAATTTAATGCTGAAAAATATCCAAACGGATTCAAGATTCAGTTTTTTCAGAATGTAGTACATGAAAATCCATACGGTGGCAGACACGATTTTGACAAATTAAAGAAAATGCCCTATATCATCCGGCTTCAGTACAAAAAATACATGAATAAAATAATTGAATTGTTGAAAATGCTTGTTGTCGTGGATGATAAAACAAGCCGCCAGCCGAAACTTGCGGAAGAGCGGATCAAATGCCTTTATGTGGAAAGCTGCCATCATGAGCAGAAAGACACAAATTTTAATCTTCGGAGCCTGGACGGACTTACGCAACCGACATATAACGGGCTTGACCGGGATAAAAAGGTTCTTCACAACGGCGACATTAAATATTTCCGTGATTATAGCGGCTGTCTTGCCCGCGGCACAGTTTATCACAATCTTAACAATATGTGGTACGTCATTACAGATAAATACACGGTGCGGAATGTTGCCGCTCATGAGCTTTTCGATCTTGCGCCGGATGATTTCCGCGGCAGACAAAAGAAACCTAAAATTCCGAAGGAGTACAAGGAACGCCGGGATGTAATCAGCAAAACCAAAACGAAAGAACTTATTTCTGAATTGCGGAACCGCGGCTTGAAAGTTTCCGTGTACTAATAATCAAAAAGAAAGGGGGCATCCGAAAAAATGTTACACGTCGATTTAGGAGAGTTGGCCGGCGGCACACTGCAGGAAAAGTTTGACCGGGAGCTTACGCGGGTTATTGAGAATATGCAGGATCCGAACACGCCGTTCGGAGAAAAGCGCAATATCACGATCAACATATCTTTCCATCAAACGGAACTTCGGGATGATGCGAAAGTTGAAATTTCCGTGAAGTCAAAGCTGGCAAGCGTTATTTCTGCAAAGACGAATTTTGCAATGGGTAAAGACCTGAAAAGCGGTGAAGTGCTTGTCCGTGAGTATGGGAAAGGGATCCCCGGCCAGATGTCATTTTCTGATGTGATAGAGCCGGAAGAAAAGACGGCGGAACGTCCGAAAATTGCATCCATGCCGCGGCAGTTAAAAGCAGGCACACAATAAAAAATAGAGAGGATAAGGAAAAATGATCAAAGAAGCATTGCAGTACATCATAGGGCTTTCACAGCCCCGGACAGAAGAAATTTATGGGGAAACTTATTATTTCCACAATGGGATCCCCATGCTGGTTGACGGTTGCCGCCGTTGTGAACCGTTGGAAATTTCCACATTGACTTCCCTTGTGGACTACATAAAGGAGCGCATGGCCTACGATTTTAACGGAACCGGAGATTTGCCGCAAATGATCGTTCACGTGGAATCAGAAACGGAAGTCCGGCTTGTTACCGTCTTTAATGATGATATGGCCAGATGGGAGCTTGCAAAGGTCAAAGCAAGGGTTCCGGCTATCGTGCTGAACAAATTTCTTGACCAGGAATCTTTCATCATTCAGATGCAGTCCATGTTCCAAAATACGGAAGATAAAACGATTGTCATGCAGGTGGCCGGAAATGTTGAGGATAAAACCGTTGCAAATTATGGGGATGATGGCGTAACGCAGAAAGCCACGATCAAAAGCGGCCTTGCAAACGTGGAAGATATCATTGTCCCGAATCCGGTCAAATTGCAGCCTTTCCGGACTTTCCATGAGGTAGAGCAGCCGGAAATTGAATTTGTATTCCGTATGAAAAATGGGTCGTCCGGTGTTTCTTGCGCATTGTTTGAAGCGGATGGTGGCGCGTGGAAATTCCGGGCCGTGCATAGTATAGCGGATTATCTGAAGAAAGAGCTGGAAGGCGTGGGGAATATCGCCGTACTGTCATAAATGAAACATTACGACTATGACCAGATTACCATTTTTGATCTGACACTTCCGCAATTTCAAATAGACCGGCCGATCCGGCTGATTGAGCTTTTCGCCGGAATTGGAAGTCAGGCAATGGCACTTCGGGATCTGGGCGCAGATTTTGAGCATTGGCGGGTTGTCGAGTTTGAGCCGAACGCCGTAACAAGCTATAACGCAATACACGGCACACATTTTGAGCCGCAGGACATAACAAAAATTACGGGTACAGACCTGGGGATCACTGACACGGAAAAATATTGTTACATCATGACATATTCTTTTCCGTGTCAGGATCTTTCATCCGCTGGGAAACAAAGGGGAATGAAAAAAGGGAGCGGCACACGGTCCGGGCTATTATGGGAAGTGGAACGGCTTTTGAATGAGGTCGGCAGCTTGCCGCAAGTTCTGTTAATGGAGAATGTCACAGAGGTTCACGGGGAAAAGAACGCCGGCCATTTCCAGGATTGGATTTCTTTTCTTGAATCAAAAGGGTATTCAAATTACTGGCAGGACATAAACGCCAGTGATTACGGAGTGGCGCAAAATAGGGATCGCTGCATCATGGTATCTATTTTAGGGCAGTACAATTATAAATTCCCCCGCCGGATCCAGCTTGAAAAGACAATGGAAGATTATCTGGAACCGGATGTTGAAAGCCGTTATTTTGTCAAGACCGAAAAGGCGGAACGGCTGATTCAGCGGTTGATTGATGAAGGGCAGATTGAGCCGGGGATCATCCAGATAGAGGAAGGGGGCGCTGAAGATGGAGAATCCGGGGATCGTGGTTGTCGGTTCCCTGAATCCGGAAAAGGAAATACAAGACCGGGTTCGGGCGCTGGGGGTTGATGGCATATGTCAGGCATTGAGGGCCACGGACTACAAGGATCCGCCGAAAATTCTTGGAACGATTTACACGGATGTTTCCGAGGATTTCCAGCGCGGGCTATATCCGATTGCAAGATGTGTCAAGGCATCCGCACACGATTTAGGAATTGTGCAGATGCAGGCAGAGCAAAGAGAGGAAGGCGGCGCGGTTTATCTGATGCGGACGTATTTTGTCCGCAGGCTTACGGCCCGCGAGTGCTGGCGGCTGATGGATTTTACGGATTCAGACTATGAAAAGGCCGAAGCGGTCAATTCTCAATCGCAGTTATACAGGGAAGCCGGAAACAGCATTGTGAAAAATGTTTTGATGGCAGTATTCGGACAGATGCTTCCGGGAAAGGAAGCGGCATACAATGAGCGAAAATAAAATCATCCAGTTAGGGAATGTTATGCCGACGGCTACAAGGGAAAATCCGAACCAGGGGCGCATTTACGATACAAAAGGCATAGCTCCAACTATAACGGATGTGAGCGGGGGCGGCGGCAGACAGCCCATGATTGTGACTGGAAAACGGATCCGGAAGCTGACGCCGCTTGAATGCTGGCGGCTGATGGGCTTTTCTGATGATGATTTCAGCAAGGCAGAAGCGGTCAGTTCCGTTTCAAAGCTGTATAAGCAAGCCGGAAACAGCATTGTAAAAAATGTGCTGATCGCCGTATTCGGTCAAATGATTCCGGGTGCGGATGAAAAATATAAGCAAAGAAAGGAAATAAGCAAATGAAAGAAAGAAAGTATGTAAAAGAAACGCCCGTTGTCCTTTATGACAAGGCCGGTTTTCCGTCCATGATGTTGAAGCTGGAAAACACGGCGCCCACGAAAGAACTTGCGGATCCGGTTTTCATCGTGAAGGGGGTGGAATATGATTCCGTTTACCTTTCCAGATTCCTGAATAGTGCAGTCGGGGATCATGTAGTCAGCCTTCCATTCCGTGATCCGCTGGCTATGGTCAGCATGGACGAAGCGATCCAGCTGATCCGCAAAAAGGGGCCGGAATGGCACTTGCTGACAAATTGTGAATGGCAGTACATAAAGGACACTACAGCCCTAAATACGCACGGAAATACAAATTTCGGAGAATATCACGGAGACGCCGCAGAAAAGGGCATACCGGGGCAATACGGACGCACAGCGGCAGGATCTGGGCCGGCTTCATGGTTCCACAACGGCAGCAAAGAAACCGGAATAGCCGACACGATCGGAAATGTGTGGAAAATTATTTCCGGAATCCGGCTGAAGCATGGCCGCCTGGAATACATGACAGACAATGACGCCGCGGCGCCTGATGCCGATCTGTCGGCGGAAAGCAGGGAATTTCTGGAAGTGCTGGCGGATGGATGCCCGGTCAATATAGGCCCTGGTGAAGATGGGATGATGATAACAACCGGAGAAGTGGAAGGCTGGGATTGCGTGGAGCGTGAGGACGTATGCACTGACTTGAAAACCGTTCCGCAGATTTTGATTGATCTTGGAATCATTACGGATGATATGGAATCCAGCAGGGAACTTTTTGCCGCTGACGCAGAACTTGACGAAGCTGTTTGTTTCGTTGGTGGCGGCTGCCACAGCACTTCCAACGCTGGTTCGTCCGCGTTGGGCGTCAACAATCCCCGGTCGCACGTGAACGCGGACGTTGGCTTCTTTTCCGCTTGTTTAGGGAAACCTGTTACCCGGTAACTGTAATCTGTTTACCCGCGCGACAGCGCGGCTATTAGGCCCGCAAGGGCCGGAAAGGTGGAACCATGAGAAGAAAACCAACGAACCGGACTTCCTACGCGGAAGTAACCGCATTATATCAAAAATATGGGCTGTCTGATTATATGCTTTATACAGTCCAGGACATTCAGAACATACACGGCTATGACATAACCGAAACAACCGGATATGAGGATCTGACAGAGGAAAACAAGCGGATATTTGAAGCGTATGTTATACGGCACTTGAACAGCGTGGGGATGAACACAAAAATAACCATGTGGCCGCAGTCGGTTCATTATGTCCGTGAATTGACCTATTGCGGGCCGGAGGAATGGGATCCGGAAGAAGAAAGGAATATCCGCTGGGAGATCGGGCGGGAATATATCATCCTGAAAGCGAATGACCGGACAAAGAAATTTAAGAAATACATGGATGAAGGGAAAACGGATGCAGACATTGACAAGACCACAGAAAAAGAGTTCCTTCGTGTTGATTGGCGGATGCACAATGGGAATGTCTGGTTCCATGTTTCCAAAGATTTAGAGTATTACTAAAGGGGGTGCGGCATTATGGCGGCAAAGAAAGCGGAAAGGGCGCAGCATACGCAGACCGAAAGGCTGAAAGCACTGTTAAACAGCATGGGGATCCATTCTGAAAAGGAACTTGACAAGGCGCTGGAAAAGGCCCTGGATGGGCTTACAATCGGCATCATGACCGATCCGGTGATCCGTGCTACATAAGGGAAAGGCGCAACGCCAAAGATTGGAGCCTTCGCGTTGCGCCCATAGTCCGGCTTATTGCCTAAACAACAGCCTTTAGTAATTTTAAAGGTTGGAAGCCGAAATGTCAAGATTTGATTATAAAAATGGGCTATATCCGAACGGCGACGGGATCACGCGGGTTTCTGATCCTTTCTGGATGAATACCTGTCAGAAATGTGGTCATAAATACTGGTCAATCCTATGTACGGATAATTGTTCTAATTGCGGGGATCCGGATGTTGTCCGGGAGCTTGGCGGCATCCCATATAAACAAATTATTGCGGAGCGTGGCGAACCGATAAAACATAATTCAGAGTAAATCAGAGTTTATCAGAGTTTGTCAAAGTTTATCAGAGTTTATCAGAGAAAATCAGAGTTTCCGCAAAAATGGAAGGAAGGTGGAACTTTGAACAGATTGGGTTTTATTGTCCTTTCAATCCTAAAGCAGAGCGGCGCAGAAAGCAAGCTGTCTTCCATGACGCTTCGGGAAATTGCGGCGGCTGAAGATTTTGGGTTGAAAGAAAATACTATTTTCAAAAAAATAAAGGATTTCCAAACATACGGATATGTGGGGAAAGGCCTGAAAGAAGGCCATGCAGACACATTTTTCATAACGCCGGAAGGGGTGGAAATGCTGGAAAAGGAAAGGGACTTATCATGAAAAAAAAGATTTCTTTTATCGCAGTAGGGCAGGCTGGGGGCAACATTGGCCAGTTGTTTGAGGGAAAGGGCTTCCCCGTGCTTTACGTCAACACTTCGCAGGAAGATCTGGACACGCTGGAAAAGGCAAAATACAAATACCATGTTCCGGGCGGCGAAGGCTGCAACAAGGACAGGCACAAGGCGAAGCAGCTCATTATTGACGACTTCGACAACATAGCCGGGGAAATAGAATCAAAGGTCAAGGCGAATCTGATGCTTGTCATTTTTGCCAGCGGCGGCGGCACGGGTTCCGGAGCCGGCCCCATGCTGATTGACCTTCTGACCGGTGAAGGGAAAATGGTTGGCGCGGTTACGGTCATTCCGGCGCCTGATGAAAGCGTGAAATCCCATATCAATTCATACGAGTGTTTTTCAGAACTGACCGAAATTTCACAGACGGCGGCCTGTTTCATCATGGACAATGAAAAGG